>Ga0181536_10000630_pt1 | contig 42209 bp, 41 predicted proteins | sample PEATcosm2014_Bin_41_FD_121105 | JGI IMG/M metagenome (GOLD analysis project Ga0181536, IMG submission 121105) | Peatland microbial communities from MTU Mesocosm Facility, Houghton, MI, USA - PEATcosm2014_Bin17_60_metaG | ecosystem: Environmental > Terrestrial > Soil > Wetlands > Peat | place...
CCCGGCCAGCTTGGCCCCGCCCTCGAGGTCCAAGATGCCCAGTGCACCACCCACCTCCCAGTGGGGGACCCGCTGGTGCTCGCCGTAGACGCGCGCCTCGGCCGGCCACCGTCGCACCATGGGGTTGTCCTCGGGCCCCGCGCCGTCGGGGGCATCCTCCGACGGGAGGTTCGGCAGCCACAACAGCCACTCGCGCACCTCGGACTGGGCCGCGTCGGCCTCGGCACCGACCACCTTCTCCTCGTCGGCGGCGGCGCGGCTCTCCTCGGTGAGGGTCGAGGCGGTCGCGTGGTCACCGACCCTTCTGGCCTCGCCCACCCGGCGCGACAGCTCGTTGACCGTGGCCCGCAGCTCGTCACGGCGACCCACCGCTTGGCGTGCCCGGGTATCGGCATCGAGGAGCCTGTCCACCTCGGCCGGGTCGACGCCGCGCCGAGCCAGCGCCTGCTTGACCGTGTCGGGCTCGTCCCTGACCTGGCGGATGTCGATCATGGTGCGCCCAACGGTAGCCTCGCCGCCGTGCCTACCGTTGCCCCGCCACCCCCCGTCGCGGGCCACGACGCACCGGCCGTGGAGTGCCGTGACCTGGTCGTGCGCTACGGGGAGCTCACCGCGGTCGACCACCTGTCGTTCACCGCCTACCCGGGCCAGGTGCTTGCCCTCCTCGGCCCCAACGGGGCCGGCAAGACCTCGACGGTGGAGACACTCGAGGGGTACCGCCGGCCCTCGTCCGGGACCGTGCGGGTGCTCGGCTTCGACCCGCGGTCGGACCACGCGGCCGTGGTGGCACGCATCGGCGTCATGCTCCAGAGCGGCGGGGTCTACCCCGTGCTGGGCCCCCGTCGGGTACTGCACCTGTTCGCCCGGTACTACGACGCCGCCGAGGACCCCGATGCCCTGTTGGGACTCGTGGGGTTGGGCGCCGTGGCGTCGACGCCGTGTCGGCGCCTGTCGGGGGGGGAGCGCCAGCGCCTGTCGCTTGCCCTGGCCCTCGTGGGGCGGCCCGAGGTCGTCTTCCTCGACGAGCCGACCGCCGGCGTCGACCCTGAAGGTCGCCTCGAGATCCGCCGCGTGATCGCGGGGCTGCGCGACCGGGGCGTCTGCGTGCTCCTCACCACCCACGAGCTCCCCGAAGCGGAGCGACTGGCGGACCACGTCATCATCATCAGTGCCGGCCGGGCCGCGGCTCAGGGCACTGTGGCCGAACTGGCGGCAGCCGGCGGACATGCCGGCATTCGGTTCGGCGCGACATCGGGTCTGGACCTCAACTCGCTCGCCCACGCGCTGGGCGCGCCGACGGGCGCCGTCACCGAGGGTCCCGCCGGAGAGTACGTGGCCGTCGTGGAGGCCACCCCGGCGCGCGTCGCTGCGCTGGCCACGTGGTTGGCCGAACGCGACCTCGCCCTGACGGACCTGCGCGCCGGGACCCGCTCGCTCGAGGATGCCTACCTCGAGGCCACTCGGTCCGCTCGGTCGACCTCCGACGGCGCCGAGGATCGACGATGAGCCGGTTCGCGGCACAGACCGGGGCCGAGGTGGGCATGACCCTGCGACGCGGCGAGTCCCTGCTGCTGACGTTGGGCATCCCGGTGGTGCTCTTGGTGTTCTTCTCCCAGGTGCACCTCCTGCCCACCGGGACCGACCACCCGGTGACGTTCCTCGCCCCGGGCGTCCTGGCCCTGGCCGTGATGGGAACGGCCATGGTCAACCTGTCGATCTCCACGGGTTTCGAGCGCGGCTACGGCGTTCTCAAACGGCTGGGGGCCACACCCCTCGGCCGACCGGCGCTGCTCGGGGCCAAGATCGCCTCCATCCTGCTCGTCGAGGTCCTCCAGGTCGCCGTGATCGTCCCGGTTGCCCTCGGATTGGGGTGGAAGCCGACGGCGGGCGGCATCGGCACTGCCGTCGTCGTGGTCGTACTGGCTTCGATCGGCTTCGCCGGGGTGGGGTTGTTGCTCGCCGGTGTGCTGCGCGCCGAGGTCAACCTGGCCGCGGCGAATGCGCTGTGGCTGCTGCTCTTGTTGGTGAGCGGCATGCTCGCCCCACTGTCCAAGCTGCCGGGTTGGCTCGAAGCCATCGCCAAGGTCCTCCCCGCCGCCGCCCTGGCGCAATCGCTGCACGCCGCGCTCGGCCTCGGCACTGACGTCCCGACGTGGGCGTGGGTGGTGCTCGTGGCCTGGGCGGTCGGCGCACCGGCGGCCGCCGCACTTTCGTTCCGATGGGAGTGAGCCCGATCCACATCGCCGTGGTCGGCGCCGGCGACGACGACGCGCCGACCGGGGTCCTGGCCGCGGCCGAGGCCGTGGGCAGGGCCGTCGGCGAGGCCGGTGCCGTGCTGGTGTGCGGCGGACGGGGAGGGGTCATGGAAGCCGCCTGCCGCGGGGCACGCGCCGTGGGCGGGCTGACGGTGGGCATCCTGCCCGGCTCGGATCCGGCCGAGGCCAACCCTTACGTCGAGGTCGTCGTCCCGACCGGTCTGGGCGAAGCTCGCAACGCCCTAGTGGTCCGGGCCGGCGATGCCGTCGTGGCGGTCGACGGAGGCTACGGCACGTTGTCGGAGATCGCACTGGCGCTGGTAGCCGGGATCCCGGTGGTCGGGATCCGTACGTGGGAGCTCGCCCGCGACGGCAAGCCCGACGAAGGGATCGAGCGGGTCGACGACCCCGCCGGGGCCGTGGCCCTCGCCCTCGCCCGAGGCCGAGACCGGGGATCCGACCGGAGTTGAATTACCTCGCCGCCAACCGCCCCATCCACCCTCGCAGGGTCGAGGCCGAGATGGACCCTCGCACCGTTCCCACCACGTCCCCGTCGGCACCGATGAACACCGTGTCGGGATATCCGTTGAGGCCGAATCGGGGAGCCACGACACTGTCGGGATCCTCGCCGACGGGAAAGGTCACCCCACTGGCGCGGACGAAGGCCAAGCCAGCGGCCGGCTCGTCGTTGCCGTCGATGCCGACAAAGGCCACTGTGCCACCCGACGCCGCCTCCTGACGCGCCACTCGGGCTACGGTCGGCAGCTCGGCACGACACGGCGGGCACCACGACGCGAAAAACACGACCGCGGTGGGGTGCACGGTGATGGGGGGTGTCGTTCCCGCCCGTACGACCGGGAGCGACACCGGTGGGCCGCCGCCGAGGCGCACGAGCGGGCCGATAGCCGGGGCACGCATGGGGCCCCCGCCGGCCGTCGCCACCAAGGCCGCCACGAGCGCGACGGCGGCAGCGATGCCGCCGATCAGTGCGCCGAGGTGACGATGCCGGCGCTCTGGATTCGACGACGCGTCGCTCTGGGAGGTCCGCTCAGGGGTGGCCAGGTGCGCCGGCACGGCGTCGCTCAGTGCAGCCGGACCAAGACGTCAGCCGCCATGGCGATGAACAGCAGCGTCAAGTAGGTGATCGAGTAGCGGAACAGCGCGATGGCGGCCCGGGGGGTTCTGTCCCGATACAAGCGCACCGCGGACACGAGGAACAGCGCTCCGAGCACAGCGGCCGACAGCGTATAGAGCACACCCATGTGCGCCACCGGCGTGAGCACCAGCGTCACGGCCACCAGCGCGGCCGTGTACGCGATGATCTCGACGGCCGTGCGCTCGATGGTGGCCACGGCGGGAAGCATGGGAATGCCCGCTTCCCGGTAGTCGTCGCGATAGCGGATGGCCAGAGCCCAGAAGTGTGGCGGCGTCCAGATGAAGATGATGGCGAAGAGCACCACCGGCGCCCAGCTGAGGGTGCCGGTCACCGCCGACCAGCCCACCAGGACCGGCACTGCTCCAGCGGCACCGCCGATGACGATGTTCTGGCTCGAGGTGCGCTTGAGCCACAACGTGTAGACGAAGACGTAGAACAAGGTGGCCGACAACGCCAACACGGCCGAGAGCAGGTTCACCCATGCCCACAGCTCGGCGAAGGCCCACACCTCCAAGGCGATGGCGAATACCAGCGCGGCCGTGGGCGTCACCTCGCCGGTGACCAGGGGGCGGTGGCGGGTGCGGTGCATGACCCGATCGATGTCCCGGTCGGCCACCATGTTCATCGCATTGGCCCCACCCGCGGCCAGGGCGCCGCCGAGCAGGGTGAGGGCGATAAGGCGTACCGAGGGGACCCCACCCTTGGCCACGAACATCGTGGGGACGGTGGTCACGAGCAGCAGTTCGATGATGCGAGGCTTGGTGAGCGCCACGTAGCTGCGGGCCTTGACGCCGTGCGACCGAATGCCCGACAGGGCGGGAGACAGCGAGGTCATCGTCGAGAGCCTACGGCGGGGCCGCCCGAGGCGACAATGCGGGTGGGGGCACGAACCGAGACCGCCGCGGGGACCTCCTCGGGGACCTCCCCGTGGCACCCCGTTACGATGCGCTCGGTGCGAGTCCATGGCGCGAGCCCGTCGGCGTTCCTTCGGATTGCCCAGGTCAACGTGATCCTGGTGGCCCTGAACATCGTCTCGGGCGCGGCCGTGCGCCTGAGCGGCTCCGGCCTGGGCTGCCCGGACTGGCCCAATTGCTCCGCACACCGATTCACGCCGGCCCTGTCGCTGCACCCCGTGATCGAATTCTCGAACCGGATGGTCGTGATCGTCGTCACCGTCGCCGCCGTGGTCGCGCTCGTCGCCGCCATCCGTCGAGTCCCGCGACGGACCGACCTGGTATGGCTGTCGGGCGGGCTGGTCTTCGGCATCCTCGCCGAGGCGATCATCGGAGCTGTTGTCGTATACACGAAACTCAACCCGTACTCGGTCCTCACCCACTTCCTGGTGGGCATCGTCGTCCTCACCGACGCCATCGTGCTCGCCCTGCGCGCCGGCCGGTCGGACGCGGCCGGCACACCCCGAGTCGATCGCCGGGTGGTACTCATGGGCCGGGCCATGATCGCCGTGTTGTTCGTGGCCATCGCCGCCGGCACCGCCACCACCGGCGCCGGGCCCCATGCCGGCGCCCAGGACGCGGCACAGCGATTCGCCGTGCCGCTCGAAGACATCACTCGGGTCCATTCCGGAATCGTCATCATCGTTGTGCTGCTCACCTTGGCCACCCTGTGGCTCATGGCGAAGACCGGCGCTTCGGACGGGGCTCAGGAACGTGGACGCTTGCTGCTCTTGGCCATGGTGATCCAGGGAGCCATCGGCTACACGCAGTACTTCACGCACCTGCCCCCGCTGCTCGTCGGCCTGCATGTCGCCGGGGCGACCACGGTGTGGGTGGTCACGGTGTGGTTCTACGACGGCCTGTGGCGCCACGAGCTCGAGCCCGGGCCGGCGCGCACCGCGACCAAGGCGGGTGCATCCGCATGATCGTCGTCGCCACCCAGGGCGCGCCGGCCGAGGTCGACCGACCGGTCGGCGACGAAGACGTCCTCACCGACCGTCCGTGGCTCGTGATCGTCTGGAACGACCCGATCAACCTCATGTCGTACGTGACCTATGTCTTCCAGAAGCTCTTCGGCTACAGCCGCGACAAAGCGACCAAGTTGATGCTCGACGTGCACCACAAGGGGCGCGCCGTGGTGTCCTCCGGGGCGCGCGAGCGTGCCGAGCTCGACGTGTACCGGCTCCACGAGCACGGCCTGTGGGCGACGATGGAGCAGTCGTCGTGATCGGACGCCGGTTCCGCCGAGACCGCTACGGCCGGTACCGGCTGTCGTTGGCCAAGGCCGAGCGCCAATTGTTGCGGTCGCTCCCCGAGCAGGCCAAAGAGGTGCTCCACGAGAGCGAGCCCTCCGCCGAGCGGCTCTATCCCCCGGCCTATCCCGGTGACGCCGAGGCCAGCGCCGAATACCGGCAGATGGCGGGCGCTTCCCTGCTCGACCGCCACCGCCGGGCCCTCGACACGATGGTGGAGACAGTGGACGGCCCGAGCCTCGACGAGGCCCAACTCCACGAGTGGCTCGATGCACTGGAGGTGTTGCGCCTGGTGCTCGGCACCCAGCTCGACGTCTCCGAGGACTCCCCCCAGATCGAGGCGAGCGATCCCCGAGCGGCGCCGTTCGCCGTCTACGGGTACCTGAGCATGCTCCAGGGCGAGATCGTCGACGCCCTCGCCGACAGGCTCGACCCGGCCGGCACGGGCCCGGAGCCACCCGAGGTGAATCCGTGAGCGTTCGTCTCCTCACCATCATGGGGTCGGGGGAGACGGCGCCCACGATGGCCAAGGTCCACCGCGACGTGGTCGGGCGCCTCGGGCCCGGCCCGGTCGTGGGCTTGCTCCTCGACACCCCGTTCGGCTTCCAGACCAACGCCGCCGAGATCGCGGCTCGCGCCGTCTCCTACTTCCGCGACAGTGTCGGCACCGAGCTCGAGATCGCCGGCATGCGCTCGGCCGACGACCTGGACGGTCCGGGCGGCGAGGCGATCCTCGCCAAGTTGGCCGCCGCGCCCCTGGTCTTCGCCGGGCCGGGCAGCCCGACCTACGCCCTGCGCCAATGGCGCAACACCCTGGTCCCGTCGATACTGGCGGAGAAGCTCGCCCTCGGCGGCGCCGTGACTTTCGCGTCCGCCGCCGCCTTGACCCTCGGCGCGCACAGCGTCCCCGTCTACGAGATCTACAAGGTGGGCGAGGACCCACGTTGGGTGGACGGCCTCGACCTCCTCTCCCCGCTCGGCCTTCCGGTCGTGGTCATCCCCCACTACGACAACGCCGAGGGCGGGACCCACGACACGCGCTTTTGCTATCTCGGCGAAGAGCGCCTCGCCGCCTTGGAGCGCGAGCTCCCGGAGCGCACCTTCGTGGTGGGCATCGACGAGCACACGGCCCTTTGCATCGACTTCGAGGCGGCCGACGCCGCCGTGGCCGGGCACGGCGGCGTGACGGTACGCGCCCGAGGACGTTCGGCCACCATCTCGGCGGGGGAGACGGTCCCGCTCGGTCGCCTGGTCGAGATGGCCGCGGAGCTGGCCGCCGGGGACAGTGGAACCTCCCGGTCGACGTCGACAAGCGGACCGACGTCGGCGTCGGCGTGGGCGAGTCCGACGCTTGGCTCACCCCTGCTCCACGCCATCCGTGAGCACGAGGAGGCCTTCCGCTCCGCCCGGGTGGCAAACGACGCGCCGGCGATGGTGGTGGCCGCGCTCGCGCTCGAGGAGGAGATGTGGGCATGGCGCGCCGACACCTTGCAGTCCGACGAGATGGACCGGGGGCGTGTCGCCCTGCGGGCCATGGTGACCGAGCTCGGGCAGGTGGCACTGGCCGGCACCCGCGACCCGGCCGAAGTGGTGGGCCCCTACGTCGAACTGGCGCTCGGCTTGCGGGAGGCGGCCCGAAACGAGCGGCGCTTCGACGACGCCGACGCGGTCCGCGACCGGTTGGCAGTGCTCGGCGTCGAGATCCACGACACCCCCGAGGGCTCGAACTGGGAGCTCAACGCCGACCCGGTCGCGTAGTGCCTGGCCTGGGGATGGAGCCAAGGGGCGCCGGAGGCGACCTGCTAACCTGCGGAAACCCAAAACGGTCCGAGCCCCCATCGTCTAGCGGCCGAGGACGCCGCCCTTTCAAGGCGGTAACACGGGTTCGAATCCCGTTGGGGGTGCCGCCCTATGGGGGATTCACCCTGCGGGGTCCTGTGGTGCAGTTTGGAGTGCACGCCGGCCTGTCAAGCCGGAGGTCGCGGGTTCAAATCCCGTCAGGACCGCCAGCCCTGTTCGCCGGGGCGACGAGGTCGGGTAGCTCAGTTGGTAGAGCGCGCGCCTGAAAAGCGTGAGGTCACCGGATCGACGCCGGTCCCGACCACCGAGAAGACCGGCCCGAGGCGCGCCGCTCGGTCGCTGACCTCCCGTCACCGCGCCCTGTCCGCCTGAGCCGCCGACCCCCGAGCCCGACCGAGATCACCGTGCCCACGCCCCTCGCTCCCGCTTCAGCCACCGTGGTCGCCCAGCGCGTGTCCAAGGCACGCGGCCCGGCCCAGATCCTCACTCACGTCGACCTGACCGTCGGCCCCGAGCACCGCGTCGGGGTCGTCGGTCCCAACGGTGTCGGGAAGACCACCTTGCTCCGCATCCTCGCCGGCCTCGAGGCCCCGGACGCCGGTCGCGTCGTCGTCGCCCCGCCGACGGCGACGATCGGCTATCTGGCCCAGGAGCCCGAAGCCCACGCGACCGAGACGCTGGCCGAGCTCCTGGCGCGGCGAACGGGCGTGGCCGGCGCCTCGACCGAGCTCGAAGCGGCCGGCGCCGCGCTGGCCGGCGCCGAGCCGGGGGCCGACGACCGCTACGCCGCAGCACTCGAGCGCTACCTGGCCCTCGGCGGCCCCGACTTCGAGGCGCGCTCGGCCGTCGTGCTCGACGACCTCGGCCTCCCCGAACGCCTCCTCGGGCTCCCCACCGCCTCGTTGTCGGGCGGGCAGCGGGCCCGCTCGTCGCTGGCCGCGTTGCTGCTCTCGCGCTACGACCTGCTCCTCCTCGACGAACCCACCAACGACCTCGACTTCGACGGGCTGGAGCGGCTCGAGCAATTCCTCACCGGACGCGGCGGTGGCCTGGTGGTGGTCAGCCACGACCGGGCCTTCCTCGAGAAGATCGTCACCTCGGTCGTCGACATCGACGAGGCGTCACGTCGCGCCACCCGCTACGGCGGTGGGTATGCCGGGTACCTGGAGGCCAAGGCCACGGCCCGGCGACATGCCGAGGAGGACTACGGCAATTACGTAGCCGAGCGCGACCGCCTGCACCAGCGTGAGCGCACGCAGCGGGAATGGGCGGTGGTCGGCGTGGCCAGGGCCAAGCGCAAAGCCAAGGACAACGACAAGACGCAGCGCGACTTCCGGGTCAACCGCACCGAGAAGCAGGCCTCGAAGGTCCGCATCACCGAACGCGCCCTGGAGAACCTCACTCCGGTCGACAAGCCCTACGAAGGCTGGCAGTTGCACCTGGACCTGGCCTCGACGAAGCGCAGTGGCGACGTCGTGGCCCGGCTGTCGGGCGCGGTCGTCCGCCGTGGGGACTGGCAACTCGGGCCGCTCGACCTCGAGGTGCGATGGGCAGACCGCCTGGCCGTCGTCGGGCCCAACGGCAGCGGCAAGACCACCCTGCTCGGGGCGTTGCTCGGCCGGGTCCCCCTGGTCGACGGGGAGCGCCGGATCGGGCCCTCGGTCGTCGTCGGCGAACTGGGCCAGGAGCGCCGGCGCTTCTCCGAGGGGGACGCCACGCTGCTCGATGCCTTCCTGACCGCCACCGCTTCGTCGATGCCTTCCTCCGAGGCGCGCTCGTTGCTGGCCAAGTTCGCGTTGGGCGCGTCGCACGTCCTGCGCCAGGCGTCGTCGCTGTCACCGGGTGAGCGCACCCGAGCCGAACTGGCCCTCCTCGCCGCCCGCGGCACGAATTGCCTGGTGCTCGACGAACCCACCAACCATCTCGACCTGCCGGCCATCGAACAGCTCGAACAGGCCCTGGAGCACTGGGAGGGGACGCTCTTGCTCGTGACCCACGACCGCCGCCTCCTCGAGACGGTGCGCGTCAGCGGCCGGGTGGAGCTCGACGACGGTCGGCTGTCGACCCCGGGGCCCTGAGCTTCACCGCTCGTCGGGCGCCATCAACGTGATGGCCTTCTCCAGGCAGCCCACCACGCACAGGCCGCAGGCCCGGCACTGGTCGGCGCGCGGCGTGTAGGCCGTCTTGCGGCCGTGGGCCCGGACCCGCAGTTTGGCCGCCATCCCGAGGGCGCCCCAGTCCCCGGGCTCGATCGGCCGGACCTCGAACACATCGTTGGGACACACCACCACGCAGTCGGCCTTCGCCTCGCAGCGGCTGTGGTCGACGACCGGCCTCCACGACCCGGCCGGCGCATTGCAGCGATCGCCCGGCGCTCGGGGTGCGCGCCGGCACGCCGCTTCTTCTCCAGTTCGCTCAGCTTGGCCACGGCACGTCAGCAATAGGGTGTGGCCATAGTGAGGAGGAATCCTTCCGGGTCCTCCCACATGACGTCGGTCACGAACCCCGCTTCGTAGAGCTCGGCCTCGAACCCGTCCCGAGTGAATTTGGCGCTGATCTCGGTGTGGATGTCCTCGCCGTCGCCGAACTCGATCTCGAGGTCGAGCGCGTCGATGCGGACGGATTGCTCGACAGTGGAACGCAGGCGCATCTCCATCCAGGAGCACTTCTCGTTCCAGCGGGCCACGTGGTCGAAGCGGTCCACGTCGAAGTCGGCGTCGAGCTCGCGATTCAACACACGCAGGACGTTGCGGTTGAACTCCGCCGTCACCCCGCCGGCGTCGTCATAGGCGGCCACCAGGCGCTCGGGCTCTTTCACCAGATCGATCCCGATCAAGAGGCGGTCGTCGGTGGTCATGACGCAGTCCAAGTCGAAGAAGAAGCGCTTGCGCTGTTCGGGGGTGAGGTTGCCCAGCGTGCTGCCGAGGAAGGCCACGGCCCGTCGCCCCCCGCCGGGAATGCGGTCGAGATGGCGGTGGAAGTCCCCCACCACCGCATGCACCTCGAGGCCCGGGTAGTCATCGACGAGCACCTTGGCCGCGCCCCAGATCGTGGAGTCGCTCACATCGAAGGGGACGTAGCGGCCCAGCGTCCCTTCGTCGCGCATGGCGTCGAGGAGTACGCGCGACTTGTCGCACGTCCCCGCGCCGAGCTCGACGAGCATGTCGGCCTGGCTCTTGGCCGCGAACTCCCCGGCGTTGGCCTGGAGCAGGCGACGCTCGGCCCGGGTGAGGTAGTACTCGGGCAGCCGGGTGATGTCATCGAACAGCTCGCTGCCCCGGGCGTCGTAGAACCACACTGGCGGCAGCGTCTTGTGCTCGGCGGCGAGCCCGGCACGGACGTCGCGTTCGAGCGCGCCCCGCAGGTCGTCGTCGGTGAGGTGGATCTCGATCGTCGGATTCTCGGACATGACCCGTCTCCCTGGCTTTCAGCCGTCGACGGCGACGCGCAGGCCGGCGAACGCCCAGCGCGCAGCGGGCGGGAAGAAGTTGCGGTAGCTGACCCGCACGTGGTCGTCGGGCGTGATGCTGCATCCGCCGCGCAGTACGTACTGGCCGACCATGAACTTCCCGTTGTACTCGCCCACCGCTCCCGGGGCAGGGCGGAAGCCGGGATAGGCGCTGTAGGCACTCGACGTCCACTGCCACACCTCGCCGAGCAGCGACCGGCCGGCCCCGTTGGCCGGACGCGGGTGCAGGGCCCACGAGCTGAGGAACCCCTGCGACGACGCCGGCACCCCCGGCGCCGCGGACGCGCCCGAGGCGGCCTGCCCGGCCGCCACCGCTTCCCACTCGGCCTCGGTCGGCAACCGACCACCGGCCCAGCGGGCGAAAGCGTCGGCCTCGTAATAGCTCACGTGCACCACCGGCTCCTCGGGGTCGACGGGCCGTTCGCCAGTCAAGGTGAAGATGTGCCAGCCCGCCGGGTCGTGGCGCCAGTAGTGGGGGGCCACCCACCCTTCGGTGCCGACGGTGGCCCAACCGTCGGAGAGCCACAGGTCGGGCCGCTCATAGCCGCCGTCCTCGATGAAAGCGAGCCACTGGCCGCAGGTCACCGGCGCGTCGGACAACGAGAACGGCTCGAGGTAGACCACGTGGCGGGGGAACTCGTTGTCGAAGCCGAACCCGACCCCGTCGTGGCCGATCTCGACCAGCCCCCCGTCGTGCTCGATCCACTGCGGCGCACCGGGCCAGGACCGGGCCCCACCTTCGACGTCGGCACCGCCCGAGCTCTTGTCCAGCGTGTAGGCCGGGAGCATCGGGTTGCACGACAACACGTGCTTGATGTCCATGAGGAGCAACTCCTGATGCTGTTGCTCGTGGTGCAGGCCGAGCTCGACGAGGTCGAGCACGGCGACGTCGGGGTAGGGCGGTCCGGCGAGCAGGTGCTCCATGGCTTCGTCCACCGCCTCCCGGTACTCGGCCACCTCGGCGATGCCGGGTCGTGACACCACACCGCGCCTGGGGCGCGGATGGCGGTCACCCAGGGCCTCGTAATAGGAGTTGAACAGGAACCGGTACGCACCATGGTGCTCGACGTACCCGGCCGCGAACGGTTCGAGGAGGAAGGTCTCGAAGAACCAGGTCGTATGGGCCCGGTGCCACTTGGTCGGGCTCACGTCGGGCATCGACTGCACGGTCTGGTCCTCGGCCGACAACGGTCCGGCGAGGTCTTCGGTGAGGGCCCGGATCCGGCGGTATTCCCGGGCCAGCGCCTCGGCCCGCTCGCTGTTCATCGTCTCAGCCATGGTGTCCCCTCCGGTCGAGCACCCTGCAGAGGTCGAGCACCCTGTCCAGGCTATGGGTGGTTCATGGCCGGCCGTGCGCCCGGACGCCGACAACCTATCGTTCGTCGAACTCGAATCCCAGGTCGGGCGCCCCGAGCAGGGCCCGGAAGGGCACCCCCTCGCTGCCGAGCAGGGCCTCGGCGGTCCCGCCCCGGTCGACCACGGCCACGGCGAGGACCACCTCGGCCCCCGCAGCGCGCACCGCGTCCACCGCCTCGAGCAGCGAGGTCCCCCGCGTGACGGTGTCCTCGGTGACCACCACCTTGTCCCCCGGGTCGAGGGCTCCGGCGATCCGCCCGCCCGCCCCGTGGTCCTTCGCCTCCTTGCGCACCGAGAAGGCCTTCAGCGCCCGGCCGCGCTCGGCCGCCACGCCGGCGGTGATGAAGGCGACGGGGTCGGCCCCCATGGTGAGCCCGCCGATGGCATCCGCGTCGTCGGGGAGGACCGCCAACACGGCGTGGGCCACGAGCACCATGCCACCGGGACGGCACACGGTCTGCTTCGAATCGATGAACCAGGTCGACGCACGCCCGGACTTCAGCACGAAGTCGCCGGTGCGCACCGAGTGGGCCAGGAGATGGGCGCGCAGCCCGTCCAAGACGGTCGGGTCAAGGTCACGGTGGGTCACGACGCCGCGTCCCTAGGTCGACGCCCCGGCGTCGAGCACCACCTGGTGGTGCCCGGCGACGACCCGGCCCACCACCGAAGCCGGACAGTCGGCACCGGCCAGCACCTCGACAGCCTCGGCGGCCGCGCCGGGGTCGAGCACCAGGACCATGCCGAGCCCGAGATTGAAGACCCGCGCCATCTCGTCGTCGGCCACGTCACCGAGGCGCTGGATCTCGTCGAAGATCCTCGGTCGCTCCCAGGTGCCGTCGATGACGGCACCGCAGTGCCCGGGCAGGGCCCGGACCACGTTGCCGGGGATGCCCCCGCCGGTGATATGGGCGGCGGCGTGCAGGGCGCCCACCCCGAGCGCCTCGATCACGGCCAGCACCGCCGGCGCGTAGACGACTGACGGCTCCAGCAATTCGTCGGCCAGGGTGTGGTGGGCCCCCGCCCAGGGCGGGTCGTCGAGGCCACGCCCGGCGCGTTCGACGAGCACGTGCCGGGCCAGTGTGTAGCCGTTGGAGCGCAGGCCCGGCGACGCGAGCCCGACGAGCACGTCGCCATCGACCACGCGCTCGGGCCCCAAGGCCCGGTCGCGATCCACTGCGCCGACAGCGAACCCGGCCAGGTCGAATTCGTCGGGGGCCATGGCCCCGGGGTGCTCAGCCATCTCGCCGCCGAGGAGCGCGCACCCGGCCTGCCGACACCCTTCGGCCACCCCGGCCACCAGCTGTTCCATCTGTTCGGCGTCGAGCTTGCCGGTGACGACGTAGTCGAGCATGAACAGTGGCTCGGCCCCGACGCACACGATGTCGTCCACGCACATGGCCACCAGGTCGATGCCGATGGTGTCGAAGCGCCGGGCCGCCTGGGCCACGAGCACCTTGGTCCCCACGCCGTCGGTGGAGGCCACCAGCACCGGGTTGGCGTAGCGAGCGGCGTCGAAGACGAAACGGCCGGCGAACCCACCGATCCCGCCGACCACCTCGGGTCGGGCGGTCGAGGCCACGAGGGACTTGATGCGCTCGACGGCGCGCTCCCCGGCGGCGATATCGACGCCGGCGCCCGCGTATGTCGCCGGGCGCCGGGGCGCGGGCGGCTCGTTCACGTCAGCCCGGCACCGTCGTGACGTCGTGGCGCTCGTCGCGCTCCTCGCGACCGCGGACGTCGAGCTCAAAAGGGGGGGGTACCGGGTACTCGCCCGTGAGGCACGCGGCGCAGAAGCCGGCACCGGGTGCGTCGATGGCTTCCTTCAGGTTCTCGAGCGACAGGTAGGCGAGGGAGTCGACACCGAGGAACTCCTCGATCTCGGCGATCGTCATGGTGGCGGCCACCAATTGGTCGCGATCGGGGATGTCGATGCCGTAGAAGCAGGGCCAGGCCAGCGGCGGGGACGAGATGCGCAGGTGCACCTCCGTCGCGCCGGACTCGCGCAGCATCCGGGTCACGGCGCGCTGGGTAGTGCCGCGCACGATGGAGTCGTCCACGACGACGAGACGCTTGCCGGCGATGTTCTCGCGCAACGGGTTCAGCTTGCGCCGCACACCGGCATCGCGCGCCGCCTGGCCGGGGGTGATGAAGGTGCGGCCGATGTAGCGGTTCTTGACCAGGCCCTGGCCCAGTGCGATGCCACTGGCGCGCGCGAACCCCTCGGCGGCGGGGACGCCCGACTCGGGCACGCCCATGACCAGATCGGCCTCCACCGGAGCTTGGCGGGCCAACAGCTCGCCCATGCGCCGGCGCGCGCCGTGCACCTCGCGATCGTAGAGCCGGCTGTCGGGGCGGGCGAAGTAGACGAACTCGAAGATGCACAGGGTCGGCTCGACCTGCTCGGGCGGGAAGAGCCGCTCCGAACGCACGCCCGCGGCGTCGACGACGACGAGCTCACCGGGCTCGATCTCGCGCACGAACTGGGCGCCGATGACGTCGAGAGCGGGGGATTCCGAGGCCAGCACCCAGCCCTCGGGTCGCTCGGCGGGGCCGAAGCGGCCCAGGCACAACGGGCGCAGGCCGTGCGGGTCGCGCACGCCCATGATCTGGGTGGCGCTGAGCAGCACGAAGCTGAACGCCCCCTCCACATGGGGCAAGACCTCTTGCAGGGCGCGCTCGAGACATCCGTCGGGCTCGGGCTCGGGCACCGCGTCGAAGTCGAACCGGTCCTCGACCATGGGCGGATAGGCGAGGGCCAGGAGCTCGGCGACGAGGTCGCTGTCGGAGGCGACCACACCCGGGAGCATCCCGGCCTTGTCGGCCAGTTCGGCCGTGTTGGTCAGATTGCCGTTGTGGCCGAGAGCGAACCCCGCGTGACCCACCGGTCGGTACACGGGCTGGGCGTTGCGCCAGGAGGAGTCGCCGGTGGTCGAGTAGCGGGTGTGGCCGATGGCCAGGTCGCCCGGAAGACACGAGATGGTGCGCTCGTCGAACACGGTGGTGACCAGCCCCATGTCCTTCACCACGGTGACGGCCTCGCCGTCGGACACCGCCATGCCGGCCGACTCCTGGCCGCGGTGCTGCAGGGCGAAGAGGCCGTCGAAGGTGATCTGCGCGACGGCCTTGCCGGGCGCATACACGGCGAAGACGCCGCAGGCTTCCTTCACTCGGCCCTCACACCGCCTCCGTCACGCCGCCGGCACGCAGACGACGCCCGCTTGCCGGTCCCGATGACACGCGAACCCAGCCTACCTTCCCGGCGGCACCGCTAGCGTCGACACGGTGATCGACCTGCACACGCACTCGATCGTCTCCGACGGCACCGATCCCCCCGAGAGGATCCCCGAGCTGGCGGCGGCCGCGGGGTGCTCGGCCGTGGCCCTCACCGACCACGACAGCCTCGACGGGCTGGACGCTGCCCGGCGGGCGGCCCAGGCCGCCGGGATCACCCTGGTGGCCGGGTGCGAGATCTCGTGCAAGGCGTCGGGCATCGCCGGCGAGGGGGCCAGCGCCCACGTCCTCGTCTACTTCGTCGAGGGGGGCGACAACCGCCTGTCCAAGGAGCTGGTCGAGCTGCGCCGGGAGCGCCTCGAGCGCAACCGCCGCCTGGCCGTCCGCCTGGCCGAGCTCGGATTCCCGGTCGACTACGACGCCGTCGTCGCCCGGGCCGGAGGCGAGCCCGGGTTGGGACGGCCCCATTTCGCCCAGGAGCTCGTGGCCCGCGGTCATGTGGCCGACATCGACGACGCCTTCGACCGCCTGCTGGGCAACGACCGCCCCGCCTACGTGCCCAAGGCCCGCCTGACCCCGGCCGACGTGGCCCGCATCGCCCGGGACTCGGGCGGGGTGGCGGTCCTGGCCCACCCGCTCAGCCTGGGCCTGGCCCCCGCCGCGCTCGAGCGCCGGGTGTTCGAGCTGGCCGAGGCCGGATTGGGCGGCATCGAGGCCGTCTACGGGCGCTACACGCCACGCCAGCGCGCCGGGCTCCGGCGGATGGCCGCCGCCGCCGGCGTGGTGGCCACCGGCGGGTCCGACTACCACGGGACGTTCAAGCCCGGGCTCCACGTCGGCACCGGGCAGGGCGACCTGCACGTCGACGACTCGGTCCTCGAGCAATTGGCGGACCGTCGGCCCTAGCCCGAGACGGGCTCGCCCAGCGCCTCGGGCAACGCGGCCCGCCAGGCGGCGGTGGCGTCGGCCACCATGACGTCGACGAGCCCGTGGACGACGATCCGCTCGCCACCCGCGTCGCCGATCACGGTGGCCGTGACGCCCGCCTCGGCGGCCAGGGACAGCACCTCGCCGGCCCGGCTGGTACACAGCACGACCCGGCCGGCCGATTCGCCGAACAGGACACGGTGGTCTTCGACCGCCGAGACCACACAGCCCACCCCGGAACGCACGGCGCACTCGGCCAGCGCCAGGCCCAGGCCGCCGCCGGACACGTCGTGGATGCCCTCGACCAGGTCGCCACGAGCCACTAAGGCGACCACGAGGCCCAAGATCCGGCGCTGCGCCTCGGCGTCGAAGGGCGCGAGCACGCCGCCGCGATGGCCGCGGCGCTCGACGGCCCAGCGCGACCCGGCCAGTGACAGGTCGGTGTCGCCCAGGACCACCACGGCGGTGCCGGGCACGAACACCGGGCCGGGGGGTCGCCGGTCGAGCCGGTCGATGACCCCCAACACGGCGATCGTCGGTGTCGGGTCGATGTCGGCGCCGGCGCTCTCGTTGTAGAAGCTGACGTTGCCCCCGATGACCGGTAGGCCCAGGGCCAGGCAGGCCTCGGCCATGCCGTCGATGGACCGCGACAGCTGCCACATCACTTCCGGGTGCTCGGGATTCCCGAAGTTCAAGCAGTTCACCACGGCGATCGGTCGGGCCCCGGCGCAGGCCACATTGAGAGCCGATTCGGCCACCGTCATGGCCGTCCCGACGCGGGGATCGAGCGCGCACCAGCGCGGGTTGGCGTCGGTAGACAGGGCCAGCGCGCGCGTGCTCGGCGGAAGACCCGGGGCGGCCAGGCGCAGCACGGCGGCGTCGGCGCCGGGCCCGACCACCGTGTTCAGGAACAGCTGGTGGTCGTACTGGCGATAGACCCACGACGGGTCGGCCAACATGGAGACGACGTCGTCGCTGCAGTCGTCGGGCGGGAATAGCGCATCGGGGTTCTCGGCGCGTCGCGCCTCGAGGTCGGCGGGAGGAGCCATGGGCCGGTCATAGAGGGGGGCGTCCTCCGACAGCGAGGCGGCGGGGACGTCGGCGAGCACCGGGCCGTCGAAGCCGTCGAGGATGCGCAACCGCCCGCCCTCCGTGGCCGACGGCGCGGCGGTGACCATCCCGACCACACTGGCGCGCACCTCCCAGCGCCGACACACCTCCTCCACCGCGTCGCGATCCGCGGGGGCCACGATGGCCAGCATGCGCTCCTGGCTCTCGGAGGTCATCACCTCGAAGGGCTCCATGCCCGGCTGGCGCCGGGGCACGGCCGACACGTCGACGTCCATGCCCATCCCGGCGCGCGCCGCGGTCTCCGACGTGGCACAGGTGAGCCCCGCACCTCCGAGGTCCTGGATCCCCACCACCAGGTGGCGGTCGAGCAGCTCGAGGCACGCCTCGATGAGCCGCTTCTCCTCGAAGGGGTCGCCCACCTGCACGCTCGGGCGCTTGGCCGCGTCGTCGTCTCCCTCTGCGAAGCCGGCCGAGGCCAGCACGCTCACCCCGCCGATCCCGTCGCGGCCCGTGGCGGACCCGAGGAGGAGAGCCAGGTTCCCCTCCCCCGAGGCCCGCCCGAGCACGAGTCGGTCCTTGGGCATGACCCCCAGGCACAGGACGTTGACCAGCGGGTTGCGGCCGTAGCAGGGGTCGAAGGTGAGCTCGCCGCCCACGGTGGGCACGCCGACGGAGTTGCCGTACCCCGAGATGCCGGCGACCACACCCTCGACCAACCACCGTGTCCGCGCGTCGTCGAGGGTGCCGAAGAACAGCGGGTCCATGAGCGCGATCGGGCGCGCCCCCATGGTAAAGATGTCGCGCAAGATCCCGCCGACGCCGGTAGCCGCGCCCTGATAGGGCTCCACCGCCGACGGGTGGTTGTGGCTCTCGATGCGCAGGGCCACCGCGATGCCGTCGCCCACGTCCATGACGCCGGCGTTCTCACCGGGGCCGACGAGGACGTCGGGTCCTTCGGTGGGCAGGCGGCGCAGATGCAGGCGCGAGGACTTGTAGGAACAGTGCTCGCTCCACATCACGGCGAACATGGCGAGCTCGAGATGGTTGGGCGGACGGCCCAACAAGGTGTCGATCTGCTGCGCCTCGTCGTCGGTCAACCCGAGGGCGCGGTGCAACGGCTCGTCGGCGTCCGCCATCGTCAGCCACCGTACCCGGCACCCGGCGCGACCCCGGTCGACCCGGACGGGCCCTGAATGGACAGGGGGAGATTTCCCACAATGGGAACGCCGGACTTTGAGTTGCATGTTCGGCGCCGTCCCCCGCATAATCGACCCCATGCCCCCCGCCAAGACCCGCAAACAACCACCCATGACCGAGGAGCACAAAGCCGCACTGGCCATGGGCCGGGACGAGGGACGGTCGGTGCGCCGCTATCTCGAGGCCATCGACCGCCAGCGCCCCAAGCGGGGGCGGCCGCGGACGGTCGAGTCGGTCACGCGTCGCCTGGCCACCGTCAACGCCAAACTCGACGACGCCGATGCCCTGACCCGCCTGCACCTGCTCCAAGAGCGCGCCGACCTCGAGGTGGAGATCGCCGACCTCAGCGTGAACGACGACATGCCGGCGCTGGAGAAGGCCTTCGTCAAGGTGGCCAGGTCCTACGGCCAGCGCAAGGGCATCGGCTACAGCGCTTGGCGCGAGGCGGGCGTGAGCGCGGCCGTTCTCGACAAGGCCGGCATCACCCGCGCCAAGGCCTAGGCGGGCAGCGACGCCCGTCGGCCGGCCGACACCACCAACGAGCGCAGCAGCGGCATCCCGTCGGCCGACCCGAGCAGGAGGTCGCTGGCCCGCTCGGGGTGCGGCATGAGCCCCACGACGTTGCCCTGGGCGTTGGACACGCCGGCGATGTCGTCGACCGAGCCGTTGGGATTGTCCGTATAGCGAAAGACGATGCGACCTTCGTCGCGCAGGCGGGCCCGGGTCTCGTCGTCGCAGGTGTAATTGCCCTCGAAGTGGTTGATGGGGATGCGCAGGACCGACCCCAGCTCCGCCTCGCACGTGAGCACCGAGCGCGTCGAGCAGACCGTCACGCCCACCGTGGTGCACAGGAAGCGCAGGTCCCGGTTCTTCTGGAGCGCCCCGGGGAGCAGCCCGGCCTCGGTGAGGACCTGGAAGCCGTTGCAGATCCCGATGACCGGCCCGCCGGCCGCGGCGAAGGCCGACACGGCATCCATGATGGGCGAGAAACGGGCGATGGCCCCGGGACGCAGGTAGTCCCCGTGGGCGAAGCCACCCGGGAGCACCACCGCGTCGTAGCCGGCGAGCGAGCGCTCGCCGTGCCACACCAGACCGGCCTCGGCGCGCACGGTCTCGGTGGCACCATCGCCGGTGGCGGCGCCGGCACCGGCGACGGCGACAGCGACGGCGACGGCCCGATTGATGGCGGAGACGACGTCGTGCTCGCAATTGGTGCCGGGGAACACCACGACGCCGATGCGCGCCGTCACGGGCGCGCCCGCACGTCGACGTCGGCCTCTTCGATGACGGGGTTGGAGAGCAACCGCTCGGTCATCTCGGCAGCACGACGGCGCGCGTCGTCCACGTCGGCCGCCTCGGTCGTGAAGCGGATGGCCTTGCCCACGCGCACATCGGTGACTCCCGTGAAGCCGAGGGCGGGCAGAGCGCGCTCGATGGTCGCTCCCTGGGGATCGGCGATGCCGGGGCGCAGGCGCACTTCGACGAGGATCTCGAATTTCACGGGCGCGGCCACTCGCCGGCACCGTACCAGTCGGCCAGTCGGCGCCCGCAGATGCGCTCGTACGCCGCGACGTAACGCTCGCTGGTGGCGCTGACCACCTCGTCGGGTAGCGGCGGCGGTGGCGGCGTCTTGTCCCAGTCGAGCGTCTCCAGCCAGTCACGCAGCGGCTGCTTGTCGAACGCGGGCGGGTTGGTGCCCGGCACCCAGCGGTCGGCCGGCCAGAAGCGGGACGAGTCGGGGGTGAGCACCTCGTCGCAGATGGACAGGCGACCGTCGATGATGCCCAGTTCGAACTTGGTGTCGGCCACGATGATGCCCTGGCGCTCGGCCGCCGCCGCGCCCCGGCGATAGGCCTCGACGCTCAGGTCCCGGGCCGTCTCGGCCATCTCCTTGCCGATCAGGTCGACGGCCCGGTCGAAGTCGATGTTCTCGTCGTGTCCCTCGGTGGCCTTGGTCGACGGGGTGAACACGGGCTCGGGCAGCCGGTCGGCTTCGCGCAGTCCCGGTGTCAGTGCCATGCCGTGGAGCGTCCCCGACCTCGAGTACTCCTTCCAGCCCGACCCGGCGAGATAGCCGCGCACGATGCACTCGATCGGGAGCATCTCCGCCTTGCGCACGAGCATCCCCCGTCCGGCCACGCCGGGGATGTCGCCGGCTTCGGCCGGGAACCCGGCCGGGTCGGCGGTGACCAGGTGGCTCGGAGCCAGGTCGGCCAGGGCGTCGAGCCAGTAGACGGTCATGGCCGTGAGCACGCGGCCTTTCTCGGCGATCGGCTCGGCCATCACCACATCGAACGCCGAGATGCGGTCCGAGGTGACCATGAGCAGTCGGTCCTCCCCCGCGTCGTAGACGTCGCGGACCTTCCCGGTGTAGACGAGTGGCAACGTCACGTCTGGACCTCCTCCAGGGCGTCGACAAGACGATGGACATGGCGAAGGGCCCGATCCAGGCTGAAGGCCTCGTCGAGGCGCTCCGGCGCCAAGGTGACCTCGCCGTCGGCCTGGAGCACACTGCGAAAGGCGCGGCGCTCCTCCGACGCGACGCGGGCGTCGCGCTGGACGATGCGGTAGGCGGCGTCGCGGTCGAGCCCCGAGTCGATCAGGGCGAGGAGCACGGACTGGCTGAACACCAGGCCGTGGCTGGTCGTCATCACGTTCTCGAGCATGCGCTCGGGGTGCACCACGAGGCCCTCGACCAGTCCGGTGGCCTTGCGCAGCATGTAGTAGGTGAGCAGGCAGGCATCGGGCAGGATCACGCGCTCGACCGAGCTGTGCGAGATGTCGCGCTCGTGCCACAACGCCACATCCTCGAGGCCGGCGCCCAGGTACCCCCGCAGCACCCGGGCCAGCCCGCACAACCGCTCGGAGAGGATCGGGTTGCGCTTGTGGGGCATGGCCGACGACCCCTTCTGCCCCGAGCCGAAGGCCTCCTCGACCTCGCCCACCTCGGTACGGGCCAGGTGACGGACCTCCGTGCCGACGAGCTCGATCGTCGCTCCCACCGCCGTACAAGCCCACAACAGCTCGGCGTGGCGGTCGCGGGCGATGACCTGGGTGGCCGGCACGGGCGTCAGGCCCAGCGCGTGGCAGACATAGGTCTCGACGTCGGGGTCGATGTTGGAGAACGTGCCCACCGCGCCCGAGAGCTTGCCGACCGCTACGGCTTCGCGCGCGGCGCGCAACCGGCGCCGATCACGGTCGGCCTGCAGGCACCACAGTGCCAACTTGGCCCCGAAGGTGGTGGCCTCGGCATGCATGCCGTGGGTCCGGCCCGCCATCGGGGTGTCGATGAACTCCAGGGCCCGGGCCTTGAGCGCGCCCACCAGTCCGTCCGACGCGCTGAGCAGCAAGTCCGCGGCGCGCGTCAGCGTCGCACACAAGGCGGTGTCGACCACGTCGGACGACGTGAGCCCGTAGTGCACCCAATCGGCCTCGGCACCACCGACCGCCCCCTGGACGACGTCGACGAATGCGGCCACGTCATGGTCGGTGGTCCGCTCCCGGTCGGAGACGGCGGCGGTGAACTCGGCGGTGATCTTGGGGGCCCGGGCCCGCAAGACGGCGGCGTCGGCGGCGGGGACCACGCCGACCCGCACCGCGCCCTCGACGGCGAGCAGCTCGACCTCGAGCCACATCTCGAAGCGGGCCTCGTCGGTGAACAAGGCCGCCATCTCGGGCAGCGAGTACCGGGGGATCACCGCCGGGCCTCGATGGTGTCGAATTCGGCCGAGCGCGATGCCGCGGCGGCGATGTCGGAGCGGTAGTGCATCCCCTCGAAGTGGATCCTGGCCACGCCCGCATAGGCACGCCGGCGCGCCTCGTCGAGGGACGGAGCCAGGGCCGTCACCCCCAGCACGCGCCCGCCGGCGGTGACCAGGCGGCCGTCGTCTTCGCGGCCGGTGCCGGCGTGGAACACGGTCACGCCCGGGAGCAGGTCGGCATCGGCCACGCCGTCGATGGTGTCGCCATGGCGCGGGGTCTCGGGGTAGCCGGCCGAGGCCAGCACCACGCACACCGCCGCATCGGGCACGAAGCGCGGCTCGCTGCGGAGCCGACCCGCCGCCGCCTCGGCCAGCAACCCGGTCAGGTCCTCGTCCAGCCGGGGCAGGACCACCTGGGTCTCGGGGTCGCCGAAGCGCACGTTGTACTCGAGCACCATCGGCCCGTCGGCGTCGACCATGAGCCCGGCATAGAGGACGCCCCGGTAGTCGATGCCCCGCCGGCGCAACGCGCCCAACGTCGGCTCGATGGCCTCGTCCATGATCCGGTCGACCATGTGGTCGTCCACCGCGGGCAGTGGCGAGAACGCCCCCATGCCCCCGGTGTTGGGGCCCTCGTCGCCGTCGGCCACCCGTTTGGCGTCCTGGGCCAGCGCCAGCGGCGCCACCCGGGTGCCGTCGCACAGGACCAGGAGCGAGCACTCGACGCCGACCAGGGCCTCCTCGATCACCAAGCGCCGGCCGGCGTCGCCGAAGCGTTCGCCCGACAGCTTGGAAGCCACGTCGGCCTCGGCCTCGGCCATCGACTCGGTGACCAGCACGCCTTTGCCGGCGGCCAGCCCGTCGGTCTTCACCACCCACGGGCCGGGAAGCTCGCGCAGGAAGGCCTTCGCCGCTTTGAGGTCGTCGAAGCTCCCGTAGCGCGCCGTGGGCACGCCCGCCTCGGCCAGCAGGGCCTTCATGTAGGCCTTGGACCCCTCGAGCCGGGCGCCGTCGGCCCCGGGGCCGAACACCGGGTGACGGTCGGCACGCAGTCGGTCGGCCAGGCCGTCGACCAGGGGCTGTTCGGGGCCGATCACGAACAGGTCGGCCTCGACGGACTCCGGCGGGATCTCGGTGACGGTGATCCGGTGTCCCGAGGGCGCCACGCACGCCATGCCCGGATTCCCCGGTGCCACCACCACGTCGGCCGTTCGGGCCAGGGCCACGGCCAGGGCGTGCTCGCGCCCGCCGGACCCGACGACGCAGACCTTCACGCCGCGAACCGGACGAACTGCTCGCGACCGGGCCCCACGCCCACCAGCTTGATGGGTACGCCGATCTGCGCGGCCAGGAAGGCGACGTAGTCCTTGGCCGCCGGCGGCAGGTCGTCGAGCGACGTGGCCCCGGACAGGTCGGTGCGCCAGCCCGGCAATTGCTCGTAGATGGCGTTGACCCGGTGCAGCGTCGTCTGGTGGTACGGCGGGAAGTCGAAGCGCTCGCCGTCGGCCTCGTAACCGACGCACACCTGCACCGTGTCGAACGTGTCGAGCACGTCGAGCTTGGTCAACGCCACCTCGGACAGCGAATTGACGCGTACGGCCTGGCGCAGCATGACCGCGTCGAACCATCCGCAGCGGCGCTTGCGACCGGTGTTGGTGCCGAACTCGTGACCGCGTTCGACGAGGACCTCGCCGACCTCGTCGAGGCACTCGGTGGGAAAGGGACCGGCGCCGACGCGCGTCACGTAGGCCTTGGCGATGCCGATCACGTCGCCGATGGCGCGTGGGCCCACGCCGCTGCCCGTGCACGCGCCGCCGGCCACGGGGTTGGAGGAGGTCACGAACGGGTAGGTACCGTGGTCGAGGTCGAGGAAGGTGGCCTGCGCCCCCTCGAGCAGGACGTTGCGGCCGGCTTCGAGGGCTTCGTGGACCACGGCCACGGTGTCGGCCACCATCGGCTCCATCCGCGGCGCGTACTCGTCGAGATAGCGAGCGCAGATGTCCTCGGCCGACATCGGAAGCCGGTTGTAGACCTTGGCCAGGATGGCGTTCTTCTCCTTCAGCACCACCTCGAGCTTCTTGCGGAAGATCTTGGCGTCGAGGAGGTCCTGGACCCGAAGCCCCACCCGGGCCGCCTTGTCGGCGTAGGCCGGGCCGATTCCCCGGCGGGTGGTGCCGAGCGAGTTCTTGCCCAGGTACCGCTCGGTGACCCGGTCGATCTCCTGGTGGTACGGCATGATCAGGTGGGCGTTGCCGCTGACCAGCATGCGACTCGTGTCCACGCCCTTGGCCTCGAGCGCCTCGAGCTCCGAGAGCAGCACGCCGGGGTCGACGACCACGCCGTTGCCGATGACCGGCGTGAGGTGCGGGTAGAGCACGCCGCTCGGAACGAGCTGGAGGGCAAAGGACTCGCCGTCGACCACCACGGTGTGGCCCGCATTGTGGCCGCCCTGGTAGCGGACCACGAGGTCCATGTCACGGGCGAGGAGGTCGGTGAGCTTGCCCTTCCCCTCGTCGCCCCATTGGGTACCGACGACCACGGTTGCGGGCACGCCCGATCCTCCGTCTACGGCTCCGGATTACGCCTCAGTGTAACCCGACGGCTGGATGGGCCCTAGGCTCGGTGCTGTGGGCACAACCGGGTTGACCTTCCTCCCGCAGGGCTGGTACCTGGTTCTCTCGCTGGTGCTCGGCGCCCTGGTGTACCGCAACACCCGTGTCTTCCGGGCCCGGGCCGGCGTCAGCCCCTGGGGCGTCCACCCGGTCGTCTGGGGGCTGGTGACCGTGTGCCTCGCCCTACTCGGGACCGTGCTCTCCTTCATCGCCATGCGCACCACCAAGGTCCGCGACCAGCGGCCTCCGGGTTTGGACCCCACGCTGTGGGGGCGCTACCCGTCGATGGGCGCCCAGCCCGCACCGGGGTCCCCGCCGACCGGGCCGCCGACCGGGGGCCGGCACTCGCCCGGGTGGCGGCAGCACCCGGCCAACCCGGACTTCGGGGACGTTCCGGCCGAGCCGGCCTATCCCGGCCCCGGATCCTCGGCCGCCATCGCCACGTCGAGGTCGTCCGGCTCTCTCCCCCGGCCCTCATGGCACCCGGACCCCTCCGGCCGCCACCAATTGCGCTACTGGGACGGCGAAAGCTGGACGGAGCACGTCTCCGACGCCGGGGCGCCGAGCCAGGACCCCCTGTAGGAACTGGGCTTACTTCCCGGCTTCGCCGGCCTCGTCGTCGGCCCGACCCCGTCCACCTAGTGGCGGAGCACGACCGCCGACTCGTCGGCACCGCTCGGGTCGACATCCACCACCACGGTGTCGCCCTCGGTGTAACGGCCCTCGAGCAGGGCCAGGGCCAACGGGTCCTCCACCTGGCGCTGGAGCACCCGCCGCAGGGGGCGGGCCCCGAGGTCGGGGTCATAGCCCAAAGCGGCCAGGCGGTCTCGCGCCGGCCCCGTCACGTCGAGATGGAGGCGACGCTGTTCCATGCGCCCCTGCAGCTTCCCGAGCTGGATGTCCACGATCCGGCGCAGGTCGGCCTCCGTCAGCGAGCCGAAGCGCACCACCTCGTCGATCCGGTTGAAGAACTCCGGCTTGAAGAAGTCCCGGGGCTCCCCGGGAAGGTTCGACGTCATGATCAAGACGGTGTTGGTGAAGTCGACCGTGCGCCCCTGGCCGTCGGTCAAGCGCCCGTCGTCGAGCACCTGCAACAAGATGTTGAACACGTCGGGGTGGGCCTTCTCGATCTCGTCGAGGAGCACCACCGCATACGGGCGCCTGCGCACCGCCTCGGTGAGCTGGCCCCCTTCCTCATAGCCGACGTAGCCCGGCGGGGCCCCCACCAGGCGGGCCACGGCGTGCTTCTCCTGGTACTCGCCCATGTCGAGGCGGGTCATGGCCCGGTCGTCGTCGAAGAGGAACTCGGCCAGGGCCCGGGCCAGCTCGGTCTTGCCCACACCGGTGGGGCCGAGGAACAAGAACGAGCCGATGGGCCGGTGGGGGTCGCTCAACCCGGCGCGTGAGCGGCGGATGGCGTTGGCCACGGCCACCACGGCCTCGTCCTGTCCCACCACGCGATCGTGGAGGGCGTCCTCCATGCGCACCAGCTTCTGGAGCTCCGCCTCGAGGAGCCGGCTCACAGGGATGCCGGTCCAACGGCTCACCACCTCGGCCACGTCCTCGGCGTCGACCTCCTCTTTGAGCATCGCTCCCTCGCTCTGGAGGTCGGCCAGGGCCTTGGTGGCGTCCCCGATGCGTCGGTCGAGGTCGGGGATCACGCCGTAGCGGATCTCCGACGCCCGTGTGAGGTCCCCGTCACGGGCATGGCGCTCGGCCTCGCCCCGGCGCGTCTCGATCTCCTCGCGCAGGGCCCGGATCTGCGCGATGGCGTCCTTCTCGGCCTGCCAGCGCGCCGTCATGGCGCCGGAGGACTCCTTCAGGTTGGCCAGCTCCTCGTCCAGGCGCCCCAGGCGTTCCACCGACGCCGCGTCGGTCTCCTTGGCCAGGGCCACGCGTTCGATCTCGAGCTGGCGCATCCGGCGCGTGACCACGTCGATCTCGGTCGGCATGGAGTCGATCTCGATGCGCAGGCGGCTGGCCGACTCGTCGATCAGGTCGATGGCCTTGTCGGGCAGGAAGCGCCCGGTCACGTAGCGGTCGGACAACACCGCCGCGGCGACCAGCGCCGCGTCCTGGATGCGCACGCCGTGATGGATCTCGTAGCGTTCCTTCAGACCCCGCAGGATCCCGATGGTGTCCTCCACCGAGGGCTGGCCCACGATCACCGGTTGGAACCGGCGCTCCAAGGCGGCGTCCTTCTCGATGTGCTTGCGGTACTCGTCGAGGGTGGTCGCCCCGATGAGGCGCAATTCCCCCCTGGCCAACATCGGCTTGATCATGTTCCCGGCATCCATGGCCCCTTCGGCCGCGCCCGCTCCGACGATCGTGTGGAGCTCGTCGATGAAGGTGACCACCTGCCCTTCGGAGTCGGTGATCTCCTTCAGCACCGCCTTCAGCCGCTCCTCGAACTCACCGCGGTACTTGGCCCCCGCCACCATGGCCGAGAGGTCCAAGGCGATGACGCGCTTGTCGCGCAGGCCCTCGGGGACGTCGCCCTCGACGATCCGGTTGGCCAAGCCCTCGACGATGGCGGTCTTGCCCACGCCGGGCTCGCCGATGAGCACCGGGTTGTTCTTGGTGCGCCGGCTGAGCACCTGGATGACGCGGCGGATCTCCTCGTCACGGCCGATGACCGGGTCGAGCTTGCCGTGGCGGGCCAGCTCGGTGAGGTCGCGGCCGTAGCGCTCGAGCGCCTGGTACTGCTCCTCGGGGTTCTGGGAGGTGACGCGATGGCTCCCGCGCACGTCGCGCAGGGCGGCGAGCAACTGGTCGTGGCCCACACCGATGCGATCGGCCAGGGCCAGGAGCAGGTGCTCGACCGACAGGTACTCGTCGCCCATGTCCTTGCGCAGGACGTCGGCCGCCTCCCAGGCGGCCAGCGCCTCACGCGACAGGCGCGGCTCCTCGCCGCCGAAGGCCTTGGGTAGGGCGGCGAGGCGCTGGTTGACCGCGCTCGACACGGCGGCGGGGTCGACCCCCGCCCGCGCCAGCAGCGGTAGGGCGATGCCCTCCGCCTGGCCGAGCATCGCGGCGATGCAGTGGTCGGGCGTGATCTCGGGGTTGCTGGCCGCCGTGGCCCGGGCACTGGCGTCGGCAAAGGCCTCCTGGGCTTTGATCGTCCAGCGGTTGGGGTCGAGCGCCATGGTTACCTCCCTCGTCCCGCACGGTCGTTGCGCCGCCACACCATGGTCGCCTGGCGCAGCGGCACCAGGTCGCGGCGGTAGTGCTTGTGTGTCTGCTCGATCGACTGGCGCGTCTCGGCGCGCAGGCGGTCGATCTCGGCTCGCAGGCGCTCGACCTCGGCCTCGAGCGCGAGCACTTGGCGCACCCCCTCGAGGTTCATGCCGGCCGTGGTGAGCTCCTGGATGTGGCGCAGGCGCTCGATGTCGCGCTCGGAGTACCGGCGGTTGCCCCCCCGTGTCCGGGTCGGGTCCACCAGCCCGCGGCGCTCGTAGATGCGCAAGGTCTGTGGGTGCATACCGGCCAGTTCGGCCGCCACCGAGATCACGTACACGGCCCGGCGCTCGGAGATCTGGTCGCTCATAACCCACCCCCCGGAGCGCGCGCCTCCAGGTGCGCGCGCGGGTCCTCGCCGGCCATGGCGTTGGCCAGCATCTCGACTGCGCTTCGCTGCTCGTCGGTCAGCTTCTTGGGCACGGTCACCTCGATGGTCACGAAGAGGTCGCCGGGCGCCGTCTTGCCGTGCGAGGGCACGCCCCGGCCCCTCACCCGCATGGCCTGGCCCGAGGACGTCCCCGGCGGGACGCGCAAGGTGACCGAGCCATCGAGGGTGGGGACGGTCACCGTGGTCCCGAGCGCCGCCTCGGCGAAGGTGACCGGCACCGTCAGGGTCAGGTTGCGCCCCCGGCGCCCGAAGAGCCGGTGCCGGGCCACCCGCACCGTGACGAAGAGGTCGCCCGAGGGCCCGTTGCCCCGGCCCGGCGCGCCCCGGCCCTTGACCCGGATGCGCTGGCCGTCCTCGACCCCCGGCGGCACGCGCACCTTCACCTCGCGCAGGCGCTTCTGGATGCCGCTGCCCTTGCACGTCGGGCACGGCTTGTCGATGGTCGTGCCGCGCCCCGAGCACTGCGGGCACACGGTGGAGAGAGAGAACAGCCCCTGGGGCTCGTCGAGGTGCCCCCGACCGCCGCAGCGCGAGCAGGTCACGGGCGCGGTGCCGGGCTTGGCCCCCGAACCGTGGCAGGTCTCACAGCGCGCCTCGCCGGCCACGTGCACGGTGGTGGTGACCCCGCTCACCGCGTCCTCGAACGACAGGTGCAACTCGGTCTCGACGTCCGCGCCGCGCCGGGGGCCGGTCCCGCGCCGGCCTCGGCCGCCGCCGGCACCGGCACCGGCACCGGCACCGAACATCCCACCGAACAGGTCGCCGAGGTCGCCGAGGTCTTCGACCCGGAACGTGGCCCCGCCCGGTCCGCCGAATCCGCCGGGCCCGCCCGGTCCGCCGAATCCGCCGGGGAAGCCGGCGGCACCCAGCCGGCGCACCTCGTCGTACTCCTTGCGTTTGGCCGCGTCGCCGAGGACGTCGTAGGCGGCCGAGATCTCCTTGAACCGCTCCTCCGATCCCGGGTTGGCGTCGGGATGGAACTGCTTCGCCAATTTCCGGTAGGCCTTCGTGACCTCCTTGTCGTCGGCGGTGCGCGACACCCCCAGGACCTGGTAGTAGTCCTTCTCGAGCCACTCGCGTTGGGCGGCCACCGGTGTTCAGCTCCTCGTCGACGTCGACCGGGCGCGGCGACTGGTCATCCGCGCACGCGGACCATGGCGGGGCGCAGTACCCGATCCTTCCAGCGGTACCCGGCGCGCAGCGCCTCCACGACCACCGGCCCGTCGGCCCCGTCCGCGTCGCCGTCCGCGGCCGGCAGATGCTCGACCGCCTCGTGGACGGTCGGGTCGAAGACGACACCGACCGCGTCGATGCGCTCCAGGCCCTCCTTGGCCAGTGTGTCGGCCAGCAACGAGGCGGCCTGGACGAGCGCTTTGCCCTCCGCAGAGAACTCGGCGCCCTGGGCCATGTGCGCTTGGGCCAGGTCGAAAGCGTCGACCACGGGCAACAACGAGCCCACCAGGCGCTCCGCGGCGCGTTCGATCAGGTTCGTCTGCTCGCGCTGCATGCGCTTCTTGTAGTTCTCGAAGTCGGCCTGGACGCGCCGGGACATCTCGAGGTACTCGTCGCGCTCACGCACGGCCGTCTCCAACAAGGTGGCCAAATCGGCTTCGACCACCTCGGTGGCTTGCTCCTCGATGTCGAAGACCTCGGCTTCCGGCGCGTCGGCACCCGACGAGGTGCCGGCAACGGGCACCTCGCCCACGGTGGGCACCTGGCCCACGGCGCCGGCACCGGCCGCCGGCGCCTCGTCCCCGGCGGGGACGCGCGCCTTGATGCGGTCGAAGCCCTCGGACTCGGGCCCGCCTTTGCCCTTGGATCCCTGGGGCATGTGCGTCACGCCCCCGGTTCGTCCACGATCTCGGCGTCGACGACGTCGTCGTCGGAACCGTGGCCGTCACCCGGCGACCCGTTCGACGAGCCCCCGCCGCCGGCCGCGGCCGACTCGGCCGAGGCCTGCTCGTAGAGGCGCTGGGTGAAGCTGTGGCTGGTCTGGACGAGGGCCTCGGTGGCGTCCTTGATCTTCTCGACGTCGCTTCCCGCGAGGGCGTCCTTCACGGCCTTCAGGCCGTGTTCGACCTTCTCTTTTTCCTCGCCCTCGAACTTCTCGCCCTGCTCGCGCAGCAGCTTCTCGGTCTGGTAGACGAGCGTGTCGGCGGAGTTGCGGACCTCGGCCTCCTCGCGGCGGCGACGGTCGTCCTCGGCGTGGGACTCGGCGTCGCGCACCATCCGGTCGATCTCGTCCTTGGCCAGCGACGACTGTCCCGTGATGGTCATCGACTGCTCCTTGCCGGTCGCCGTGTCCCGGGCCGACACGTGCACGATGCCGTTCGCGTCGATGTCGAAGGTGACCTCGATCTGCGGGATGCCACGCGGCGCCGGAGGCAGGTCGACGAGCTGGAACTTGCCGAGGGTCTTGTTGTACATCGCCATCTCGCGCTCGCCCTGGAGGACGTGGATCTCCACCGAGGGCTGGCTGTCCTCGGCGGTGGTGAACACCTCCGAGCGCTTGGTCGGGATGGTGGTGTTGCGCTCGATCAGGCGGTGCATGACCTGCCCCTTGGTCTCGATGCCGAGCGACAGCGGTGTGACGTCGAGGAGCAGGACGTCTTTCACCTCGCCCTTCAACACGCCGGCCTGGACGGCGGCGCCGATGGCGACCACCTCGTCGGGGTTGACGCCCTTGTGGGGCTCCTTGCCGATGACCGTCTGGGCCAGGTCGTAGATGGCCGGCATCCGCGTCGAGCCGCCGACGAGAACCACGTGGTCGATGTCGGACTTCTTCAACCCGGCGTCGTTGATGGCCTGTTCGAACGGGCCCCTGCACGCCTCGACGAGGTCGGCCGTGAGCTCGTTGAACTTGGACCGCGTCAGCTTCACGTCGAGGTGCTTGGGCCCCTCCGCGGTGGCCGTGATGAACGGCAGGTTGATCTGGGTCTCCTGGACCGAGGACAGCTCGATCTTGGCCTTCTCCGCCGCCTCCTTCAGGCGCTGGACGGCCATCTTGTCGACGGAGAGGTCCACGCCCTCGGTGTTCTTGAACTCGGTGACCAGCCAGTCGATCACCCGCTGGTCCCAGTCGTCGCCGCCGAGGTGAGTGTTGCCGGAGGTGGACTTCACCTCGAACACGCCGTCGCCGATCTCGAGCACCGACACGTCGAAGGTGCCGCCGCCGAGGTCGAAGACCAAGACGGTTTGCTCCTTGTTCTCCTTGTCGAGCCCGTAGGCCAGCGCCGCTGCCGTGGGCTCGTTGATGATGCGCAGGACCTCCAGGCCGGCGATGGCCCCGGCCTCCTTGGTGGCGGTGCGCTGGGCGTCGTCGAAGTAGGCGGGCACGGTGATCACCGCCTGGTTCACGGTGTCGCCGAGGTAGGCCTCCGCGTCGCGCTTGAGCTTCTGGAGGATGCGGGCCGAGATCTCCTGGGCCGTGTACTTCTTGGCGTCGATGTCGACGGTCCACGACGTGCCGATGTGGCGCTTGACCGAGCGGATGGTGCGATCGGGGTTGGTGATCGCCTGGCGCTTGGCCACCTCGCCCACGAGGACCTCCCCGGACTTGGAGAAGCCCACCACCGAGGGCGTGGTGCGGCTGCCCTCGGCGTTGGGGATGACGACCGGCTCGCCGGCCTCGAGGACGCTGACGACCGAGTTCGTGGTGCCGAGGTCGATACCGACGGCCTTTGGCATTGCTGGTGCCTCCGAGAGCTGTTCCCGCCCGGCGACCCTCGCCGAGCTGTGTATTGATCGACTTCAGTATAGCAATCTTGAGTCTCTTTGTATAAAGAATTCTCAGTCGGTAAATTGGGGACCTTGACCAGGGAGAACGCGATCCACATGCAGTCTTCCCCGGCTTCCGGGCAAGCACTACGCTCCGGGCCGTGCCCGATCTGGTGCTCCTCCGCCACGGCCAGTCCACCTGGAACGCCGAGAACCTGTTCACCGGGTGGACCGACGTCGACCTCACCCCCCTCGGCGAGGAGGAGGCCCGCCAGGCCGGCCGGCTGCTGAAGGAGGAGCAGGACCAGGGCCTCGACCTGCGGGTGCTGCACACCTCGGTGCTGACCCGGGCCATCCGGACGGCCAACCTGGCCCTCGACGAGCTGGGCCGGCCCTGGCTGCCGGTGCGCCGCCACTGGCGGCTCAACGAGCGCCACTACGGCGCCCTACAGGGCAAGAACAAGAAGGAGACGGCCGAGGAGTTCGGGCCCGAGCAGGTGAAGCGCTGGCGCCGCTCCTACGACGTCCCGCCGCCGGCGCTGGAGCCCAACGACCCGCGCAACGCGGCCGGCGACCCCCGGTACCGCAACGTGCCCCCCGAGGCCCTCCCGGCCACCGAATGCCTGGCCGACGTGGTCAGGCGCATGGTCCCCTACTGGGACGACGACATCGTCCCAGACCTCTACACCCACGGTGGGGTGCTGGTGGTGGCCCACGGGAACTCGATCCGGGCGCTGGTGAAGTACCTCAAGGCCATCTCCGACGAAGACATCGTCGGCCTGGAGATCCCCACCGGGGTGCCCTGGCTGTTCCGGCTCACGCCGGGCTTGGAGGTCACCGAGGACCGGTTCCTCGGTGACCCCGCCGCCGTCAAGGCGGCGGCCGAGGCGGTGGCCCGCCAGGCCGGCTGACCTTCGGCCCCCCGGGGGGTGGGAGTCGAAGGCCGGCCGGCGTGACGGGGAACGGGGCCGCCGCTGCTGCGCTTTACAGTGCGTCGGCCCCCCGCTCGCCGGTGCGCACCCGCACCGCCGCCTCGACGGGGACCACCCAGACCTTGCCGTCACCGATCTTCCCGGTGGCGGCGGCGGCGACGATGGCGTTGACCACCTCGTCGACCTGGGCGTCGTCGGTGAGGACCTCGACCCGGATCTTCGGGACGAAGTCCACCTCGTACTCGGCACCGCGGTACACCTCCGTGTGCCCGCGCTGGCGGCCGAAGCCTTGTGCCTCGGTGAGGGTCATGCCCTGGACCCCGATGGTCTTCAGGGCTTCTTTGACCTCGTCGAGCTTGAAGGGCTTGAGGATTGCCACGACCAGCTTCATCTTGTGCTCTCTTTCCTCTCGCTCGTCGCGTCAGTGTGCCGGATCCGAGATGCCTGGCGGTGGAGACTCCGGTGGATCACCCGAGCCCGACCCGCCCGATCTCGCCGGTGGGCCCTCGCCGATGCCGGCCATGGCGAACGCCCCGACCCGCTCGGCGAACTGCTCCTCGGGGAAGGCCTCCTCGTCGTGGATGGCCAGGTCGCCGATTTCGCAGACCTCGTCGGAGTAGCGCAGGCCCCGCAAGACCAGCTTGATGAGGTGCATGAGGAGGAAGGTCACGAGCGCCGACCAGAAGACGACCCAGATCGCCGCCCGGAACTGTTCCCAGATCTGGTGCCACGAGCCGGTGTACAACAGGCCTTGCACCGAGAACGGTGTGCACCCCCCGTGGGCCGAGTTGTACGCCAGCTGCCCGGTGCTCACCACCTGCCCGCTGGCATCGAGCTTGCCGCAGCCGTACTCGATCATGAGCGGGTCGCCCAGGAAGCCGAGGAGCATGCCGCCGACGAAGCCGGCCATGCCGTGGGTGTAGACGACCCCGAGCGCATCGTCGACCTTGCTGAACGGTCTGACCTTGGACAGGTAGTTCCAGGCCACCCACACGAGCACGGTAGCGATCACGCCTACGGCGATCGCCCCCTTGCCGTTCACCCAGCCGGCACAGGGCGTGATCCCGACCAGGCCGCAGATCATGCCGTTCACCCCGCCCAGGAAGGTCGGTTTCTTCGTCTTGGAGAGCCAGCCGTCCATGGCCATCCAGGTCAGCACGCCGGCGGCGGTGGCCAGGTTGGTGTTGACCACGGCCGCGGCGGCGTCGGTGCCGGCGTAGTACGGGTCACCGCCGTTAAAGCCGTTCCAGCCGAGCCACAAGATGCCCGCCCCGACCGCCGCCATGACCAGGTTGTTGGGCAAGGCGTGTTTGCGATCTCGCAGGAGCCGGGGGCCTAAGACCCAGGCGGCGACGAAGCCCGACACACCGGCCGACATGTGGATGACGTAGCCACCGGAGAAGTCGAGGGCGCCCTCCTGGGCGAAGTAGCCCCCGCCCCACAGCAAGAAGGCGTCGACGCCGTAGACGAAGGTCGACCACAGCGGCACCAGGAGGCACCAGGCGCTGAACTTGATCCGGCCCAACACGCTCCCGAGGAACAGCAGGGGCGTGATGGCGGCGAAGACGAACTGGAAGTAGGCCAGCGTGGTCGTCGGGAAGTGGAACGGGATGGCCGTGTTGGCCGCCGACACTGCCTGGCCCTGTTCCTGGCCGGCGCCGGTGATGCCGCCCGGTTTCCCGACGAAGTTGTCGAAGAAGTGCTTCACCCACCCCACACCGCTCAGTTGGGTCTGCACCCCGTTGTGCACACCGTTGCCCAGCGAGGTGGCACCGAATCCCATGTCGTAGGACCAGAGCACCCAGGCGATGAGGACGAGCGAGAACCCGGCGAACATCATCGCCAACACGTTCACCGCCCACTTCTTCTGGACGATCGACGCGTAGAGGACCGCCAGGCCGGGGAGGCTCATCAGGCCGACGAACGTGGCGGCCACCAATTGCCACGTGTTGTCGCCCGTGTTCAACCAACTGGGATACGGAACGGATACTGCAGCGCCTAGCACGGCTCGAGTGCTCCTCTCGTAGTCGATGCGTTCCTGCGTCCCGCCGCCATGGCCGGGGTGTCACACGACATTGGGTGCGCCACGGCCACGACAGGCGGTCCGCCCTGCCGCCCCAAGGATGCAAGCCAGGAGTTTCGGCTCGGTCACACCCGTGTTACCAACGCGTGAACTGGACGACCCCGGCCACGACCGCACCCGCCGCTACGATCGCCGGATCGCTACGACCCCCGAGACGTCCGGCGAGCCGACCGGGACCCTGCGCGGCGCCGGCGTGGAGGCGGACTTCCGCCGGGTCGGCCGGATCGCCCTGGCGCTCGGCCTCGTCGCCCTGGCCGTCGTGGCCGTCGGCCTGTTCGTGACCGGAGCCCGGAAAAACGCCCAGATCACCGAGCTGCGCGACCATGGCATGGCCGTCGAGGTCACGGTGTCGGCGTGCCAGGGCTTGCTCGGGGGGAGCGGCTCCAACCCGGCGGGCTACGCTTGCCGGGGCACGTACGTGGTCGGCGGCCGGCGCTACGACGAGGCCATCCCCGGGACCACCCTCTACGCGCCCGGAACCGTGTTCCGGGCCGTCACGGTGCGCAGCGACCCGGAATTGCTCTCCACCGTCGGTGCCGTCGCCCACGACCGCGCCTCGTGGCGGGTGTACGTCGTCCCCACCGTGCTGGCGGTCGTGCTAGCCGGCCTTCTGCTCGCCCTCTGGCGTCGGCGGCGGCTTCTTCGGCGAAGCTGACTTCTTCGGTGACGTGGTCCGCGGCGTGTAGCGCTTGTTGGGCCCGGGACGCTGGCCGGTACCACCCCCGCCCGTCTCGGCGGTGGCCTCGCGCAGGTCCCGGTGCAGGCCGTAGGAACGGGCCAGCATCCACGAGCCGAACAAGAGGAAGGGGACACCGAAGCCCCAGTAGCGGAGGTTGAACAGATCCAGCCCGTAGAGGGCCATCGCCAAACCGAGCAGGGTGCGCTTGCGCAGCCAGGCCGCAGCGAGCATCCCGAGGGAGAGGACGAGCAGGAGTCCGCCCAACTCGGCATAGACGCCCGAGTCCTTCGGGTGCTGGGCCACCGAGTTGCCGGTGACGAGGATCCCGACGAGTGCACCGACCGGCGCGGCGAACAGCCCGATGATGCGTTCCTTGTCCGTGGTGGTCCGGATCGCCGCCTCGAGCTCCTCGACCGTCTCGGGCTTGTCCGGGGCCGGCACCGCGTCGGGGTCCGGCGGCTTCACCAGGGCGCCCTTCACCCGCTCGCCCAAGGGCGCCTTCTCCCCGTCGTGGCCCAGGTGGGGCAGGGCGGCGAGGAAGCGGTGCCAGAGGCTCAGACGCGGCGGGGAGGCACCCTCGGAGCCGCCAGCATCGATCCCTCCGGGCATCGCGGAAGGGTAGCCCGCCCCCCGCGACGGAGCGAAGCCACCCCGTCGCCGCGCGCCCCGGGCCGCTCTGGGTACTCTTCCGCCATGGCCCGATCCAAGGAACTCGACCTCGGCGACATCTGGCTGTTTTCGGCGTGCTCGGCAAGCCAGTTACGCACGATCCGGCGACAGGTGGAGGAGGTCACCGTCGAGGCGGGGACCGTGCTCTGTGAGGAAGGGGCGGTCGGCCGGGAATTCTTCTTCATCGTCGACGGCACCGCCACGGTGCGTCGCAACGGGCGCAAGATCGCCACGCTCGGGCGCGGGCAGTACTTCGGCGAGCTCTCGCTCCTCGACCGCCGGCCCCGGTCGGCCACGGTGGTGTCGGAGTCGGAGATGACCGTGCTCGTGCTCGACCAGCGCCGGTTCAACGGGCTGCTCGATGCCGTGCCCTCGCTCGCTCACAAGTTGCTGGTGGCCATGGCCGACCGCATCCGCGAGGCGGATGCCAAGGCCATCCATTGACCACGGCCGTCACCTACGAGCCCTTCAGGGACTCCTCCACCATCTGGCTCAGGTCCATGACGCGCACCTCGTCCTCGCGGCCGCGGGCCTTGACGGCGTCGTCGAGCATGATCAAGCAGTAGGGACAGGCCGTCGACACCACGTCGGCCCCGGTGGTGAGGGCCTCGTCGGTGCGGGTCAGGTTCACGCGCTCGCCGAGCTGCTCCTCCATCCACATACGCGCCCCGCCGGCACCGCAGCAGAAGCTCTTCTCGCGACACCGGCGCATCTCGATCTGCTCGACGCCCGAGATGGAGTCGAGGACGTTGCGCGGCTCGTCGAACACCCGATTGTGGCGCCCGAGGTAGCACGGGTCGTGGTAGGTGACCTTGGCGTCCATCTGGCCCGTGGTGAGCTTGCCCGCGTCGACCAGGTGGCTGAGCAGTTGCGAGTGGTGGATGACCTCGAAGTTTGACCCGAGGTCGGGGTACTCACGCGACAGCGAGTTGAAGCAGTGCGGGCACGAGGCGATGACCTTCTTCGCCCCGACCTCCTCCAAGGTGGCGATGTTGGCCTTGCCCATTTCCTGGTAGAGGTACTCGTTGCCGAGGCGCCGGGCCGGGTCGCCGGTGCACGACTCGCGCGGCCCCAAGATGGCGAAGCGCACGCCGGCCCGGTGCAGCATGCGGGCCGTGGCCTGGGTGGCCTTGCGGGCCCGCTCGTCGAGGGCGCCGGCGCAACCCACCCAGTAGAGGTACTCCACGTCGGCCGGGATGGACCCGTCGACCACGGGGACCTCGAAGTCGAGGGCCTCGGTCCACTCGGTGCGCTTGGACGCCCCGAGCCCCCAGGGGTCGCCCTGGTTCTCCAGGTTGCGCAGCATGAGCCCGGCCTCGGTCGGAAAGCGCGACTCCATGAGGACCTCGTAGCGGCGCATCTCGACGATCGTGTCGATGTGCTCGATGTCGACGGGGCACTGCTCCACGCAAGCGCCGCAGGTGAGACACGACCACAGCACGTCGGGGTCAATGGTCGCCGGCACCAGGGTGGGGGCGTCGGCCTTGGCCAGGGCGGCGGCGACCTCGGGGTCGGGGTGCTCGCCCACCTCGGCGTGGACGGGCTTGCCGATCAGTCGCGGGGCGGACTCGAACAGGTTGTCGCGCAGGCCCATGATGAGGAGCTTCGGCGACAGCGGCTTGCCCGTGTTCCAGGCTGGGCAGGCGTCCTGGCAGCGGCCGCACTCGGTACAGCTGTAGAGATCGACCAGGTTCTTCCAGGAGAGGTCCTCGATGTGGCCGGCCCCGAACACGGTGTCCTCGGAGACGTTCTCCATGTCCATGTCGGGGGTGTTGTAGAGCGGGCCCAGCGCCCGGGGGCGCCGAGAGGAGATGACGTTGATGGGGGCGATGAAGATGTGGAGGTGCTTGGAGTAGGAGACGAAAACCAGGAACCCGGTGATGACGGCGATGTTCAAGAGGATGAAGACCGTGGCCAGCACGGCGTTCACGCCCGAGCCCAGTGGGTGCAGGAGGTGGCCGACGGCCTGTGAGGCGAAGGGCCACCAGCTCGAGCCGTAGGGGAACTGGACCGGGTCGGTGTTGGTCTGCGCCCCCCGGTAGATGAGCAGGGTGATCATGACCGAGGCGATGGCGGCGAGGACGAGCCAGGCGGCGTCGAGGTGGGAGCCGAAGAAGCGGGATTTGCGCTCGAGGCGCGAGGGGGCCTCCTTGATGCGGATGACGGCGAAGCACACCAGGGCGACGAGCACCGCACAGATGAAGAAGTCCTCGATGAACCCGAGCCAGGCATCGTGGCCGATGAAGGGAATGGCGAAGGTGACCGAGAAGAGGTCCCCGTAGGCCTCGAGGATGGTGAGGAGGAGGATGGTGAATCCCCAGAAGGTGAAGGCGTGGGCGGTGCCGGCACCGGGACGCTTGAACAATTTACGCTGGCCGCCTACCTCGATGAGCTCGGCCTTGATCTGGGCGCCGACGTGCTTGAACCGGCCCTTGTCGGGGCGGCCCGAGCCGGCGAGGCGGTAGAGGTAGAAGAACCGTCGACCGGCGATGGCGAAGGCGATCAGCGTCACGGCGAGGCCGAGGACGATCCGGACTGGCACAGCTCCTCCTGGGGGGGTCGGTCAGGTGCGGAAGTTCTCGAAGTACCGGCTCGGGGTCGGGCCCCGTTGTCCCTGGTACTTGGAGCCGAGGCCCTGGGACCCGTAAGGCTGCTCCGCCGGCGTCGACATGCGCAAGAACGAGATCTGGCCGATCTTCATGTCCGGGTAGACGGTGATCGGGAGGTTGGCCACGTTGGAGAGCTCCAGGGTCAGATGGCCGTCCCAGCCGGCGTCCACGAAGCCGGCGGTGGAGTGGATGAGCAGCCCCAGGCGCCCCAGCGAGGACTTGCCCTCGAGCCTGGCCACCAGGTCCGAGGGAAGGGAGACCCGCTCCAGGGTCGAGCCCAGGACGAACTCGCCGGGGTGGAGGATGAGGGGTTCCCCCCCGGGGATCTCGACCAGCTCGGTGAGGTCCTCGAGGTCGTCCTTGACGTCGATCACGCGCATGGAGTGGTTGCGAAACAGCCTGAAGTAGCGGTCCACGTGGAGATCGACCGAGGAGGGCTGGATGCAGTCCTTGCTCAAGGGGTCGATGACGATGCGCCCGGCGGCGAGCTCTTCCCGGATGGTGCGATCTGAGAGAACCACGAGGTGCACGATAGTGTGACCAGGCACTCGCGGGCGTAGTTCAGCGGCAGAACATCAGCTTCCCAAGCTGAGAACGCGGGTTCGATTCCCGTCGCCCGCTCCACACAAAGACCCAGGTCAATAGCTAAATCTCGCGTTGAGACCGCTCCCCGACACGTCGCTTGTCCGAGCATAGACCACATACAGACCACGGGACCGTCCAGTTCCTGAGTCGGTGCCCTTGCGCGAAGCGAGGGGGCTTTTGCCAAACCCGCTACGTTCAGGATGATCTCAGGAAACTCACAGCCGCCTAAGCGAGACTGAAGAGATGTTCGAAGGAGGATCGCCGGGTTCGGCACAGTGACCGGTAAAGTTCCTGGTGAAAGTGCTTCCCAAAGGGAGATGAGCGCGATCGCCGATCCCGCAACACCATGAATTCTCGTGTGCCTGAGTTGCCCGCGTACGAGCGGCCGCCCGTCTCCGAGGTTTCGGTGGCTGTAACCTTCGAGCCGCTCGACGGGCTGAGCGCCTTTGCGATCGGGGAGATCTGGACCCAGATCTTCAAGGCCGAGTTCCCGCAGTCACAGGAACAGCCTCCTTTGGTACCCCAGGTCGAGCAGTTCGGCGCGATGGGTTCGCAACCTCAAATCAAGATCCAGTTTCTGCCCGGTCCGCCCAGTCCGCGGTTCTGGTTTCTTGATCCGTCCGGATCAGATCTTGTGCAGATACAACGCGACTGGTTCTCGCGAAACTGGCGCCGCACTTCCGCCGAGCAGGTGTACCCCCGATTCCCGGCAATCCGAGATCCATTTGAACGAGAACTAGTTCGCCTCTCGGCTTTTCTGTCCGACCAGGGGATAGGGACTCTCACTCCGGTGCAATGCGAGGTGTCCTATGTAAATCCGATCGTGCCGACGGACCTCGGTCGAGTTTCTTCTTTTCTACGTCAATGGCGAGACACTGAGGGGGACTTTCTCAAGGAGCCCGAGAATCTCCAGGCCAACTTCCGCTATCTCATTGCCGATGACGGCGGGAAGCCGTTTGGACGCCTTCACGTCGGACTTCAACCAGCCATCCAGGTCACCGACGGTTCCCCTATCTACCTTTTGACGCTCACGGCAAGAGGGGCTCCCAACGGTTATGAGATCGCGGACGTGATGGGATTCGTGGACATTGGACATCAATGGATAGTGAGAGGGTTCGCCGATATCGCCACCGACGAGATGCAAGAGGCTTGGGGGAGGATCCGTGAGCCATAACCCCGTTGAAGACAGCGCTGCCCGAGATCAGATGGAAGTCATCCCGATCGCCGAGCTCAACGATGTTCGTTACATTGCCTACTTCGATCCGAGAGCGAATCTCTTCGCCGGCAATCTGATGCCTAGGGGCGTCTCGCTCGTTTCTTACGACATCGGCGGGGAAATGTCAGCGACCTGTTACGGCTACGGCCGGGTGGTATTCCCCCAGGTCCTCCGATCGAGCGCTACCCCCCCCGAACCACAACTTCCGATTCGCGTCAGCGACCCGAGAACACGAGAGAGCTTGGAAGCCGCTGTTCAACGAATTCAGGAACTGCAACAATTGCGGCCGAACTGGGATAGCTACGGTGGCTTACCGATTCGTCGCGAGGCAATCGAGAACGCTTTGACGATCTTGATCGCTGTGTTGGCAAAAGGGGTTCCACTTCCTGCAATAGTGCCGACTTCGTCGGGTGGAGTCCAGCTCGAATGGCATAACGTTGCGTGCGACATCGAGCTCGAGGTAACCGAAACTCTCACCTCGGTCTTCTTCTCTCTTCATGGCGATCACGAACGTACGTGGGAGGGAACTTTGGCTTCGACCGGTTGGCACTTGGATCGGTTCCTGTCCTACGTCGTCGTCTAGGAGGCGTTCCTGATGTCTGAAGTGGCACCGCTCCCGCCTCAAGATGACCCCGAAGCAGCGCCGAACGGAACTCACGTGTATCGCCGAATCAACCCTGAATGGTGGATCAGCAATGGCGACGGGGGCCATCGGTTGTCCAGTCAAGCGTTTCAGGATCACCCGGAGTACATGTCAGTCGCCATCGGTGCGGTGTTGCAGAGCATGGAGCTACCACCGGAAAAGGTGATCGACTCCTACGACGGCTTTGGACTCGCTCGCTTAGAGGTCACGACTCTTCGTCAAGATATTCGCCTCGGCATCAGTCTGATTCCTACGGAATCGGAACCATGGCACGGTGGCGTGTGGGGCAAAAAGACTGGCGGCGTCAAAAACAAACTGGTTACCGCGGCACTGATGCTGGTGGAGCCTAGGAGCGTGGGTCAGAAGCTGCCAGCGAGTCCACAGCGACCGTCATCGCCAACTGGACAACGGTTGGAGCGTGTCGATGGGCGTGATGCGGCGTGACCGCATTCCGGGCGGATCGTGGC
>Ga0181536_10000639_pt1 | contig 42019 bp, 37 predicted proteins | sample PEATcosm2014_Bin_41_FD_121105 | JGI IMG/M metagenome (GOLD analysis project Ga0181536, IMG submission 121105) | Peatland microbial communities from MTU Mesocosm Facility, Houghton, MI, USA - PEATcosm2014_Bin17_60_metaG | ecosystem: Environmental > Terrestrial > Soil > Wetlands > Peat | place...
CCGGTTGTGGGGGGAGTGGCCCCGACCGTGGCCGTATAGGTCACCGTTCCGCCGACCTGTGAGGGGTCGGCCGACGACGTGAGGTGGGTCGTGGTGTGGATCTTGACGATGAACTTGAAGTCGGTGGAAGCCGTCGCCGTGCCCCCGGCGGTGGTGACCTTCACCGTCACCGTGCCGACCCCGTGGGACCGGGTGACAGCTTTCACCTGCGTGGGGCTTACGACGGTGTAGCTGGCAGCCGTTGTTGTCCCGAATTTCACTGCCGTGGCTCCGAAAAGCCCGGTTCCAATGATGGAGACCGTCGTCCCGCCGTTGTAGGACCCTTCCATCGGAGCGAACGAGGTGATCGTGGGCACCGGAGCCACGTATCTGAAGTCGGAGGAAGCAGTGACAATGCCACCGGCCGTCGTCACCGTGACGGGTACTGTGCCGGCAACGTGGGGTTCGGTGGTGACGGTGATGTGGGTGGGAGTTGTGACCGTATAACTGGAAACCGTTGTGGCTCCGAACTTGACCGTCGCGCCTTCGAAGCCGGTCCCTGTGATAGTGACTGACGTCCCGCCGCTGGTGGTACCTGTAGCCGGCCGGAAGGTGCTGATCGTCGGGACCGGAGCCACGTACTTGAAGTAGGAGGAGGAGGTGGCGGTGCCGGCGGCGGTCGTGACCTTGACGGGGACTGTGCCGGCGGGATGCGGCTCGGTAACCGCGGTGATGGTGCTCGGACTTGTCACCGTGTAGCTGGTAGCCGATGTTGTGCCGAACTTGACCGCGGTGGCCCCATAGAGTCCCGTCCCTGTGATGGCGACCGTCGTCCCCCCACTCGATGTACCTGTGGGGGGTGTGAACGAGTAGATGGCCAGGGCACTTGGTGTCGCCGTCAACTTTGTGTTCAGCTTCACCACCCAGAGGGATTCGCTCTCTGCATGCTTGGCGCTTGAGTCCTTCACTTCGACCCTCTGGAGCCCCGGGTCAGAGGAACACGATGTCAACCTAGATCCGGTTGGTCCCCTGACCTGAAGGACTTCTGGCGGGGAAACCGCGGGCTTACCGTCGTACTGGAAATCCGTCTTTGTCCTTGTGTAGAGCGAAAGAGCGGCTGCTTGGTACGCCGCAAGGGGACCCTCTGCGTGTGTGGTGCACGGTACGTACGGCGCCGCCTTTACCGCTTCAACCGCGCTTCGCAATTCCGCACCAACGTCCGCTCGCTCCATCGCGATGAAGGAACTTGCGGCCAGGACGGTCAGAGCTGACAGCACGGCAATGACGACAAGGGAAAGCAGCAAAAGCGCGAAGAGAACCTCGATCAAGGTGTACCCATCGTCGTCTGAACCTGCGCAGGACCGTTCCGAGCAGGCCCTCAGGGCGCTGGGATCGAAAACCAGCTTCAAGGAAGCTGCGCAGCTGCGTCGAGTATTCCGGGTGTCCTTAGATCGATGCCACACGTGGCGGCTCCCGATCGGGCGAGACCGGCAATGCGTCGGACACGGTAGGGTTCGACCCGTCTCCCATTTCCCGCGAAGGAACCGCGGGATGAGGCTTTCCAACTTCCTTCGGGTGGAGACAGACGCCCAAGGCGGCCTCATAGTCCACCAGCCCATCGGCGACCATTGTGGTCAACGACATCTCGAGCGTCTGCATCCCGTCGGACTGGTGGGTCGTGATCACGTTGCGGAGCTGGCCGGTCTTGCCCTCGCGCACGAGGTTGCGAACGGCGTGGTTCGCAATCAAGACCTCGTAGGCGGCCATCAATCCGCCGCCGATTCGAGGGAGGAGTCGCTGGTAGATCACACCCTCGAGAACGGCCGACAGCTGTACCTGGACCTGCTCACGTCGGTCGGACGGGAAGATGTCGATGATCCGGTCGAGGGCCTGAGCCGAGTCATTGGTGTGCAAGCTGGCGAAGACGAGGTGGCCCGTCTCGGCGATGGTGAGGGTGGTGGCAACTGACTCCAGATCGCGCATCTCGCCCACCAGGAGGACGTCGGGGTCCTCGCGTAGGACAGAGCGCAATGCGCGGTGAAACGAGAGCGCGTCAGTGCCTACCTCTCTTTGCGAGACTGCGGCAACGTGGTTGGCGTGCACGTACTCGATCGGGTCTTCGATCGTCACGATGTGGCAGGGTCGACGGCGATTGACGTAGTCGAGCATGGCGGCAATCGTCGTCGACTTGCCAGAGCCGGTAGGTCCGGTGACGATGATCAGCCCCATCGGCCGGTTCACGAGCTTCTGCACGACCGGGGGAATTCCGAGCTCGTGGAAGTCGGGGATCTCGTAGGGGATCATCCGCAACGCCAGGGCGCAGGTCTCTCGCTGGTGGTAGGCGTTGCAGCGGAGCCGGGCGTTCTCCCGCCACGAGAAGGCGAAGTCGACCTCTCGCTCTTCGATGAACTGCTCGAGCAGGTGTTGGCCCACGACGGCGTGGATGATGCGCTCGGCCTCGTCGGCGGAGAGGGTCTCGCCGCCGGTTACCGGCCGGATGACCTGATCGACCCGGATCAACGGAGGTGCCGCGGCCATGAGCAGCAGGTCGGTGCCGCGCAGGTCCCAGAGCTCTTCGAGCCAGGGCTCGATGTCGCCTATGTGCCTGAGAACCTTGTCGTCCATCGAACCGACTCCCTCTTAGGCCGCGACCAGAGAGACGCGCCGAAACTGCCTGCCTAGCCTCCCCCTGGGCCAGACCGTACTCGGACCCGTCGCCGCGAGCGAAAAGTCTCCCGCCCGCAGCCCACCGTAATCGCAACTCAGGCACAACAAGAAATCAAATTTAGGGCTATAATCGCCACCTGGGGCTGCGGTCCAACGCCGAAATTCGGCGGCTGCAGGGGGTAAGGATGATCGAGGTCCAACGACGCCCGGGAACCCGGGCTCGGCTGCTGGTGGTCGACGACGCCGCCGACGTCCGCGACGTGCTGGTACGGCTGCTCGAGCGGGAGGGCTTCTCGGCGGCCGAGGCGACCACCGGCCGTGAGGTGGCGGCCGCCGTGGCCAATGGGTCGGCCGATCTCATCCTCCTCGACGTCATGCTGGACGGCGAGGACGGCCTCGAGATCCTGGCGACCATCCGGCGCACGAGCGACGTCCCGGTGATCCTGCTCACGGCCAAGGTCGGGGAGACCGACCGGGTCCTCGGGCTCCGCCTCGGGGCCGACGACTACGTCACCAAGCCGTTCTCGGGCCCCGAGTTGACCGCCCGGGTGGCCTCGGTGCTCCGCCGGTACGCCCACGCCGTCACCCCCCACGCCACGATGCGGTTCGGGGAGCTCACCATCGACACCACGGCACGCGAGGTGCGGGTCGGCGGTGAGCTGGTTGAGATGACGATGAAGGAGTTCGACCTCCTCGTCTTCCTCGCCTCCTCCCCCCACCAGGTCTTCAACCGCGGGCAGCTCCTGGAGGGGGTCTGGGACTCCTCTTCGGACTGGCAGGACGACGCCACCGTGACCGAGCACATCCGCCGGGTCCGCAACAAGCTCGACGGCGAGGGGCGCCGGAGCCGCTGGGTCCGGACCGTCCGGGGCATCGGCTACCGATTCGTGCCCTGACCCCCGCATCCGAGCGCCCGGCGTCGGGGCTCGGGCCGTTGGTAGCGTGGCCGTTTCGAGCGTGGGGGGGTTTGCGTTGGAGCGGTCAGATCGACGGACGTTCCTGGCCAACGGGCTGAAGACCGGCGCGGTGCTGGCGGTCTCCGGCGTCGCCACCGCTGGGGAGGACGGCGCCGCGGGCGCCGCCGCGGCGCCGTCGGCGGGCCGGCCGGGCCGGCCGGCCTCGCTCAGGGTCAACGGGGTGGCCGCCCCGGTCGGGGTCGACCCCGACGACGTGAGCTTCGCCTGGCGGGTCACCGACCCACGGCGCGGCGCCCGCCAGGGCTCGTACCGGGTGGCGGTCTGGCCGGCGTCGGCGGGCAGCGCCCGGCCGTCGCGCCCGCTGTGGGACTCGGGCACGGTGCACGGCTCCCGGCAGGCCTTCGTCGCCTACGGCGGGCCGACGCTGGCGGCCGACACCGAGTACCGCTGGTCGGTCGTGACCGCCGACGACCGGGGGGTGACGGGGCCCTGGGCCGAGCCCTCCTCCTTCGTGACGGGGCTGCGCGCCGGGGACTGGACCGCCCAGTGGCTCCGGCCCGGGCCGCCGGGGACATTCCCCGAGGAGTACGCCTACCTGCGGACGGTCGTCCGGCCGTCGTCGAGCCGGATCGTGCGGGCCACGGCCTACGTGGCCGCCGCCCACAAGTTCTACCTCTGGGCGAACGGCTCGGTCATCGCCCAGGGGCCCTGCTTCGCCTACCCCGACGAGTCCTACTACCAGGCTGCCGACCTCACCGAGCACCTACAGGCCGGCCGCCCCAACGCCGTCGGCCTCCTCCACCACTGGTACGGGGCGGGCAACGGCCGGCCGCCGGCGGTCCCCGGGGCGCTCGTGCAGCTGTCGGTCCACCACGCCGACGGCACCCGTGAGGTCTACGGCACCGACGGGAGCTGGCGGGAGCACCCCGGCGAGTGGCTGCCGGCCCCGCCCCGCAACACCCAGGCCCGGGACTTCGTGGAGATCATCGACGCCCGCCTGGCCCCGCTCGGGTGGTCCGAGCCCGGCTACGACGACTCGGCGTGGACGTCGCCCACGGTGCTCGGTCCCGCCGGCACCGCCCCCTTCACCCACCTCTACGCCCAGCGCACCTGGATCACAGAGCGCACCCTGGGCCCAGTCTCGGTGAAGACGCTCGAGAACGGCGCGGTGGTGGTCGACTACGGCAAGATCATCGCCGGCCGGCCGACCGTCGCCTTCCGCCACGGGGTCTCGGGCCGGACGATCGCCATGCACGCCGGCTACCTGCTCGACCCCGACGGACAGGTCTCGACGACCCACGGCATCCAGGGGACCGACCTCTCCTTCACCTACATCCAGCGCGACGGGGCCCAACAGTTCGTCCCCTACACCTTCAACGGCTTCCGCTACTTCCAGATCGACGAGCCCGGTGAAGCGCTCTCGGCCGCACAGCTCCGGGTCATCGCCCGCCATGCGGCCATGCCGAGCGACCCCGCAGCCACCTTCTCCTCGTCGAACGAGATGCTCGACCGGGTCTGGGCGCTGTGCACCCACTCCTCTCTCTACGCCTGCCACGAGCAGTTCGTCGACTCCCCCACCCGGCAGAAGGGCCAGTTCACCTGCGACTCCATCAACGAGTCGCAGGCGATCATGCGCGCCTACGGCGACCAGAACCAGTCGTGGCAGGGGCTGCGGGACTTCGCCCGTTCCCAGGCCCGCTTCTGGCCGACAGGCGAGGTGAGCGAGCTCTACCCGAGTGGCACAGTCAAGAGCACAATCCCCGACTTCACCGAGCTCTACGTCGAGTGGGTCTGGCGCTACTACCTGCACACCGGGGACACCGCCACCCTGGCCACCCTCTACAAGGTGGTCCAGAACATCTGCGGCTACGTGTGGCGGTCCGTCGACCCCACGACGGGCCTGGTCACCCAGCTGCCCGGGGGCGGCACGACATACGCCTACGGCATCGTCGACTGGCCGCCGATGATGCGCTACGGCTACGACATGACAACGGTCGCCCGCACCACGGTGAACGTGCTCGGGGCCAACGTCTTCACCCGGGCGGCGGCCATGGCCGCGGTGGTCGGCGACACCGCCGACGCCGCGCTCTACACCCAGCGGGCGGCCACCATCACCACCGCGCTGAACAGCCGCCTGGTGCGGGCCGACGGGGTCTACATCGACGGCCTGCGCGCCACAGGAGCCCAGAGCACCCACGCCTCCCAGCAGGCCAACGCCCTCGCCCTCTGCTACGGCGTGGTGCCGGCCGACCGGGTCGGCGCCGTCGGGGCCCACGTGGCGTCGCTGCGGATCGCCGTCGGGTGCGACCACGGCTTGGAGCTGGTGCGCGGGCTCCACGCCGCGGGGCTCGACGCCGACCTGGTCGACATCCTCACCGACCCCAAGGGCCCCGGCTACGCCCACATCCTGGCCAGCGGCGGCACCTTCTGCTGGGAGAGCTGGACCCCGAGCGACATCGAGCAGGACAGCCTCTCCCACGGGTGGGGCTCGGGGGCCCTGGTCGGGATCCACGAGGCGCTCCTCGGTGCCACCGTGCTGGGCGTCGGCCCGGCTACGGCCACCGGCGCCGGCCTCTTGGCCGGCGCCCGAGCCGGGCAGACCCTGATCGAGGTGCGCCCGCCCAAGACCGCCTTGGCGGGGGCCTCCGGGGTGCTCCCCACGGTGGCCGGGCCGGTGGCGGTGCGCTGGGCCCGGGGCCATGGGGGGAAGGGCGCGATCCGGGTCGGACTCACGCTCCCGGCCAATGCCGCCGGGCGGGTCCACCTGCCGGCCACCAGCGCCACGGCGGTCACCGAGTCCGGCCGGCCGCTCGCGGCCGCCACCGGGGTGTCGGTCCTCGGCACCTCGACAGGCGAGCTGGCGCTGGCCGTCGGGGCCGGCACCTACGACTTCGTCGTCTCTGCCTGAGCGCGGGTCGTCGGTCCGGGGCCGGCGGACCGGGCGAGCGCCGGTGTGGTCGCGCCGATGCCGTGTCCTGTCAGACAGTAGCGTTCGTTGACGGTCTCACTGGCCGAGCTGCTGACCGGCCGCCACCCGCCGCTGTGGGGCGAAACCGACGTGACCCTCGAGGCCTACACCGAAGAGATCGTCGCCTGGGGTTTCCCGGGCATGCGGGTCGCCACCGCCCGGGCCCGCCGAGCCGCCCTCGACGGCTCCCTCGGTCGGATCATCGACACCGACCTGCCCGAGCTCGGCGTCCGAGTCCGCAACCCCGGCACCACGCTGCGCTGGTTGCGGGGGTTCGCCGCGGCGACCGCCACCACCGCCGCCCACGACAAGATCCGCGACGCGGCCACCGGGGGCGAGTCGGAGAGACCGGCCAAGACCACGACCATCGCCTACCGCAACGCCCTCGAGCGGCTCTGGATCCTCGACGACCTGGACGCCTGGACGCCGACCCACAGCCACCTGCACCGCCTGGCCGGCGCACCCAAGCACCACCTCGCCGATCCGGCCCTGGCGGCGCGGCTGGTCGGCATGGACGCCGGGGCCCTCCTCACCGGGGCCGGGCCCGGCGGCATCCCCCGGGACGGGACCTTCCTGGGCGCGCTGTTCGAATCGCTGGCCACCTTGAGCGTCCGGGTGTTCGCCCAGGGCGCCGAGGCGACCGTCTCCCACCTGCGCGCCCGCGGCGGCGAGCGGGGGGTGGATCTGGTGGTGGTCCGGGGCGACCAGCGGGTCGTGGCCGTCGAGGTGAAGCTCGCAGAGGCGGACGGCGACGCCGACGTGCGCCACCTCGTGTGGCTGCGGGACCGCCTCGGTGCCGAGCTGCTCGACGCCATCGTGGTCACGACCGGGCCGGAGGCCTATCGCCGGGCCGACGGCATCGGGGTGGTCCCACTCGCCCTGCTCGGCCCCTGACTACGGGCTGAGCTCGCGCACCACGTCGGCCCCCTGGTCGGAGTAGAAGAGGTCGCCCGACGAGTCCACCGCCACGCCGTAGGGGGTTGTCACCTGGGCGGTCACCCACTTGGTGGCGTCGCCGTTGCTCCCGGTGGGGATCGCCCCCAGCACCGTGTAGAGGTCGCCGGCGCTGACGGCGTGCCCGAACACTGTCCCGCCCGTCTGGGGCACCACTCGGATCACCCGCTCGCCGGTGTCGGCGATGAAGAGGTCGCCGTCGGCGGCGACGGCCAGGCCGTAGGGGAAGTTGGCCTCGGCAGCGAACCCCGTGGCGCTGAGGCCGTCGGTCAGGTACGGGGCGAAGATCCCGAGCCCGACCACGATGGCCACGTCCCCGGCCCCGATGGGCGTGGAGTAGTAGGTGCCGGCGGCGACCGCCAGCTCGGCCACGCCCCCGTACCCGCGGTCGCCGATCAACAGGTCCCCCGCCCCGTCGACGGCCACCGCCGTCGGGTCCCACAGCTGGGCCGTGGCCGCCGGCCCCCCGAGCCCTGTCACCCCGCAGGTCCCGGTGCCGGCCACGGTGTAGATGTGGCGGGCCTCCATCGCCTGGCCGTAGGCGGTGGTGGCCGACGCCGGCACCTCGCGTACGACGCAGTTCGAGGTGTCGGCGATGAAGAGGTCCCCCGCCGCGTCGACGGCGACCGCCGTCGGGTCGTCGAGGGTGGCCGAGGCAGCCGGGCCTCCGTTCCCCGAGTAGCCCGGGTGGCCGGTGCCGGCCACGGCGACCAGGCGCGCCGCGCGCGCCGAGGCCGACAGCGCTCGGCCGCCGCCGGCCGCCGGCAGCTCGTAGACCCGGTCGCCGGTCATATCGGCGATGAAGAGGTCGCCGGACGCGTCGACCGCCACCCCGGTGGGGAAACCGACGCTCCCTTTGGCCTCGGTGCACCCGACCCCGGCCACCGTGTAGATCCGGTGGGCCCGCATGGCGACGCCGTAGTGGGTCCCGGCGGACGCCGGCACCTCTCGCACCGCGCAGTTGTCGGTGTCGGCCACGAAGAGGTCGCCGGACGCGTCGACGGCGATGCCGCTCGGCTGGTCGAGCCGCGCCGCGCTGGCCGGGCCGCCGTCACCCGAGCTCCCCGTCGCCCCGGTGCCGGCCACCGTGACCGGCCGCGGCGCCGCCGCCGCGGCCGGGAAGGCCAGGCCGGCCGACAGCACCAGTCCGGCCACGGCCAGCAACGCGGCCCGCGGGGCCCCCACCGCCGTCGGCCGCACCCCTCCCCCGCGCACCGCACCAGGATGGCACGGGGCGGGGCCGGCCCGCCGCCGCACCGGCACCTTCGAGGCAGCGTCGGGGCGCCGACCGGCACTGCGGCCGCCGCCGGGCGATGATGGGGCCATGACCGTCGTGCGCATCAACGCCATCACCGTCTCCCCCGGCGCCGGCGACGAGCTGGCCCGCCGCTTCGGCGCCCGGGCCGGTGCCGTCGACGGCGCCCCGGGCTTCTTGGGCTTCGAGCTCCTCCGACCCACCGACGGGCGCGACACCTGGCTGGTCGTCACCCGGTGGGAGGACGAGGAGTCGTTCCTCGCCTGGACCCGCTCGCCGGCCTTCGCCCACGGCCACCGCGGGGCCAACGCCGCCCACGGGGACGGCCCGCCGGTGGCCGCCCACAGCGAGCTGTGGTCGTACGAGCCGGTCGACCTCTCCGCCCCCGCCGACCCCCCCTCGCCGGGGTAGGGCGTCGGGGGTTTCGCTCAGCGGGCCTGCGGCTCGAAGACCCGGGCCTGCCAGGAACCCGACAGCTCGACGGTCGAGAGCGCCGCACCGGCCCGCAGCGCCCAGTCGAGCACCTCGGCCACCGGCGCGCTGGCCGGGGCGAGGACGATCAGCCCCCGGCGGTTGTGGTCCTGGCGGACCCGCCAGCCTTGGGGGAGCCCGATCCCCATCGAGGCCAGCAGGCGGGCTGCGTAGCGGCCCCTCGGGTGCATGATCCCCACCGTCGCCTCCCCCGGCCCGCCGCGCCGTGTCGGCTTGGGCGGGATCCACGTGACCATGGTCACCGGCGCCGCCGAGCCTCCGAACAGGGTCGAGAAGACCGACGGCTTGCCCGGCCCCGCCACGTCGTCGTCGACCACGCCGGGCAGCAGGTTGACCCAGCCGTCGTGCGCCTCGGCCAGCCGGGCCATCTCGGCCACCACCCGGCCGGCGTCGCCGGGGTAGAACTCGATCTCTTCGACGTGGCGGCCCACCCCACGTGTCTAGTGCCTGCGGCCGCCCGGCGCCGCGCAGGGCCCGCCTCGGGTACCGTCGGGCATGGACCTCGAATCCGCCCTGCGCACGACCGGCGCCGTCCGGGAGTTCACCGACGAGCCGGTGCACGACCCGGTGGTGCACCGGATCCTCGACACCGCCCGCTTCGCCCCCTCCGGCGGCAACCGCCAGGCCTGGCGGGTGGTGGTGGTGAAGGACCCCGACAAGCGGGCGCGGCTGCGCGACCTGTACCTGAGCGGCTGGTACGACTACCTGGCCATCGCCTCGGCCGGCCTGGTCCCCTGGGCGCCGGTGACCGACACCGAGGCCGAACGACGGGCGCTCGAGGGCGCCCCGGCGCTGGCCGCCCAGGCGGCCGCCGGCCCCGGCGGCATGGCCGAGCACCTCGACCGGGTGCCGGTCCTCCTGCTCTTGTTGGCCGACCTGCGCGCCCTGGCCGCCGTCGACCGGGACTTCGACCGCTACACCCTGGTGGGGGGCGCCTCGATCTACCCGTTCGCCTGGAGCATCCTGCTGGCCGCCCACGCAGAGGGGCTGGCCGGGGTGATGACCACCATGCCGGTCCGCCAGGAGCCCGCGGTGAAGGAGCTCTTCGGGGTGGCCCCCGAGGTGGCTGTGGCCGGCCTGCTGGCCCTCGGCCGGCCGGTGCGCCGGCCGACCCGGCTGCGCCGCCGGGCGGTGGAGGAGTTCGCCACCCTCGACCGCTGCGACGGTCCGCCCTTCACCGGCTGACCGGGTCCGCGCCGAGCGGACCGCCCCGGCCTACGTCGTCTTGGCGATGAGCACGTGGCAGGGGGCCTCCTGGGCGACGCGCACCGAGAGCGACTCCTGGGCGCGGCCGGCGGCGTGGATCCCCCGGTTGCCCACCACGATGAGGTCGGCGCCGGTCTCGGCGGCCACCGCCACCAGGACCTCCACCACCCCGCCGACGGCCGTGCGGCCCCGGGCCCGGACGCCCTCGAGGGCGGGGTCGGCCAGCGCGTCGGCCAGCACGGCCTCGCCCGCCTCCTTCCACCGGTCGCCCTCACCGTCGGCGCCGCCGGGGAAGCTCACCACCGGGTCCCTGAACCCGTGGACCACGTGGAGCTCGGCGTCGAGCTGCCGGGCCAGGCCGGCGGCGACGGCGACCGCCCGCCGGGCGGTCTGCGACCCGTCCGTCCCCACCACGATCGTCGTGAACACCAGTCCCCCTCTCTTCGCCCGCCGGGCCGTCCGCCCGGGGTCTCCCCTACAGCAGCTGCGCCTCTTGGAGGAGGGCGATGGCCGTCGCCCCGGTCCCCAGCTCGGCGATGGAGATCGGGTTCGGCCGGAGCTCGTCGAACGGGGTCTCGGGCTGGGCCGTGGTCACCCCCGAGTCGACCGGGTACTCGAAGCTGTCCGAATGGGCGATGATCTCCTGGCCCTGCTTCGAGGCGATGAAGGCCACCAGCCGCTGGGCGGCGGCCTGGTGGGTGCTCGAGCGCAGGACGGCGGCGCCGGAGACGTCGACCACGTAGCCGGGGTCGCCCGGGGCGAAGGTGGCGATGGCCGAGTGCATGTGCGACGCCCCGATCTCGGCCCGCAGCCGGTACCAGTAGTACTGGTTGATGACCCCGATGGCCACCTGGCCGGCGTTCACCTCGGCGGTGATCGTCTCGTTGTCGGGGTAGATGTGGCTGCCGGCGTTGGCCTTCAGTCCGTCGAGCCACTTGAGGGTGGCGGCTCGGCCGTAGGTGCGGTCGACCGAGGTGACGATCGGCTGGAAGTCGGTCTCCCCGGGGGCGAGGGCCAGCTTCCCGGCCCAGCGGGACTGGGCCAGCTGGAGGACCGAGGTCGGCAGCTGGCGGCGCTGCAGGAGCTGGGTGTTGTAGACGAGCACGCTCACCCGGGCCGAGACCCCGACCCAGTCCTCCTTGGGCGAGTCGTAGCGGGCCTGGGTGTGGGCGAGCGTCGAGGAGTCGGCCGGGGCGAGCAGCCCCTTCTCCTGCAGCTCCTCCAAGGGCGGGGAGTTCTCGGTGTAGAAGACGTCGGCCGGCGAGCGCGACCCCTCGGCGATGATCTGGTCGGTGAAGGTGTCCTCTGTCTCGCTGCGGACGTTCACGGTGATGCCGGTCTTCTTCTCGAAGGCGGCCACCAGGGCGTCGGTCGTCTGGACGTGCTGGCCGTTGTAGAGGGTGATCGACCTCCCGCCGGCCCCCGCCGGGACCGGCGAGGTGACCAACGCCACCACGGCGAGGGGGATCACCGCCGCCCCGGCGGCCAGCCGGTGCCGGCGCGCCCCCCGCCGAGCCCATTTGGTAAGGGGTTCCTCTCGCTCCTTCATAGGCCGACCTTAGCAACCTCGCCCGAACGACCCCCGTCGCCGACGGCGAGCACGGCGAGGATCTCGTCGCCCCAGCGCTCGAGCTTCATCGGGCCGATCCCCGGGCACCCGGCCAGCTCGGCCAGGGTGGCCGGGGCAGCCGCCACGATCCCCTCGAGATGGCGGTCGGAGAGCACGACGTAGGGCGGGACGCCGTCGCGCCGGGCCACCTCGGTGCGCCACGCCCGGAGGCCCGCGCTGGCCGGCGTCGCGGCCACCGGCCCCTGGCGCGCCGGGGCCTCCCCCCTGGGGGCCGGGGCCCCGAGGCCGGGTGACGGGCGGTCGTGCGAGGGGCGGGAGGGCGCCGTGAGCGCCAGGGGCGAGCGCGTGGGGGCGGTGCCGTCCAGCTCGGCCAGGAACGGGGAGGGCGAGTCGGCGTCGGCCAGGACCAGCACCTCCTCCCTCGCCCGGGTGAGGGCCACGTGGAGGACCCGGCGCTCCCCCTCGGTGTCGTTGCCCAGGCGGTGCGGGAACAGCCCGGCCGACACGCCGAAGACGACCACCCTCGGCCACTCGCGCCCTTTGATCCGGTGGACCGTGGAGAGCAGCACCGCCGGCCCGTCGGCCCTCGGCCGCTCGAGCACGCCCCGGAGCCACGGCTCGAAGGTGGCCCCATCGGGGTGGAAGGCGGCCACCGACTCGAGGGCCAGCAGGTCGTCGTGGTGGGTGGAGCGGTCGGGCTCGGTGCGCGACCCGTCGAGCACGTCCATCGTATCGCCCAGTCCGACCTCCACCCTGACGGCGCGCAGCGCCTGCGCCGTCGTCCCCCGGCACGCTCGGACCACCCGGTCGAGGTCGGCGGCGTAGGCAGCCAGCTTCGGGCCGTCCTTGCCGGTGAGGCGGGCCGCCAGGCGGCGGATCTCGGGTACCGAGGTGTGGGCCCGCTCGGTCACCATCGCCACCACGTGGGGGGCGATCCCCCTCGACGGCCGGCGGACCGTCTCCTCCACGTCGCGGCGCGAGATCCGCTCGGGGTCCGCCCCGATGCGCAGGTAGGCGAAGGCCGTCCGCACCCCGGTGCGCCCGAGCACACGCACCGAGAGGGTGGAGTCGGTGGCCACCCCGGCCTCGCCCAGGGCCACCTGGACCGGCAGGAGGGCGGCGTTCACCCGGGCCAGCACCGCCATCTGGTCCCGCCCGACGCCGGCTGACTCCCAGCGCCCGACCGCCTCGACCACGAGGGCGGCCAGCCGCTCCCCCGGGGCGCGCCGGACCACTAGGGCCGAGGGCGCCGGGTCGCGCCCGGGCGCCGGGCGTACGGCCTTTTCCACCCGCCGGCGGTTGTAGGAGAGGAGGTGGCCGGCCGCCTCGACCACGGCGGGCGGGCAGCGGTAGTTGACCTCGAGGGCGTGCGCGGTGGCGCCGGGGAAGTAGCGCCCGAACTCCACCAGGTACTCGGGCGTGGCACCCGAGTAGCCGTAGAGGACCTGGTCGTCGTCGCCCACGCCGAAGCAGTCGTAGCCCGGCGCGGCCAGCAGGCGGATGAGCAGCAGGTGGGCGGGGTTGAGGTCCTGGAACTCGTCGACCAGCAGGTGCCGGCAGCGCGCCTGGGCCCGGGCCCGCAGGTCGGGGTCGGTCAGGAGGAGCTCGACCGCTCGGTAGATCTGCTCGTCGAAGTCGACCGCGCCGGCCTCGGCCAGGGCCCGGCGGTAGCGGTCGAACCCCTCGGCCACCCCGGCGGCGTCGGGGTGGCGGACCTCGGCCTCCTCGGGGTCGACCAACCCCAGCCGTATGGTCGAGAGCGCCTCCAGGTACGGCACGACGGTGTCGGTGTTCGTGCGGTGCCGCATCTCGAACACCGACTCGACGACCCCGCGGGCCTCGACCTCGTCGAGGACCCGGAGGCGCGTGCCGGCGGCGTCGTTGCACAGCGCCAGCCCCAGGCTGTTGAGGGTCCGCAGCTGCGGGCCGGCCGGGGTCACCACCTCTTTGCAGCGCTGGCGCAGCTCGTCGGCCGCCTTGGTGTTGTAGGCGAGGACGGTGACGGTGGTGGGGTCCACCCCCCTCTCGGCCAGGAGGTGGCGGAGCCGCTCGGTGAGCACCCGGGTCTTCCCCGACCCCGCCGGGGCGATCACCCGGGCCGGGCCCGATCGGTGGGTGACCGCCTCGAGCTGGTCGCCGGCGAGCTCGGCCCTCGGCGGGCCGTGGCCGGCCGGCACCGCCGAGCCCGCCTCGGCGTTCCAGCGCTCCACCACCGCCGCCCCCTCGACCGCCGGGGGGTGGGACGGGCCGCCGTCGACGAACGCCCCGGTCCCGTCGGCCAGGACCACGTCGGCCGGCCCGCCCTCGACGACGCCGGGCAGCCGCCGGGCGGCGCGGCGCCCGTGCCACCACACCGGCACGCCCGAGCGGGCGTCGTAGGCGTTGGCCCAGACGAGGAACGAGAGCCGCTCGGCCGAGAGCTCGAAGTCGGGGGCGAGCGCGTACGGGGGAAGGTCGCAGCGGGCCGGCCGGCGGAGCTCGGCGGGGTCGACGGCCAGCTCGATCACGACGGGCTCGCGGGCCGACCAGGCCCGGTGCAGGGCGTCGACGACGGCGGCAGGGGCGTCGAGCGTGGCCGCGTCGACCCGCACCCGCACCCGACCGGCCCACGGCCCCGGGGCCGGCTGCCCCTCCCCCACCACGACGCTGCGGCCGAGGGCGGGCGGCCCTCCGGTCTCCGCGGCCGGCCGGGGGTCCATCTCGCCAATCTAGCGACCGGGTGTGTCGGCGTCCCCGGGCGAGTGCGGTTCAGCCGCCCTCGCCGGCGGGTGCCGGGGGCGGGGCGGCGGCCTGGACGGCGCGCGACTCGCGCTCGATGAAGTTCCCGAGCTCGGTGATGGTGCTCATCAATGGGGCGGGGAAGACGACGGTGCTGTTCTTGTCCACGGCGATCTCCACCAGGGTCTGGAGGTTGCGCAGCTGCAGGGCGAGGGGGTGGGCCATCATCGTGTCGGAGGCCTGGCCCAGTGCGGCGGCGGCCATGGCCTCGCCCTCGGCGTTGATGATCTTGGCCCGCTTCTCCCGCTCGGCCTCGGCCTGGCGGGCCATGGCCCGCTTCATCGAGTCGGGCAGCTGGATGTCCTTCAGCTCGACCAGGGTCACCTCGACGCCCCACTCGGCGGTGGTGAGGTCGAGGATCTGGCGGATGTCGAGGTTGATCCGGTCGGTCTCCGACAGCGTCTCGTCGAGGGTGTGGGTCCCCACCACCTTGCGCAGGGTGGTCTGGGCGATCTGGTCGATGGCGGCGTCGACGCTCTCGATGGCCACCACCGACTTCACGGCGTCGACGACCCGGAAGTAGGCCACGGCCGACACGTCCACGCTCACGTTGTCCCGGGTGATGATCCCCTGGGACTGGATGGGCATCGTCACGATGCGCAGCGACACCCGGTGCAGCGAGTCGACGAACGGGATGATGAGCCGGAAGCCGGGCATGCGGACGCCGATCACCCGCCCCAGGCGGAAGAGGACGCCCTGCTCGTACTGCTTGACGATCCGTGCGGCGAGGGCGAAGCCCAAGAGGGCCACCACGACGACCACCACCACCACGACCACCACGGTGCCCACGAGCCCATCCTCCCCCACCCCGGCCCCCGGGGCCAGGGCCGATGGTCCCTGCCCCGGGGGGTCCCGTGCACCGGGGCCGGGGAGGTCGGGACGTTTGGCACTTTCCGCCCCGCCGTCGGTCGGCGAGAGTGGGGCCATGACGGCGAGCACGCCGAGCGCGGCCGAACCCGGTGTCCTCCACGCCAAGCGCCGGATCCTGGAGGACCTCGGGCAGAGTTCGCTCGTCCTCCCACTGCTGGTCAACCGGGGGTTGGAGGGCAACGACCGGGCCAAGTACCTCCTGGCGCTCCTCCAGACCGCCGTGGCCCACGCCGACGACCCGGCCCGCCCGGCCCCGTCGCTGCGCTCCGAGCGGCTGGCCGCCGGGATCGTCGACGACTCGCTCGACCGGGTGGTGGAGGGGGCGCGGGCGGCCGGGGACGGCTGGTACCTGGTGCCGGGGTCAGAGACGGTGCACGCGGCGCTGCTGGCGGCGGTCGGCGACATGCTGGCACCGCTCGAGGCCGCCGACGGCGCCGACGGCGCCCTCCCGGCCCGCTTCGAGGCGCTGGTGGCGGCGGCGCCGGACCTGGCCGGGGACCGGCTGCCCGGCGCCTACCTCGACCGCCTGGCCTCGGCCGACCGAGCGGCCGGGGACTCGCTCCACCTGCTCGTGATGGACGCCCACCGCGCCCTCAACCGCCTGCAGGCCGAGGTGGCCACCGAGGTCCTCGACGGGGCCGCCGTCTACCGGCTGGACGACGCCGACCGCCCGCTCGTCTCGGCCTTCATGGCCGGCGTGCGGTCGACCGAGGGGCTGCGGTTCGCCCACCCCGGGCTCACCACCACCGCCACCCGGGCCGGGGAACGCCTCCTCATCCAGAACGACATCGGCCTGACCGAGGCGCACGTGATCGTGGTCACCGTCGAAGGGCCCGTGGCCACGCTCACCTACACCGACGACCACCTCGGGCGGCTGATCTTCTTCGAGTCGATGCTCGACCCCTTCGCCGTCGAGTGGTCCGACGCCCGCCACCGCCGGGGGCAGGGGGCCATCGGCGACCATCACCTGGTCACCGGGCGCTACGCGGCCCCCGACGGGCCCGCCCTGGAGGCCTACCTCCGCCACCTGGGCTCGCGGCTCGTCTTCTTGATCGACTGGAACCGGGCCCGCAAGCGCCTCGGGGCCGTGGTGCCCAACAAGGCGGCCGTGGCGCTGCTTCGGTGGGCGGCCGACAACGACCTGGGCCACATGGCCTTCCTCCAGATGGGTGCGGAGCGGCTGGTCTTCGACGCCGCCGAGCTGGCCGGCCGGGCACCCGCCCGCTACGGCGAGCAGCTGCGCGACGTCCTGGGCGACGAGGGGACCGTGGAGTTCCTCCGCTTCGCCCTGCGGGCGGCCTCGGAGGGGGCGAGCGCCGGCAAGTCGGAGCTGCTGGTGCGCGACGAGCTGCGGGTCGAGATGCAGAAGCACGTGCGCGCCCGCCACCAGGAGCTCCTCGACGCGGCGGCCGAGCACGGCAGCCTGGTGGCCGAGACGGCGCTGGCGCTGCGCGCTGCGCTGCTGCGCCTGGGCCTCCCCGACGGCGACGGCTTCGTCCGCCGGGCGTCGCGGCGCGCCCGTGCATGGGAGCACCACGCCGACGAGATCCTGGTCGGCGTGCGCCAGGCCGCCCAGCGGATGGAGGGGGCGGACCCGATCGCCAGGACCGTCTCGTCGCTCGACGACGCCATCGACGACCTCGAAGATGCCATCTTCCTCCTGACCCTGCTACCGGCCGACGCCTACGCCACCGTCCGCCCCATCCTCGACCCTCTGGGCTCGATCACCGCCTCGGCCGCCCGGGAACAGCTGAAGGCCCTCGAGATCGCCCGTGACCTGGTCCAGGGGTCCGACGGCGAGGAGCTGGAGGACTTCCTGGTCGCCATCGACCAGGTGGCCACGCTCGAGCACGAGGCCGACCGGGCCGAGCGCGCCGCCCAGGCGGCCATGGTCGCCGCCTGCCCCGACTTCCGCAGCCTCCACGTGGCCGCCATGGTCACCGGCGCCATGGAGGACGCCACCGACGCTCTGGCCCGCTCGGCCTACCGGCTGCGCGAGCACGTCCTGGCCGCGGTGACGCCGCGATGAGCGCCGCGGGGCCGCTGGCCGGCCGTGACCGCCTCTACCTGGTCGGCGCCAGCGGCGCCCGCCGGGTCGGCCCCGAGGTGGTCGGGTCCAAGGCGCACAACCTGATGCTGATGGCCGAGGCCGGCCTCGACGTGCCGCCGGCCTTCGTCCTGCCGACCGCCGCGTGGCGCGAGTACCACCGGGCCGGCAACCGCCTGGGCGACGAGACCGTCGCCGACCTGCTGCGGGGGGTCGGGGCCCTCGAGGAGGCGACCGGACTGCGCTTCGGGGCCCTGCGCCGGCCGCTCCTCGTCTCGGTCCGGTCGGGGGCCGCCGTCTCGATGCCCGGCATGCTCGAGACCATCTTGAACGTCGGCCTCTCCGAGGCGACCCTGCCCGGCCTGCTGCGGGCCACGGGCGACCCGGTCTTCGTCTGGGACTCCTACCGACGGCTCGTCCAGAACTACGGGGAAGTGGTCGACGGCTGCCCGGCCGCGGCCTTCGCCGAAGTGTTGGAGCGGGCGCTGGCCGACCACGGGGTCCCCGACTCAGGCGAGCTCGACGTCGCCGCCCTGGCCGAGGTCGTGCGCGCCCACAAGGAGGTCTACCACTCGTTGGTCGGGCACCCGTTCCCCGAGGAGCCGATCGACCAGCTCATCGGGGCCGTCGGCGCCGTGCTGGGGTCCTGGGACAGCCCCCGGGCCGCCGAGTACCGGGCGCTGCAGCACCTGAGCGACGACGACGGCACGGCGGTCACCGTCCAGCGGATGGTCTTCGGGAACATGGGGGTGTCGTCGGGGTCCGGGGTGGCCTTCACCCGGGACCCGGCGACCGGGGCCAACCGCGTCTACGCCGACTTCCTCTTGAACGCGCAGGGCGAGGACGTGGTCGCCGGCCGCCACGTGGTGACCGACACCGAGTCGGCGGTCTCCGCCCTCCCCGGGCTCGCCCACCAACTCCAGGCGGTCCGGCGCAAGCTCGAGGCGCTCTTCGGCGACGCCCAGGAGTTCGAGTTCACCGTCGAGGAGCAGAAGCTCTGGATGCTCCAGACCCGGACGGCCAAGCGCACCGAGTGGGCGGCCCTCCAGATCGCCTGCGACCTGGTGGACGAGGGGCTCATCGACGTCCCGACGGCGCTCGAGCGGCTCGCGGCCTACGACCTCGGCGCGATCGCCCGGCTCCGGGTCGAGGAGAACGGCCGGGCCGAGCCGCTCGGGGCGGGGGTGCCCGCCGGCGGCGGGATGGTGAGCGGGCGGATGGCGCTCACCATCGACATCGCCCAGCGCTACCACGCGGACCAAGACCCGGTGGTGCTGGTGCGCGACGCTGCGGCCACCGAGGACATCGCCGGACTGGCGGTGTGCCGGGGGCTGGTCACGGCCACCGGGGCCCGGACCTCGCACGCCGCGGTGGTGGCCCGCCAGCTCGGGGTGTCCTGCGTCGTCGCCTGTCGGGGCCTCGGCCTCGACCTCGAGCGCCGGCGGGCGCGTTTTGGACCGGTGGCGCTCGACGAGGGCGAGGTGGTCTCGCTCGACGGCGCCACCGGCACCCTCTACCGGGGCGAGCCCGACGTGGTCGTCGAACGGCCCGACGAGCTCGTGTCCAGGGTGCAAGAGTGGCGTGAGGCGCAGACGGAGGAGCCGGCCGGGACCGGCCCGGCGGGACGATGATCGGAGGAGCGATGGACGAACAGCGCGACCGCGGACTGAGCGGCACCTGGCACAACGAGCTGGGCTCACGCCTCATCCTCACCGCCGGCCTCGAGGGGCACCTGACGGGGGCGTACGCACCGGGGGTGGGCGAGTCGCCCGAGGAGCGCCCGCTGACCGGGTTCTGGCACCAAGCCGCCCCCGGCGCCCCCACCGTCGTGGGCTTCGTGGTGGCCTGGCCGGCGTCGCACTCGCTCACCACGTGGGCGGGCCGCCACGACCCGGGCTCCGACTCGATCTCGGCGTCCTGGCTGCTGGTCGGGGAGACTCCCGCGGACGAGGCGTGGCGGTCGACCAACCTCGGCCACGACCTCTTCTCCAGGGACGTCCCGGCCAGCTGAGCCGCCGGCCCGGCCACGCGACGAAGCGCCCGTCCCGCTAGAACGTGGGAATCGGGCGCCTCTTCTCCATTGTGCGCCTGGAGTGCTCGGAACTTGGAGTGGCGATCGTGGAGGCTTACGGGCCCCTTGCCTTCGCAACGTCCCTACTTGGCGACTGCTTGCCTCAGGCCTTCGATGCCTTCCCGCTGCTGCCCGCTGCGGTAGCCGGGGGAGAGATCCTTCGCCCAAGCTCCAGGCTGTCCCTGATAGGTCTAGTCACACCCTTTGGCTACCTCCTTCCGGACCTCCTCTGGGGTCCAATTCCTTCAACGCCGAGGGGGCGGCGATTGTTCCCCGGGCCCGCGCCGGGTAGGCGGGCGCGGCCGGCCCGGACCCCTCCGACTGCGCCGGGGCTCGGCCCGGCGCCCGTGCCGAGCCCCGTCAGAGCCGGAGCGGGCGGATGGGGGCCATCACCACGGAAGGGTCGGCCGCCCAGTCGACGCCGGGCACGTCGATGTAGAGCTCGATCTCGTTGCCGTCGGGGTCGGCGAGGTAGACGCTGTGGGTGACACCGTGGTCCGAGGCCCCGACCACCCTCGCCCCCGCCTCCCTCACCCCGAGCAGCGCGTCGCGCAGCTCGTCGTCGCTCTCCCCGACCTTCAGGCCGAAGTGGTAGAGCCCGACCCTCCGACCCGCCGGGATCGGTTGGGCGTCCTCCCCCACCTCGATGAGCAGCAGCTCGTGGTGGGTGCGCCCGCCCGAGAACGCCGCCACCACCGACGGCTCGGCCCCGGGTTCGGGGACGATCTGACGCCAGCCCAGGACGTCGCGGTAGAAGGCGGCCGACCGCCGCACGTCGCGCACGTAGAGGACAAGGTGACCCAGCTCCTGCACCGTCATCGAACGCTCCCCTCTGCGCACCCCGGCGTAGGGGTGCGGCCCGGGTTCCAACACCGCCCCGGCCCGATTGATGCCCGCCCCGGCGGTCCCGGGTCGGCCACGACCGATCCCTTGCCGACGCCTCGCCCCGGTCCGACGGCCCGGTGAGGGGGCCGACGCCGGGGCCGCCTTGTGCGCTCGTGCACATGGGACCACAAACTGCCGAAAGCCCCTAGCCCCCCACGTCCCCACGGCGCACCATGGAAAAAGGAAAGGTGTGTCAACACAACAGAAGAAAGGAGGGCGCCATGGCAGAGAAGACCGCAGTGTCGACACTCGGAGACCGGGTGCTCGAATCGCTGAAGACAGGGCAGACCTCGGCGCTCGAAGCCGTCCACAAGTTCGTGGCCACGGTGAACAGCGCACTCCCCGACATCGGAGGGGAGGATGCCCCTCGGAAGAAGGTCATCGACTCCGCGTTCAAGATGACCGAGCAGCTGGTCGGAGTGGCCACCGAGGCGGCCCGCAACATCATGAAGGCGGGCCAGGAAGCGGTGGAAGAGCTCGAGGTGAAGGGCGAGGCCAAGAAGGCCTCGTGACGGTGGAGCACGCCTGGTCGTGGGGCTGGCCGTTCGTTGAGCGCCGGCCCCGGGGTCGGGCACGAGGGACGTCACGTCGGCGACGTCACGGGCGTAGCGGCGCGTGACGTCGTCGTCGCGCGGGGTCCCGGCGTCGACGAACCCGGTGGCGCGAGGTGCCGGGTGGCGTGACGACGCGCAACGGTGAGGAGCAGCGCTGCGCACCGCAGGGAGGCGCGTGCGGCAGGTGAGGCCGGGGGCACGTCCCCCGCGACATGGCGGAGCACCCGGGCGGGCGTCGCTTCGGGCATCGAGAACGCGACCGCGGCGCTGGAAGCGTCACGGCGCACCTTTGGAGGGAACCATGGACAAGATGCGCAAGACCCCGTCGGTGACGGTCTGGGCCCGGGCGGGCGCCGTGGCGGCCACGCTCGCCCTCTTGGCCGGCGCGGTGGTGGCCGATGCCCCGCCGTCGGCCGCCGCAGGGGGGACGCGGCGCGGTTCCCCGGGCCTCCCTGCCTTCTACGCCGTGCCCAGCCACCTCCCCTCCGACAAGCCGGGAACCCTCATCAAGGACGAGAGGGTGTCCTCCAAGGGCGTCGACGGCACCGTCTACCGGGTGATGTACGTCTCTGAGTCCGAGACGGGCAAGCCCATCGCCGTCACCGGCCTGGTGATGGTGCCGACGACCCCCCCGCCGGCCGCGGGCTACCCGGTCGTCACCTGGGCGCACGGCACCAACGGCATGGCCCCCCAGTGCGCCCCCTCGCTCGACCCCGGCACAGCCGTGCCGCTCCAGAACGACCTGCTGCAGCAGGGCTGGGAGGTGACGGCCAGCGACTACCAGGGCGAGGGGACCTCGGGGCTGCTGCCCTACCTGGCGGGGAACGTGTCGGCCCGCAACACCATCGACATCGTCACGGCGGCCCGCCACCTGAAGGCCGCCCACGCCAGCGACTCCTACGCCGTGTGGGGCCACTCCGAGGGGGGGCAGACCGCCATGTTCGCCCTCCACATCGCCGCGTCCTACGCCCCGTCACTGCACCTGGTCGGGGTGGTGGCCGGCGCGCCCCCGTCGCAGTTCTCGGTCATCTACACATTCTTGAAGACCAGCCCGTACCGCTTCTACCTGTTCATGGCGGCGGAAGGGTACAACATCGCCTACGGCAACGCGGCGGCCCCCCTCACAGAGGTGCTCACGGCCCGGGCCATCAAGCTGCAGCCGGTGCTCTCCAAGGGGTGCTTCACATACGTCGAGAAGGCCGTCGACAAGTACCAGCTGGCCACACTGGTGAAGACCAACCCCTTCGCACTCCCCAAGTGGAAGGTGCTGCTCGAAGCGAACGACCCAGAGAGCTTCACCACCCCCTCGCAGGCGCCGTTGCTCATCCCCCAGGGCGGGGCCGACGAGCAGATCCCGGTGGTCTCCACCCAGCTCCTGGCCACACACCTCTGCAAGATCGGCCAGGACGTCGAGCGCTGGATCTACCCGGGCAAGACACATGCCGGCGTCATCCCCTTCTACATGGGCGACATGGTCCACTGGCTGTCGGACCGCTTCGCCGGCGATCCCAACCCCGACCCCTACGCGCCCACCGGGGTAACAGGGGTGCAGACCTCCACCTGCCCGTAAAGGGGGACGGAGCGGGCGAGCACGGCGGCGCGGAGCGACGCGCTCGTCCGAGGCGCAACCCGCCGTTCCCGAACCCTGTGGGCCGGTGGTTCGGCTGTCTCCGATGAGCCGAGAACTGCCATCACCCCGGGTCCGGGCACGGGGGTCACGCGCACATGGCGGTTCCGGTTGAACGCGCTGCGCTTTGGTGGGACACTGCGGACGTCGTTCCGCGCTCGACGGCAAAGGGGGCAAGCCCATGGTGCAGCTGCGACGGCCCACGGGGTCAGCGAGATGGGCCTGGAGGATCGTCGCGGTCGGGGCAATGGCGGTCGGGCCCGCGGTCATCGCGTCGTCGCCCGGCTCGGCGGCCCAATGCGAACGACCGACCGAGAGCATTGCGCTGAACTTCTGCACCATCACCGGCACGGCCACAGTTGGAGCGGGAACACTGTCGCTGGGGGCCGCAACAGGGAGCATCAGTTGGGCGACCGCTCTCAGTGGCTACACAGTCACCATCGCCGCGCATGATCCTGTCACCGTGGTTGACGCCACGGGTTCGGGGGCGGGCTGGAACCTCACGGCTTCGGCCACCCCGTTCACCGATTCGACCGGCTCGACCAAGTGCGCCGCTGCAAACCCCTGCACGCTGGGCTCGAGGTTCGACATGAGCGAGACAGCGATTCACAACGACTCCGAGACGGGGGTCGAGTGCGCGACAGGTGCAACCTGCACGCTGCCGACAGATTCGGTCCCCCGCCCGGTCACCGTCCCGACTTCGTGCGGAACGAGCGGCACGACGTGCACGCCCGCCACCCTGGTCGACGCGGCCCCGACAACCGGCATGGGGGCCATCGCACTGGACGCCTATTGGTGGGTGACCATCCCGGCGAACGCCCATGCCGGGACGTACTCGAGCACGATCACGCTGACCGTCTCCTCGGGGCCGTAGGGCACGACGCATCGCGCTGCCTCCTCGACGCGTTGGCGAGCGGGGACCAGAGCACCCCCGGCGCATCGTGGCCGGCCCGCCGCCATGGACGCGCAGACGACGAACCATCGGGGACTTGGTTAAAGCACCGGTCAACGCGCAACCACGGTGCGGCCGACAACGGCCGGTCGGTGCACTGCGGGATGGCGCGCTACCGGCGGAGCGAGGCGCACTGCCGGCGCACGCCCAACCGCGAAGGTGGAGCGCCGCCGAGAGTGACGCACTCTTGGGGCGGGTGACCCAGCCCGACCGCGCGGCCCTCATCATGGCAGGGTACGAGGCGCCCAATTGCGGGCTGACCTGGACTTTCTGCCTTCACCATCACCCGCCGGTTCGCACTGTCCTCGAACTCCGGCGGACGAAGACGGACCCAGTGTGTGTTTCCGTGCGCCTGCCCGCGTGACGTGGCGCGACCCAGCGTCCCCGCCTCGGACCGAGGGTCCAACTGCGGTGCTCGGAATCTTCCTGCTCCCCATAGGGTGAGAGATAGGGGAACCGGAAGCTCTGCCTCTCGACCAAGGTCGGGGGGCAGGGCTGCAAGTGGGAGCGCACCGGCGTTCAGCGATTGCGGTGCCTCCCCTCGGCGCGACGTCCACGACGAGCTGCAGCCCGCAATTCCACGTCGGCCCGGTGAGAGGGTCGCAAGTTTCGCGAGGTTCACCACCGCGGTGCTCGACCTGGCCGGATGCCGTCGTGGCCGACGCAGCAAGTTCACCTGAGGTTCACCTCAGCCAGATCGACCCTGGGCTGCGAACCGGAACCCAGGGTTGTCAGTGCGCCCCGGACGTCACCGGACCGAGGGGGACCGAGCAGGCCGAGACCCATCCACATAGGGTTGGCGACTACAACCCGGCGGGGGACGATTCACTCTGCTGGCCGTGTCGCGCGGGTTCTCCCGGGCCCATATCGGTTGACTGTGACGTCCACGGCGTTTACTCGACTCCGCTGAGCTGGACCAATGCCGCAGGCACATCCACGAATTCCGCCCTGTAGTAGACCGGTCTGCTACGTGAACCGTCGATGATTGTCCTCGCCGCCACGTGGTGATCGGGCTTCACCGGTCACGCATCAACTTCGGCAACAGGGACGTCGCTGGGAAAGCGCGCAAGACCGCGCGACACGAGATCGCGGGGGTCGCAACTTATGAGCTCACCGCCTGCTGCCCGGGCCGCCACGACGTAGGCCGCGTCGTACACCGAAATGGCGTGCTCCTCGGCAAGTGTCGCCGCTTGGGCAAGGAGCACGGCGTTGGCGCGCACGATCCCGCCGTCGTCTTCCACGGCAGCCATCCGCTCGAGGAGACGGTGCGCCGCCGACAAGTCCCTCCATGCGCGCACAGCCACGTTGCTCACCTCGTAGTAGGCGAGATCGAGGGTGGCAAGCGGTTCGCCACTTCTGAGCAGACGGCTTGCATGTTGGTGGTGGTGGTCGTCACGGTCCTCGCTCGCCAACAGAACGCTGGCATCGAGGAACCAAAGGCTCATTGCCGTGGTCGATTGGCCTTGACGAGCTCTGCGACGTTTCCTCCGTGACCCACAGGACTCATCTGATCGTCGATCGCGGCCATCAGCTCGGCGCGGCGGGCGCTCCTTCGGTGCAACGTCTCCTCCGCCAGCTCACGCAGGAGACCACTCCTGGTCGTCCCGCGTCGACGTGCCTCCACATCGACCGCTCTCAGCAGGTCGTCGGGCATCGACACCATCACTTTGGCCACGTAGACAGTATACCCGGTATTGCCATATGTTGCGTGGCCGCGTGGCGAACATCTGCCGAGTACGTCCCTGGGGACGATCCTGGGTACGTGACGCCGGCACCAGGGCGATCTCGGCGTCTGCCCGGCTTTCCGCACCGTGCGGCAGACCCGGCGCCGGCGTCCGGTCACCGCGTCGCTCCCGACCCCCACGTCGACTCGCCAGGTCCTGTGGCCGATTTCGAGAATGCCGCCACTCCCCTGCTTCCGGCGGCGCGGAACGGTCGGGGGGGCGCCTTGCTGGGAGGAAATTCTGGCCCCGGCCACGGCACACACGGCTGGGACGGACAAAAGACGGACGAAGTCTGGATTTTCGCCCTTCCAAGATGCAATCGAGCGGCCCCGAAAGGCCGCTCTACCTGCGACTTCTCTTGGAGCGGATGACGGGACTCGAACCAGCGACCCTCACCTTGGCAAGGCAAGGAAACTGGTCCATCGCGCCCGCCTCAGTGCTCTCAGCTGGGCCTTCGTTCACCCAGTTTCCATCCCGTCCGTGCCGTCCGGCCCTGTTGCAGAGCGCTCTACTTCCTCCGGTGCCCGGCGCAGGAGAGCCTGAGCGGCCGACGGCTAGAAGTGGTCATCAGGAGCCTTCGCGTAGCCACGCGCCCTCCTTCGGAGTGACGTCCACGACGAAATGCAGCCCGGTCACCTCGACACTGCGATCAGGGCCACTGCAAACTCCCCCGCATCTGGGGGGTCTTGCAGTACATTATGCAGATTCCTACTGTATACACCCCCGAAAACGGGGTAGAATGAAGCAGTGCCCTCCTCGCCTCCCATCACCCGCCTCCAGGACTTCGCGCAGGAGCAGTGGGGCCTCGTCACGCGGCGCCAGATCGAAGGCGAAGGGATTGCGCCCACGACCATCGACCGGCTGACGTCGCCTGGGGGCGGCCTCGAGCGAGTGGCGCACGGCGTGTACCGGATGGCCGGGAGCCCCCTCCCCGACCACCTCGGCCTACGGGCCGCCTGGCTCCAGCTCGCCCCCCAAGTCCCCGCGTGGGCACGCACCGCCGACCAGGGCGTCGTCTCCCACCGCTCCGCAGCGTCGCTGTACGGGCTGGGACACCTCCCCGCCGACCGCCACGAGTTCACCGTGCCGCGGCGCAAGCAGACCCGCCGGCCCGACGTCCGGATCCACGTCCGGGTCCTCGAGGCTGGGGATTGGGTCAGCTACGACGGTCTGCTCGTCACCCGGCCGTCCCGCATCGCCTCGGACCTGTTGGCGGACCGCGAGGATCCCGAGGCGGTAGCCCGTCTGATTGCCGACGCCATCCGTCGAACCAACGAATATCCGGGCACCTTCGCCGACGCAATCGATCGCCACGCCCTGTCGTTCGGGCTACGCCGGGGAGACGGCCTCGGGCTGCTGCGCTGGCTGCTCGACATGACGGGTGATCCCGAGAAGAGCCGGTGGTTGGACGAGGCGAGGGCGCACGTGGCGCGCCGCAACGAGGCGAGGGCGTGAGCGCCCGCGATCGATACGCCACGCCGGCCGCCTTCCGACGGGCGCTGACGGACCGGCTCAAGGGGGCGGCTGAGGTGGGGCGCTGGAACCTACAAGAACTACAGCGTCAGGTGGCCTATGACCGGCTGATCGAGCGCCTGTACCTCACTGACGACGGTTGGATCGTGAAGGGTGCCACGGCACTCCTCGCCCGTGACCTCGGGGTACGGGGCAGTCTGGACGTCGACCTCTATAGGGAGGTGGCGAGGGAGGTGGCCGAGGACGAATTGCGCCGGTCGGCGGCGAGCGACCTTGGGGACTGGTTCACCTTCGAGATCGGCGGCGGAACGCCGATGGGCGACAGGGTTGTCCGACTGCCCGTGGACTCCCGCATCGGCGCCACGACGTGGGTAGCGTTCCACGTCGACCTGGTGGGGGCAGACCTTCGGATGACCGGCCAACCAGAGGACGTGCCGCCACTCGCCCGTGGTGTCATCCCCGAGGTCGCCCAGCGGGGCTATCGGGCCTACCCGTTGGTCGACCACATCGCTGACAAGGTTGCGGCTACCTACGAGCGCCATGGTGACGACAGCCGTCCATCCACCCGCTTCCGAGACCTCGTGGACCTGGTGGCCATCGTGACCGGGGCATCGGTCGCAGCTGCCGCACAGGCGGACGCCCTACGCTCGGAGTTCGATCGGCGGGGGTTGGCGTTGCCCCGGAACTTCGACGTCCCGGATCGTGCGCTCTGGGGACCGGGATACGCGGCAGAGGCAGCGCGCTCCCTCCTCGCCACCGCCAGGACGCTCGATGAGGCGCTGGCCGTGGTGCGGCCGTTCGTCGACCCGCTTCTCAGCGGCGCGGCTACGGGCTCGTGGGACCGCGCCATGCGCACCTGGGTCGTGGCGTGACCCGGTAGGCCGCCCGGCCTCCCCGGAAATCGGCAGGGGCGTTGGACCCGTCTATGCCGACGGCCGCCACCACTCGTGCCTCTGGGGCCCTGAACTGGACTTTCTCTGGAGCGGATGACGGGACTCGAACCCGCGACCCTCACCTTGGCAAGGTGATGCTCTACCAACTGAGCCACATCCGCGTGGGAAGGACACTTTATCGCGACGGCCCGGTTCCGTGCGAGGAGCCTGCGATCAGCCCGCCGCCCCCCGCGCGTGGAGGGCGGCACCGACCAGCTCCCCCAGGGCGTCGTCGAGCAGGATGGCCAGGTCGCCGACGTCGGGGACGAGGCGCCGGCAGGCGAGCAGCCCGAAGTGCACCGACCCCTGGTACGACATGCTGGTCACGTTGAGCCCCACCCCGTCGGCCACCGGTCCCACCGGGTAGAGGGCCGACACCCGGCTCCCGGCGCACCACAGTGCGAAGTCGGGCCCCGGGACGCCGGAGACCACCACGTTGCACAGCGGCGGGAGCCGGTCGAAGAGCCGCAGCCCCGCCGCCCACCGCACCGCCCTCGAGGCCACGGCAGGCGGCGAGACCTCCGCCATGTCGGCCAGGAGCCTCCCCCCGGTCAGTCGTTCCTGCTCCTTGGCCACCGTCGCCCCCCGGGCGATCGCCCGGAGCCGCTCGACCGGGTCGTCGACGTCGGAGGCCAAGGAGACCAGCATCCCCGAGACCTGGTTGCCCAGCGGCACCTTCCCGGGCCCCTCGTCGGGCCCCGGCGCCGCCACCGGGCGGGTCGACACCGGCACCAGCGCCACCAGCGGACGTTCGGGGGTCTCCCCCCGGCGGGCGAGCAGCCGACCGAGCGCCACCGAGACGCCGGCCAGCACCACGTCGTTGACCGTCACCCCGAACGCCCGGCGGACCACCTTGGCGTCGTCCAACGGGACGGTCACGGTGGCGAAACGGCGGCGCGACGAGAGGGTCCCGTTGAGCGACGTGCGCGGCGCGCTGAACGGCGCGGGCGGCGGGACGTCGCCGTCAGAGGCCAGCTGGCGGTTGTGGTCGGCCACCTCCACCAGCGCGTCGATCCCCCGCTGGAGCGCCGCCAGGGCCACCTCGGGCTGGCGGGCGAGCGACGACGCGGCGTGGCGGAGCAGCGCCGCCGGGCCGGGGAGCGGGTCGGGGTCCCAGGGCTCGACCGGGTCGGGGACCGGGCGCGAGCGGGGACCGAGGTCCAAGAAGGCGCCGAGCAGCGAGGCCCCCGACACCCCGTCCAAGACGGCGTGGTGCAGCTTGGCCACCAGGGCGGTGCGCCCGCCGGACAGCCCCTCGACCACCACCATCTCCCACAGTGGGCGGTCGTGGTCGAGGGGGCGGCTCATGACCTCGGCCACCAGGTCGTCGAGCTCCCTCGGGCCGCCCGGATCGGGGAGGCTGGCCCGGCGCAGGTGGTCGTCGATCTCGAACTCCGGGTCGTCCACCCACACCGGGTGGTGGAGCCCGAGCGGGACCTCGAGGGCGCGCTGGCGGAACTGGGGGACGAGGTGGAGCCGCTGCTCGACCACCCGGTGGATCTGGGCGAAGCGGGTGGCCGGGGAGAACAGCGACCGCTTCCCCTCCGGCGGGTCGAGGACCAGCACGGCGGCCACGTGGAGGTGGGAGTTCCTCGACTGCATCGAGAGGAAGGCGCCGTCGAGGCCGGCCAGCGGTTCCACTTCAGCGCCCGCTGTGGCCGAAACCGCCGGTCCCCCGCTCGGCCGGCGCCAGGCCGTCCTCGTCGACGGCGCGGAAGTCGGCCTCGGCCACCGCCTGGATCACCAGCTGGGCGATCCGGTCGCCACGGCGGACCTCGTAGTCGCACTCGGGGTCGGTGTTGACCAGCAGCACCGCCACCTCGCCGCGGTAGCCCGAGTCGATGAGCCCGGGCGTGTTGAGGCAGGTCACCCCGTGGCGGAGCGCCAGCCCGCTCCTCGGCTGGACGAACCCGGCGTGGCCGGGCGGGATGGCCAACACCAACCCGGTGGGCACCAGGGCCCGGCCGCCGCCCGCCCTGAGCAGGGCGCCCTCGCGGGCGTGGAGGTCGGCGCCTGCGTCGCCCTCCCGGGCGTAGGCGGGGAGCGGGAGCTCGGGATCGAGCTGGTGCACCGGAACGGGCAACATCGGTCGATCGTAGTGCGCGGGGCCCGTCTCGGGCCGGGCCGGCGGGATCACTTGGGGCGGAAGTGGACGAAGACCCGGCCGAAGTTCTTCGAGTCCTTCTCGACCCGGTGGTAGAGGGGTTTCACGTCCTTTCGGTCCAAGTAGCGCAGCACGCGCTTCTTCAGCTGCCCGCTCCCCTTGCCGGGGATGATCTCGACCGTCTTGGCCTTCTTGGCGATGGCCTCGTCGATGATCCCCCGCAGCGCCCGGTCGATGTCGTCCCCCCGGTTGTAGATGTCGTGGAGGTCCAAGGTGAGCTTCACCCCCGCCGGTCTACACCTGCCGCCCCCGCCCGGCCACGGGCCCCGGGCGCCGGCACCGGTAGCATCGTCGGGATGCTGGCCTGGATGGACCTCGAGATGACCGGGCTCGACCCCGGGCGCCACACGATCATCGAGATCGCCACCCTGGTCACCGACGACGAGCTGGCGGTGGTGGCCGAGGGCCCCGACCTCGTCATCTCGGCCACCGCGGCCCAACTGGCCGAGATGGACGACATGGTCCGGTCCATGCACACCCGCTCCGGGCTCCTGGCCGCCGTCGAGGCCTCCACCCTCTCGCTGGACGACGCCGGCCAGGCCACGCTGGCCTTCCTCCGCCAGCACCTGCCCGAGGAGGGCAAGGTGCCCCTGGCCGGCAACTCGATCGGCACCGACCGGCGGTTCCTGGCCGCCCAGCTCCCCGAGGTGGAGCGGTACTTCCACTACCGCTCGGTCGACGTCTCGACCGTCAAGGAGCTGGCGCGCCGGTGGTACCCCGAGGACGTGGCGGGCGCGCCCGCCAAGCGCGGTGCCCACCGGGCCATGGACGACATCAAAGAGAGCGTGGCCGAGCTCGCCTACTACCGCGGGGCCGTCTTCCGGCTCCCGTCCCTTGAGCCCGCCGCCGACGCCGAGGCGGCCGCACCGTGACCGGGACGCCCGCGGCGGGCGGGACGCCGGGCGGCGGCGCCCCGGTGCCGGCCATGAGCCGGGCCGAGGCGATCACCACGCTCACCGCCCCGGGGCAGCTCTTCGAGATGGAGGAGGTCGACATCCGGGGGGTGTCGACCCGGGTGTGGAAGGCGGCGCCACCCTCGCTGCGCACCGTCCTCGACCTGTCACTGGCCCACGGTGACGCCGACTTCTTGGTCTACGAGGACGAGCGCACCACCTTCGCCGCCCATTACCGGGCCGCCGCCACCCTCGCCCACCGCCTCAGCGACGAGTTCGGGGTGTCCAAGGGCGATCGGGTGGCCATCGCCATGCGCAACCTGCCCGAGTGGGTGACCGCCTTCTGGGCAGTGGTGGCGGCCGGGGCGGTGGTGGTGCCGCTCAACGCATGGTGGACCGGGGAGGAGCTCCGCTTCGGCCTGGTCGACTCGGGGTCGGTGGTGGCCTTCGTCGACGAGGAGCGGGCCGGTCGGCTCCGCCCCCACCATGCCGAGCTGCCGTACCTGCGGGCCCTGGTGGTGGCCAACGAGCACCGGGGCACCGGCGGGGCCGCCGCCGTCACCGGGCCGGAGGGTTCCATCCCCGAGCTCGCCTTCTTCGACGTGGTGGGCCCGGTGGCCGACGACGCCGTCCCCCCCGCCGTCGACATCGACCCCGACGACGACGCCACCATCTTCTACACCTCGGGGACCACCGGCCGCCCCAAGGGCGCGGTGGGGACCCACCGCAACGCCTGCACCAACCTGATGAACCTCTTCTTCATCAACACCTGCTCGCAGCTGCGCTACGGCCAGGGAATGGCCGACACCTCGGGCCGCACGCCCAATGCCTACCTGCTCACCGTCCCGCTCTTCCACGCCACGGGCTGTCACGCCGTGATGGTCACCAACACGGCGGCCGGGGGGAAGCTGGTGCTGGTCCACCACTTCGACCCCGAACGGGCGCTCGAGCTGATCGAGCGGGAGCGCATCACCACCTTCGGTGGCGTGCCCACCATGGTCATGCAGGTGCTCGACTCCCCCGACCTCGCTCGGCGCGACGTCTCGTCGGTACGCTCCGTCTCCTACGGCGGGGCCCCGGCCCCGCCCGAGCTCGTCCGGCGCATCCGCCGGCACTTCCCGATCGGCCAGCCGGGCAACGGCTACGGCCTGACCGAGACCTCCGCCGTCACCTCGATGAACACCGGCCCCGACTACCTGGCCCGCCCCGACAGCGTGGGGCCGCCGGTGCCGGTGACCGACGTGGCCGTGGTGCCCGAGGACTACCAGGGCGCCGAGCCCGACCCCTCGGCGCCGCGGGGGCCCGAGGTCACCGGCGAGCTGTGGGTGAAGGGCCCGCAGGTCGTGCGCGGCTACTGGCACCGGCCCGAGGAGACGGCCCAGGTGTTCACCCGGGGCTGGCTGCACACCGGCGACGTCGGCCGGGTGGACGACGAGGGCTACATCTACATCGTCGACCGGGCCAAGGACGTGATCATCCGAGGCGGCGAGAACGTCTACTCGGTCGAGGTGGAAGACGCACTCTACGAACACCCGGCGGTGGCCGACTGCGCGGTGATCGGGGTCCCCCACCCGGTCCTGGGCGAGGAGGTGGGGGCGGTGGTCGTGGTGCGCCCCGGCCACCGGGTCTCCCCCGAGGAGCTGGCCGACCACGTCCGGGCCAAGCTGGCGGGCTTCAACGTCCCCGCCCGCTTCTGGTTCAGGGACGAGCCGCTCCCCCGCAACCCCGCCGGCAAGGTGTTGAAGCGGGCGCTGCGCGACGAGCTCCTCCCCGCCGGCGGGTAGCGGCCGCACGCGGCCGTGCCGGCCCGAAGGCCGGCACGGCGCACGCTCCTCGTCCCGGCCGAGCCGGGCGCGGGACTACTTGTTGGGCTGGGGGGTCACCCGCAGGTAGGGCTTGAGGGCCTTGAACCCCTTGGGGAACCGGGTCTTGGCCTCGTCGTCGGGGACGGCCGGCACGATGATGACGTCCTCGCCGTCCTTCCAGTTCACCGGGGTGGCCACCTTGTAGTCGGCGGTCAGCTGGAGCGAGTCGAGCACCCGGATGATCTCGTCGACGTTGCGACCGGTCGAGGCCGGGTAGGTGAGGGTCAGCTTCACCTTCTTGTCCGGGCCGATGATGAAGACCGAGCGCACCGTCAGGGTGTCGCTGGCGTTGGGGTGGATCATGTCGTAGAGGTCGGCCACCTGGCGGTCCTCGTCGCCGATGAGCGGGAAGGCCAGCGCCGCGCCCTGGGTCTCCTCGATGTCGCCGGCCCAGCCGTTGTGGGACTCGACCGAGTCGACCGAGAGGCCGATGAGCTTGGTGTTGCGCTTGTCGAACTCCGCCTTGGCCTTGGAGAACGCGCCGAGCTCGGTGGTGCAGACCGGCGTGAAGTCCTTCGGGTGGGAGAACAGGATGCCCCAGCTGTCGCCGAGCCACTCGTGGAAGTTGATGGTCCCCTCGGTGGTCTCTGCGGTGAAGTCGGGCGCGGTGTCCCCAAGTCGAACGGTCATGTCTCTTCTTTCCTTCTGTCAGCCGTGGCCGGGGGCGTCCGCCCCCGTCGTCGGATCGGGTTTCAGCCGCACCTTAGCGGAGGTCCGGCCAATTGTCGACCCACTTGGTCAAGATTCTTCGACCGGGGCCTGCCCGGCGTCGCGCGACAATCGTCGCATGGGCGCCGGGACGGACCGAGGTGGGCCGCAGGGCCACGACCGCGTCGTCGTGACGCGGGACGGGCCGGTGACGGTGGTGGCCATCGACCGGCCCGAGGTGCGCAACGCCGTCGACAGCGCCACGGCCGAACGCCTGCGCGACGCCTTCTCGGCCTTCGACGACGATCCGTCGACCCACGTTGCCGTGCTCACCGGGACGGGCGGCACCTTCTGCGCCGGCGCCGACCTGAAGGCGCTCACCGCCGGCGACCGCCGCCCGGTGCCCGACGGGGGCCCCGGGCCCATGGGGCCCACCCGCACGACGCTGTCCAAGCCGGTCATCGCCGCCGTCGAGGGCCACGCGGTGGCCGGCGGGCTGGAACTGGCCCTGTGGTGCGACCTGCGGGTGGCGGCCGAGGACGCCGTCTTCGGCGTCTTCTGCCGGCGGTTCGGGGTGCCCCTCGTCGACCTGGGGACCGTCCGGCTCCCCCGCCTGATCGGCCACTCCCGGGCCATGGACCTGATCCTGACCGGCCGGGCGGTGGAGGGGCCCGAGGCCCTGGCCATCGGCCTGGCCAACCGGCTCGCCCCTCGGGGACAGGCCCTCCCGGCGGCGGTGGCGCTCGCCCGCGAGCTGGCCGCCCTCCCCCAGGGCTGCCTGCGCAGCGACCGCCTCTCTGCCATCGAGCAGTGGGGCATGGACGAGGAGGCGGCGGCCGACAACGAGGCCCGACGGGGACGCGAGGTCATCGCCAGCGGCGAGACGCTGGACGGGGCGCGCCGGTTCGCCGGTGGGGCCGGCCGGGGCGGTCGGCCGCTGTGAGCACGCCCGCCCCCGGAGGGGGCCGGGCCACGGTGGCCGCCTTCGACTTCGACGGCACCCTCACCCGGGGCGGCAGCGTCGTCCCGTTCCTGGTCAGCGTGCGGGGGCTCCTGCCGGTGGCCCTGGCCGTCCTCGCCACCCTCCCCCACCTGGTCCGGGCCGCCCTCTTCAGCGGCACCGCCGCCGACCGCTCGAAGGAGGCCCTCTTCGCCCGGCTCCTGGCCGGCCTGCCGGCCGACCGGGTCGACGCGGTGGCCGCCGACTTCGCCGAGCACCACCTGGCTCGGCGCATCCGCCCCGAGGTCCGCGACCGGCTCGACTGGCACCGCAAGCTCGGCCACCGGGTGGTCGTCGTCTCGGCGTCACCCGAGTGCTACGTGAAGGTGGTGGGCGAGCTGCTCGGGGCGGACGCCGTCCTGGCCACCCGGCTCGGGGTGGGTGGCGGCATCCTGACCGGCCACTACGAGGGGCGGAACTGCCGGGGGGCGGAGAAGTACGCCCGCCTGGCCGGGTGGCTGCGCAGCGAGGGGCTGAGCGGCGGCGGCGCCCAGCCCACGCTGTGGGCCTACGGCAACGGCCGCGGCGACCTGCGCCTGCTCTCGGCCGCCGACCACGGCGTCGACGCCAGCCGGCTCGGCCGCCTCGGCCGGCTCCGCCACTTCCCCCCGCTGGCGGCGGTCGTCGCCGCCTCCCGCCCGGCCTGAGGCCAGGCCCCGAGGCCGGGCCAAGGAGGGACGATGGTCCCTACCCAAGACGGCGGGCGGGCCGTAGCGTGTGGGCGTGGACCCGGGAGCAGAGGCGGTCGTCGACCGTGAGGGGCTCGACCGCCTCGTCGGCGTGCTGGCGGAGCGGGGGTTCGCAACCCTAGGGCCGGTCGTCTCGGGCGGTGCGATCGTCCACCGCCCGCTGCAGGGTGTCGACGACCTGCCGGCCGGCTGGCACGACGTCCAGGCACCGGGCCACTACCGCCTGGAGCACGACGGGGGCGACGAGCTCTTCGGGTGGGCCGTCGGGCCCTCCTCCCCCAAGGCCGAGTTCTTCCCCTCCGCCGAGACCGTCTGGCGCGCCCGGTCCGAGGGCCAGCGGGTGTCGCTGTCGGCCCCCGAGCCCCCGGCCGCCCCCACGGCGGTGGTCGGCGCCCGCCCCTGCGAGGTCCGCGCGATGTCGGTCCTCGACCGGGTCCTGCGCGACGGCGCGCACCCCGACGACCGCTACACCGCCCGACGCGAGGGCGCCTTCGTGGTGGCCGCCGAGTGCGGGGCCCCGTCGGGGTCGTGCTTCTGCACCTCGATGGGGTCGGGCCCCGCCGCCGACGACGGGTTCGACCTGGCGGTGACCGAGCTGCTCGACGGCGACCACCGCTTCCTCGTCCGGGTGGGGTCGGCGGCGGGGGCCGAGGTGCTGGGCGCGGTCCCCCACCGCCCGGCCACCGAGGACGACCGACGGGCCCGCCAGGCCGTGCTCGACGGGGCGCGGCGGCGGATGGGCCGGTCCCTCGACACCGAGGGGCTCCCGGCGCTCCTGGCCCGCAACCTCGACCACCCCCGCTGGGCCGAGGTGGCCGAGCGGTGTCTCTCGTGCGGCAACTGCACCCTGGTCTGCCCGACCTGCTTCTGCAGCGATGTGAAGGACGTGACCGACGTGACCGGCGGGATCGAGCGCCACCGGCGGTGGGCCTCGTGCTTCGACCTCGACCACTCCTACCTCCACGGCGGGGCCGTGCGTCCCACAACGGCGTCTCGCTACCGCCAGTGGCTCACCCACAAGCTCTCCACCTGGTGGGACCAGTTCGACGAGTCGGGGTGCGTCGGCTGCGGCCGCTGCATCACCTGGTGCCCGGTCGGCATCGACCTGACCGAGGAGGCGGCGGCCATCAGGGCCACCGACGGGGCCGAGGCCGGGTCGGGGGGGGTCGGGGCGTGACCGCCGACCTCTCCCTTCGCCTCGCCGCCCACCGGTTCTTGGAGGGGCTCGACACCGAGGACGTGGCCCTGTTGGCCGCCGTCGCCCGCCCGGCCGAGTTCCCGGCCGGGACCTACCTCATCCGGGAGGGCGAGGAGGCCGACACCATCTACTTCGTCGACCGGGGCCGGGTGGCCATCGAGCTCCACGCCCCCGGGCGCGGCCCCCTGGTGGTCGAGACGGTCGGCCCCGGCCAGGTGGTCGGGCTCTCGTGGGTGTCGCCCCCCTTCCGCTGGCAGTTCGACGCCCGGGCGGCCGAGGCGGTGGGCGCCGTCGGCGTCGACGCCCCCGCCCTGCGCCTGATCCTGGCCGAGCGCCCGGTCCTCGGATTCGACCTGCTCCAGCGGCTCTCCGGCGTGCTCTTGGAGCGGCTGCAGACGACCCGGGTCCGCCTCCTCGACCTCTACGGTGATGGTGGCCGCCGTTGAGCCGGCGGCCCGGACGGCACCCGGGCACGGACCCCTCACCCCCGCCCTCTACCGGGTGGTCGAGCGCCAGGTGGAGCTCGACGACGTGGTGACCCTCTCGCTCGAACCCGAGGACGGGCCGGCGCCCCCCTTCGCCGGCGGGCAGTTCAACATGCTGACCGCCTTCGGCGTGGGCGAGATCGCCATCTCCATCTCCAGCGCGCCCGGCGACCCCGGGCCCCTCCGCCACACCGTGCGCGACGTCGGCGCCGTCACCGCCGCCCTCTGCGCGTCCCCGGTCGGCGCCGTCGTCGGGGTGCGCGGGCCGTTCGGCACCGACTGGGGCGTCGACGGCATCGACCCCGCAGCCGACGCCGTGATCGTGGCGGGCGGGATCGGCCTGGCCCCTCTGCGCGGGGCGGTCGACGAGCTGGTGGCCCGGCGTCGGGGAACCGCCGGGGGCGGGGTGTTCGTGCTGGTGGGGGCGCGCTCGCCCGACCAGGTCCTCTTCCCGCCCGACCTCGAGCGGTGGCGGGCCGACGGCGCCCACGTCGGGGTGACGGTCGACGCCGGGGCTCCCGGCTACGACGGCCCGGTGGGCGTCGTGACCTCCCTCCTCCCCGAGGCGCCCTTCGACGCCGAGCGGGCGGTGGCGCTCGTCTGCGGCCCCGAGATCATGATGCGCTTCGCCGTCCGGTCCCTGCTCGAGCGGGGCGTCGACCCCGGGCGCATCCTGGTCTCCTTGGAGCGCAACATGCAGTGCGGGGTCGGGCTGTGCGGCCACTGCCAGCTCGGGCCGCTCCTCTTGTGCCGCGACGGCCCCGTCGTCCCCTACGGCGGGGTGGCCGAGGGCCTTCTGGGGGAGCACCGCCGATGACGGCCGACGAGCGCCCGACGCTGGCCGTGTGGAAGTTCGCCTCGTGCGACGGCTGCCAGCTCACCCTCCTCGACTGCGAGGACGAGCTGCTGGCCGTGGCCGGCGCGGTCCGGATCGCCCGGTTCACCGAAATGACCAAGGCCGTCGTCGAAGGCCCCTACGACCTCTCGCTGGTCGAGGGGTCGATCACCACCGCCGCCGACGCCGAACGGATCCTGGAGGTCCGGCGGTCGTCGAGGCGGCTGGTGACCATCGGCGCCTGCGCCGCGGCCGGGGGCATCCAGGCACTGCGCAACTCGGTGGGGTCCGCCGCCTACGCCGGCGTCGTCTACGCCCACCCCGAGTACATCTCCTCGCTTGACACCTCGACCCCGATCTCGGCCCACGTGGAGGTCGACTTCGAGCTCCAGGGCTGCCCCATCGACCGCCACCAGCTGCTCGAGGTGATCGCCGCCGCCCTGGCCGGGCGCCGTCCGGTGGTCCCGGTCCACAGCGTCTGCCAGGAGTGCAAGGGGCGGGGCACCGTCTGCCTGCTGGTGGCGGGGTCCACCCCGTGCCTCGGCCCGGTCACCCGGGCCGGCTGCGGGGCGCTCTGCCCGTCGATCGGCCGAGGGTGCTTCGGCTGCTTCGGCCCGTCGGCCGGCGCCAACACCGAGGCGCTCACCGGGCGCCTCTTGGCGTCGGGGATGACACCGCTCGACGCCTCGCGCCTGTTCGCCACGTTCTACTCGGGGGCCCCGGCCTTCGCCGAGCAGGCGGCCGCGCTGGCCGGCAGGGATGCGGGGGCGGCCGGCGGGTGCGAGGATCGGCCATGACCCACGGTTCGGCGCGGCGGCGCACGGTCGACGTCGAGGGCATCGCCCGGGTCGAGGGCGAGGGATCGCTGCACATCGACGTGCACGACGGCGTGGTGGCCGACGTGTCGCTCTCCATCTTCGAGCCGCCCCGCTTCTTCGAGGCGCTCCTGGTCGGGCGCCGGGCCGCCGAGACGCCCGACATCACCGCCCGCATCTGCGGGATCTGCCCGGTGGCCTACCAGATGAGCGCCTGCGCGGCCATCGAGGACGCCTGCGGGACCACCGTTTCCGAGGGGATCTGGGACCTCCGGCGCCTCCTGTACTGCGGCGAGTGGATCGAGAGCCACGCCCTGCACATCTACCTCCTGCACGCCCCCGACTTCCTGGGGTGCGCCGACGCCGTCGAGCTGGCCGAGCACGACCGCGCCGTGGTCGAGCGGGGCCTCGCCCTCAAGCGCACCGGCAACCTGGTGATGGAGACGGTGGGCGGCCGGGCCATCCACCCGGTCAACGTGCGGGTGGGCGGCTTCTACTCCGCCCCCGACCCCGCCGCGGTGGCCGCCCTGGCCGAGCCGCTCCGCCGGGCCCTCGACGCGGCGCTGGCCACGGTCGAGTGGGTATCGGGGTTCGACTTCCCCGATTTCCAGGCCGACCACCGCTTCGTGGCCCTGCACCACCCCGACCGCTACCCCATCGAGTCGGGCCGGGTGGGCTCGTCCGACGGCCTCGACGTGAGCGCGTCGGGCTTCGCCGACCTGGTGGTCGAAGAGCACGTGGCCCGGTCCACCGCCCTCCACGCCCGGCTCGAGGGCGGGCTCGACTACCTGACCGGGCCGATGGCCCGCTACGCCTTGAACGCCGGGCGCCTCCCCGGAGTGGCCCGACAGGCCGCGGCGGCGGCCGGGCTGGGGCCGGTCTGCACCAACCCCTTCAAGAGCATCGTGGTCCGCGCCGTCGAGCTCGTCTTCGCCTGCCATGAGGCGCTCCGCCTGGTCGAGGCGTACGAGCCCCCCGACCCGCCGGCGGCGGCGGTGTTGCCCCGGGCCGGGGAGGGCACCGGGGCCACCGAGGCCCCCCGGGGGCTCCTCTTCCACCGCTACCGGATCGACGCCGACGGGGTGATCGAGACGGCGCGCATCGTCCCCCCCACCTCCCAGAACCAGCGGGCCATCGAGGCCGACCTGCGCCGGGTGGCCCAGGGGTCGCTCGACCTCCCCGACGACGCCCTCGCCTGGCGGTGCGAGCAGGCCGTGCGCAACCATGACCCGTGCATCTCGTGCGCCGCCCACTTCCTCGACGTGACGGTGGACCGGTGAGCCCGACCGACCCGGCCCGCCGGGTGGTGGTGGCCGGCATGGGCAACGAGTACCGCCGCGACGACGGGGCGGGCCCGGCGGTGGCCGGGCGGGTGGCGGCGCGGCTCGAGGCGGTCGTCGACCTCGGCCCGCTGGCCGATCCGCTCGACCTCCTGGGGCGCTGGGACGACGCCGACCTGGCCGTGGTGGTCGACGCCGTGCGGACCGGGGCACCTCCGGGCACCGTCGCCGTGGTCGACCTCGACGAGGTGGCCGGGCGTCCGGTGGCCGGGGCCCCGGTGACCAGCTCCCACGGGATCGGCCTCGACCGGGTGCTCCGCCTGGCCCGGGCCGTGGGCAACGGCCCCCGCCGGGTACTGGTGGTGGGGGTGGAGGGGGACGACTTCGGTGACGGGCTCGGGCTCACCCCGGCGGTGGCACGGGCCGTGGACGACGCCGCCCGGCGGGTGGCCGAGCTGATAGAGGAGGACCGCTGATGTGCACGAGCCGGCTCCACCGGGTGCTGTCGGTCGGAGACAGGGGCACCGTCGTGGCCGAGGACCTCGACGGCGCGACCCACCGGGTCTCGCTGCTCGCCCTGGACCCCCCGGGCCCCGTCGAGCCCGGGGAGTGGCTGGTCGTCCACAGCGGCTACGCCATCGGGCGGGCCGAGGCGGCCGAGGGCGAGTCGGCGGCGGCGCTCGTGCGGGGGGCCGGGCGGTGAGCCGCGGCCGGAGGGTGAACGGGCTGGCCGTGGCCGGGCTGACCGCCATCGTCAGCGGCTTCTCGGTCTTCGTGAACAGCTACGCCGTGCACTCGGTCACCGAGCCGTCGGTCTTCACCACGGCCAAGAACATGGTCGCCTTCTTGCTCCTGGCCGCCGGCACCCTCGCCGCCCGGGGCTGGCGGCGCGCCCGCACCGGGGCGGCCGCCGCCCACTGGACCGAGGTGGCGGCGCCCACCCCGGCCTCCGGGCACGCCCGCCTCACCCCGGCCCACTGGGCGGGGCTGGCCTACGTGGGGGTGGTGGGCGGCGGGGTCGCCTTCGTCCTGTTCTTCGACGGCCTGGCCCGCACCACCGCCACCCCGGCGGCGTTCCTCCGCGACACCCTGGTGATCTGGGTGGTCGTCATCGCCGTGGCCTTCAAGAGGGAGCGGGTGACCGCCTGGAACGTGGGGGCCGTCGCCCTCTTGGTGGTGGGAGAGGTGGCCCTGGCCCACGGGATCGGCCACCTGGCGCTCGACTCGGGCAACCTGCTGGTGCTGGCGTCCAGCGTGCTGTGGGCGGTGGAGGCGGTGATCGCCCGGCGGCTCCTGGCCGACGTGGCCCCGGCGACGCTCTCGATGGTGCGGATGGGGGTCGGCGCCGCCGCGCTCTTGGCCTACCTCGCCGCCACCGGCGCCCTCGGGGCCCTGTTCTCGCTCGGGGCGTCCCAGTTCGGCTGGGTGGTGCTCACCGGGTGCTTCCTCGCCGGCTACGTCGGGACGTGGATGACCGCCCTCTCCCGGGCCCGGGCCCTCGACGTGACGTCGGTCCTGGTGGCGAGCGCCCTGGTGACGGCGCTCCTCCAGGCGGCGGCGGGCAACGAGTCGCTCGGGCCCCAGGTCCTGGGCCTCTGCCTCATCGCCGCCGGCACCGCCGTGGTCGTCCGGGCCGTCCCGCGCGCCGAGACGGCGTGACCGGAGGCCCGACGGCGCCGGCAGCGGGGCCGCTCCTCTTCGCCCGCTACGCCTTCCCCCCCAACGAGCTCGGCTACTGCGGCCCCTCCGAGCCCGGCGCGCTGCTCGAGACCGGGGCCGAGGGACTCGACCTCCCGGCCCTCTCCCACCTGGCCACGGCGTTCACCGGGGCCTGGCCCTACCTCGAGCTGATCGCCGGGGCCAACGCCATCGCCGACCCGCTCGACGCCCGGGTGGTCGAGGCCTACTGGCTGGGCAACGAGCTGCTCGAGCACGTCCCGGCCTCGGCCCTGGTGAGCTCGCTCACCGACCGCTTCGACCGGCGGGCGGGCCGTTCGCTCCCCCTCATGACCGCCGCCGCCCCGCTCGGCGGGGTGGCCCAGCACAGCTTCCACGTCTTCGCCGTCTACCCGTGGCTGGGGCTGCTGCGCGCCGGGATGGAGGGGCCGCCGATGACCGTCCTGGACCGGTGCCGCATCCGCTGGGGCCGGGTGGAGGCGGTCGACGGCGACCTGGTGACGGATGGGGTGTGCGTGGTGCTGATCGCGGCGAAGCTCGGCGTGAGCC
>Ga0181536_10000641_pt1 | contig 41944 bp, 40 predicted proteins | sample PEATcosm2014_Bin_41_FD_121105 | JGI IMG/M metagenome (GOLD analysis project Ga0181536, IMG submission 121105) | Peatland microbial communities from MTU Mesocosm Facility, Houghton, MI, USA - PEATcosm2014_Bin17_60_metaG | ecosystem: Environmental > Terrestrial > Soil > Wetlands > Peat | place...
CGTCTTAAGTTATTGCGCATAGGCGGCGCAGAGTTTCGCTGGCGTCCGTCCATTTGTTGAACTGTTCCTCAACCGCCGTGATGACGTCCTCCAATGCATTGAAGTAGCGATTGTGCAGGCACAAACGGCGAGTCAGTTTCGCGTTATGCTCGATGAGGCGGGCGTGGCCGGAAAGTTCGGCGTCTTGCCGGTGTCGATTCCCGATTACCTGGCGGTGGTGGGCGACGCGCCGGACGGCTACCCCGGATTACCAGGCGGGGGGAGCGAAATCGCCGGCAGCGGTGCCAGGTTCGTCCACCTCGAATCCATCCCGGCGGACTAGAGGGAATGGGGGCTAAACGTGGGCTAAACGCCGCCTGCGCCAGCGCTTTCGCGCGCACGCTCTCCAACGAGCGCGAACACGCGCTGCTGTTCCGGACGCTCGCAACTCTTCGGACCGACATCGCGCTGTTTGGCGACGTGGACACTGGCGAGCATCGAGCAGAATCCAGGCGGTCTCGACCTCTCGCCGCTCGATGTCTGTGGCTCGGATACTGCTGCGCGCACGCTCCTCGCCTGTCTGAAGCTACGCCCGGATCGTCTCAGTCGGCCACTCCATGAGCTGAGTGGAGGGGAGCGAACCAAGGTAGCGCTGGCGCGCATCCTCACCAGCGGAGCGAATCTACTCCTTCGGGACGAGCCGACCAATCACCTCGAAATCGAAGCACAAGAGGCGCTGGAACAGGCCCTTCGACTGTATCCTGGCACTGTCATCGTCGTGTCACACGACCGCTTCTTTCTCGATGCGCTTGGCCCCGGAGTGGCATCTTTGAAGCTGAGCCATGTGCATAACTCCTAACCCTTGATCACCCACCCGGAAACGGGGACACTTGGCCGAATAAACGCGCATTCCGGAGATGTACGCGCGCCGTAGCAAAACGGAAATGTCTTACGGTCACCGCAATGTCTTACCAGCTCTGTGCGGCGCGCACCATGGCGCGGAGGTTGGCCTCCGGTGCCGTCGCCGGAATCGCGCAGCCGGCGTTGAGAATGAAGCGGCCGGTGTCGGCGAAGAGGTCGATGAGTTCACGCGACTTCGCCTCCACCAGTTCCGGTGTGCCGAACGCCACGACCGCGCTCGGATCGAGGTTCCCAATGAAGACCATCGAGTTCTTCATCAGTTCGTGCGCCAGGCGGACGTCGGTTTGGTAATCGAGGTCCAAAGCGTCGGCGCCGCAGGTCGCCAAGTCGGCGAGGATCGCCTTCGTGTTGCCGCAAATGTGAAGCGTGTAGGAGCATCCCAGCTCGTGCGCAAGCGCCGAGATGCGCCGCTCATAGGGGAGCGCGAATCGCCGGTAAATCCTTGGGGAAACGACGCTTGGCCCCGCTGCGCTATCGCCGTTCGACAACATGTGCGCGCCGGTTTGGCTCATCAGTCGCAGGAACTGCGAGGTCGCCTCGGTGCAGTACGCGAGCAGCGCATGCGCCGCGGCATCCAGCTCCGGGTTCATGATATCCATCAGCCAGCCTTCCATTCCGCGCACGAGTGTTGCCAACGCGAAGGGGCACTGGTCGCAGTTGCCGCGCACAAAGACGGAGCTATGGAAGTACTCGGCGATGCGCCGCACTCCTTCCAACCAGACCTGCACCGGGGCGTAAGCCGCCACATCGGGCCGAGGCAACCGGTCGACCTCGCGCAGATCGTTGAGCGCCGCGCCGACCGCGACTGCCGGATCCTGTTCACGCAAGTCCACCGGCACGCCCAACGCACCGGCGAGCGTCGCGGTGTCCATGTCGATCATGATCCCGTCGAGGCCATACTTCTCGATAGAGTAGATATAGCTTCGCGCGAAGGCTGACGGGTCGGTGCGGAACTCCCGCATCGTGACGCCAAGCTCGCGCGCCGCATGCATGAAGTTGTGCAGCATCACCGGAGGGCGGTCGCTCCGCTCGCCACGCAACACCGCCGCGGTTCGTTCGTATCCGTTCATCGCCTGGTACCTCCCACGCGGCGCTTCGATGGAATGGGCATTCCGCGGAAAGCGGACCACGATCCACCATGCGCCTGCGGCTGATCGACTGGCTCATTATATCGGCATACGCCGTGGTCGTCCTGACCATTGGATTGACCATCGCGCGGCGGAGGCAAACGGCGGAAAGCTACTTCCTCGCCGGACGCTCGCTACGCTGGCCCTTCATTGGCGCGTCGCTGCTGGCCTCGACTATCTCGGCGGAGCACTTCGTTGGACTCGCCGGGTCCGGCTTCAGCATCGGCCTCGCCGTGGGCGGCTTCGAGTGGATGGCAGTTTTCTGCATCGTTCCGCTGGTCGTGCTTTTTCTGGCCTTCGACATCCGCAACCGCATCTACACAGTGCCCGAGCTCCTCGAACGCCGCTGCTCGCGAGGCATCCGGATGTTGTTCTCGTCGCTCATGGTCGTGCTCTCGGTGCTCACCAAGATCTCAATCTCGCTCTAGGCCGGCTCGGTCGTCTTCACCGGATTGCTCGGCTGGGACCGGCTGACAGTCATCTGGGTTGTCGGCCTGGTGACCGCGCTCTACACGATGAAGGGCGGCCTCCGTGCCGTCGTCTATACCGATGCGATTCAATCGACCGTGTTGCTGAGCGGCGCGTTCGTTCTCACCCTGGCCGGTCTCCAGCGCGTCGGCGGCTGGCACGGCCTGCAGTCGCGACTGGACCCGTCGATGTTCTCGATGGTTCGGCCCGCTCACGAATCCCGACGTCCGTGGCTCGGCGTCTTCCGCGTCGGCAGCTTCCGCTGGTCGATGGACCAAGTCTTGGTACAGCGTGTCTTTGCGGCACGCGACCGCAATGAGGGCCGCCTCGGGACTATTCTCTGCGCCTTCCTCAAGATGAGGTCGAGTCTTCCAGCGGAACGCTCCGAGAGGCACGCAGTCCTATTTCGGCTCATTGCCTATATCGCAGTTGCGTTGGGCCTCTTGATACCGCGGCGTGGAATTGGCAGGCGGTTTCACAAACGCGGCGCGACACCGCCCAAAGTGGGAACCACGGAGAGGTCGCCCTGAAAGGCAAGCGCCGCCAAACGCTGGAGCGTGGTGGTCGGATTGCCGCCCATGTCCCGCGATACCTGGGTGAACCATGTCTGATACTTCCGCTGGTTATAGCGGTCATGCGCCACCGGGGCCGCAATCCGCCGCGTCAGGTATTCGGTCACACCTTCCAGGATGGATGGGTTGTTGCCGCCCAACGCGTAGAACTCCGGGTAGAAATTTGAGTGGGAGAGATAATGGACAAACTCGTGGTACAAGGTGCCCACAGTGATGCCGCTGTCGCGATTGATATAGATGGTGCGATCCGTCACATTCACTGCCGGGGCGCAGAAGGCGGGGCACGCGAAGTTATCATATGGACTAGCTGGGCTGGTGGCAACACCGATTACGTTCATGCCCAGCGCGCTCACATTCACGGCGGCGAAGAAGTTGCGAAAGACGGCGGCGAAATAGGGCTTGTACTCGTTCTCCGGAAGGATCCGGAAGATGCGGGCGGGATTCATGCTTCGTACCTTGGGCGCCAGACCGGCGGGAAGGTATTGCTCGTACTTATTCAAAACGACTTCCATGACCTGACTCGCAGCCATTGTGTTCGGCATTTCAAGCACTCCTTGCGGATTTGAGCGTAGGTTACCACAGCGAGGCATCCGCCGTGGCGATCTCCATAACCTCCGCCGACGCGCCGCCGAATTGTGTGGGTGGGCCGGTATTCACATGCCCTTGCTCCGGATACAAGCCTCTACGTTCACTGCCGCTGCTGGCAAATAACTCTGCGCTCCGGTCCAACATTCCAGACTCCAGAAGCCGGGCCCTTTACCGCGTGACGATAGATTCTCCACGTCCACGCTTTGATTGCCAGAACCATCACGAAGGCGGACAGTACGGGTCCTGCAACAGTGAGACCCCTTGGTGCCTGTGGTGAGTAGAAGTACCACGCTGCGCCGTTTCCTTGCCCACCATGGGAACGCTGGTGGCATCCATCTGCACATACATCACGGCAGTGGGCTGCCCCACGGCCACGGGCAGTTCCAGTTGCATGGCTTGCTGGATGGTCAATTGCTGGTGGTGCGCGATGTCTGCGCCAATATTTGCAGACACCCGCTCGACAGCCTTCGCGCTGACTTTCAAGTCGGCCGGCAGTTCCATCTGCTGGCGTCCCTGATCGAACGAGGAGCACTCGCCACCGACCAAGGCCAGCATGCGACGCACGCCGGGAGTGAACTCGGTGGCTTCGATGTCCAGGGCGCCGGTCTTACGCCGCTCAGCAAACACCACTGGCAGCCGCGAGTCTACTTCCCGGCGGATCTCTTGATTGATGGATCGCCGCAGCCGTTTTTTTTCTTCCGCGCTCCAGTGCTCGGGCTGTTTCTCGACCGGGCGCAGGCGGCAGATCCTCTCGCTGATTTCCACCAATTGCGCACACAGGCTCTGAAAGCGTTGGTACTCGTGGACTTCGGCTTGCGCTTTGCGGAAGGCGGCGGGCGAGGGAAAGGACTCGGCCACATACCCAGCAACAGCGTTTTCATGATCTCTCCTTTCGTCCAGTCTTGGCTTACTTGCGCGCCGGATCGCCGTATAGAATCCCGCGGCCGTGCGTGCCGACGTACACCCGGCCGTAGCGCTTGGGATCGCCGGAGACGTGCAGCACGAGGCCCCACTGGTGCTGGTCATCGTTGATGCGCACCCAGGCGCGCGCCCCGTCGTCCGAGCGGAATACTCCGCGTTGGCCGTCCACGATGCCAACCATGTACAGCGCCGGCGCGGCGGCGCCAAGCGCGGCTTTGCCGAAACCGAAGGCGTGCATTTCGGTGACGCCGTCCATGCGGGTGAAGGTCTTGCCCGTGTCGGGGGAATGATAGAGTCCGTTGAAAGCCGCCAGCCAGAGATCGCCTTCCTTGCCGGGAGTGGCGTAGAGACGGTCCTGCCCGCCGCGGTTGTCGCCGCGGTTTGCGCCGCGCGGCGGCAGGCCATCGGGCAGGATCAGAGCCTGCTCCGTAAAACTGGCCGCGCCGTCGTCGCTGACGAACAGCTTGCCGTCGAATAGCGCCATGGCGTAGAACTTGCGTGGGTTCACGCGATCGGCAATCACGCGGCTGCCGTGCGGGATGCCGCGCGCTTCCGCCCACCCCGCTCCCCGGTCGCGCGTAACGCTTACCGCGCTTCGCTCCGGCGTCCACACCCAGGTGGCGCCGTCGGCGGATACTGCAATGTCTCCCAATCGGCTGCCGGGCTGCGGCGCGGTTGGCGTGGGTTGCCACGACCTGCCGCCATCGAGCGAGTAGCCGATGTTCCCGTGGTGGCCGCCGGATGCCATACCCACGCGCACAATTACGGCGGGGACGTTCTCGGCGCACGCCACGCCATTGGTGTTCCCGAAGTGCGGATGATCGTAGTTGCCTTCGGGTGCGGGTTTGTCCAGGTCCCAATGCACGAACCCGCCGTAGTCGCCGATGGCCGTCAACAGCGGCGCACCCTCGGGCGGACTCAGCAGTTCGAGCGCGACCGTCTCCTCAATGCCCGTGCTCATCACCCGCCACCGGGTAGGCTTGCCGGCATCCACATCGGTCAGGTTGACGGTTTCGTAACCGCCATAGCCCGTGGTGAACATGGCATGGCCGGGATCGAACGGGTCGATCTCCACGTCGAACAGCCAGTGGATCGGTGTATGCGATACATAGGGCGCCAGCGAGAAGTCAAAGGTCCCGCCGCCGCCGAAGACCGGCTTCCAGGTCTTGCCGCCATCCACCGTGCGGAACAGATCCTCTCCGCCCGCATTGCCTGGGCGGCCGAAGCAGCTCGCGATCACCGCCTGCGGATTGCGCGCGTCCACCGACACTGCCGCATAGCCGAACGGCTTCGACGCGCTGGGCTTGTCTGGAGTAATATCGGTCCACTGGCCGCTCTTGGTGTCGAGTTTCCACACCCCGCCGTCCACCATCCGCGCGGGTCCCGGATTCGTGCCGTAGGAGATGTACAACGTGCCGTCCAAGGCCAGCTTGGCGCGATTCGGACGATACTGGGTTGGCTGGCCGGGCACCGCCTTCCATGTCTGGCCACCGTCCGTGCTGCGGAACAGGTTGTCGCGATTCATGTACGCCGCGCCCACATAGACGACCGGGCTGGGCGCGCCGTGGGCGCCGCTGCGCGGGTCGAAGACCACGAAAACGATTCCGCTGGGACCGTCCCATGGCGGGCCGGGCGGGTAATCTTCGTGGGTCTCGGTGAACGAGTCCACGCGCTTCCACGTCCGGCCGCGGTCCGTACTATGCCACAGCCCGGCGTGGCGTGTGCCCAGAAACAGCACGCGGCCGTCGTTGGGGTCCACGGCCAGCCGCTCGCCGTTGCCCCGCCCATTCTCGTTGCCGCCGAATTTGATCGGAACATTCACGCGCTGGAATGTTCTCCCTCGATCGTCGGACAACAGGATCGCCCCGTCCGGCGCGTGCGAGTACATGCCGCATGCCAGGTAAACGCGATCCGGATCGGATGGGTCCACGGCGATGCTCTCCACTCCCATCAGGTTGGTGTCTTCGTACGGCAGCCAGTCGAGCAACGGTTCCCACCGTCCGGCCGTTTCGCTCCAGCGGTAGGCGCCGCCGATGTCCGTGCGCGCATAGCGCACGCCCTTGGCTGTGGGGTGGAAGATGATGCCATCCACAAAACCGCCACCCACAATCTGCACGTTCTTCCAGGTGTAGGGGATGGCGGCCGGCCGCTTAGCCGGCTGGCCTTTCGCTCCGGTCGAGACCACCAGCCACGCTGCTGTCAAACCGCAAACAATAATCGGCATTGCCATTTTTCCGCATATCATGCCGGTCACCTGCCTCCCGTATGCACTTCACGGCGGGAGACGCGTAACGCCGCCTTGCCCGCCAACGGATCGCCCACCACCGCAACCGACCCATCTCTTACCGCGGCCTCTACTCGGCGCAGGATATTATCGGCGGGCAGACAGACCCATCCTTCGGCCTGGCCATTGGCCGCCGAAAACACCACCAGCTCAAGCTTGGACCAGTCCATTTGCGACGTCGATTGGGCGAGCTGAATCTCTGGGATGGCCGCGCCATTGCGCACCAGCATCACCACCGGGATCTCGCCCGCGGCAATGGTGTGCCAACCTCCGGTATAGACCGTGCCGCTCTGATAGTCGATCCACTGCCCCGCCGGCAGATACACATCGCGGCCGCGGCTGCCCGCCTCCATCAACGGCGCCACCAGGATCTGGGATCCGAACAAGTATTCATCTTCGACGGTCCACGCACCTGGATCGTGCGGGAACTCGACAAACAGCGCCCGCACCATGGGCAGGCCCCGCTCGCTCGAGTCCTTTGCTTGGGCGTAAACGTACGGCATCAGCCGGTACTTCAACTCGTCGGCCCGGCGGAAGGCGTCCAGGAAATCCGGTCCGCCGATGAGCCACGGTTCCTTCGGCGGGATGCCGTGGCACCGGCTGTGCGAAGTCAGCATGCCGAACGGGAGCCACCGGCGATACAACTCCTCCGGTGTGGGCGCCGCGAATCCGCCGATGTCATGGCTCCAGAACGAAAACCCGCTCAAGCCCAGCGAAAGACCTCCGCGCAGCGTCGCCGCCATGCCGATATCCATGGCCGCGGCGTCGCCACCCCAGTGCAACGGATAGCGCTGGCTGCCGGCCCACGCGCTGCGCGCCCAGATGATGTGCTCGCCGCTGATGCGGTACGTGATATCCGCCACCGCCTTGTTGTAACGGAGCGGATACAGGTTGTGCTCATAGAAGCCGCTTTGTCCCGAAGCATAGATCCCGGTCTGCGGAGCGCTTTCCCCAAAGTCAACCTTGATCGCGCCCACGCCCATGCGCAACAAGGCCGCCAGGTTCTCCTGGTACCAGCGCACCGTCTCCGGATTCGAAAAGTCCAGCACCGCGTCCTCGTACGGTAGGTTGCCCCTGTCGTCCTTGACATACAACCCCTTCTCCAGGATTTCCGGAAACAGGCGGTTTTTCGGCACGAAATACGGCAACTGCCAGAGGGAGATGTGCAAGCCCTGTTGTTTCAGGTCGGCGATCATTTTTGCCGGATCCGGAAAGCGCGTGGTGGAAAAGCGGTAGTCGCAGCGCCAGTCGTTCTCGAACCATCCCGTGTCGATGTGGATTACATCCGCGGGCAGGTGGGTCCCGCGCAGCTTGGCCGCGATCGCCCGAACCTCCTGTTCGGAGAAGTAACTGATCCGGCTCATCCACAACCCGAACGACCACAACGGCGGCAGCGGCGATTTGCCGGTGAGGTTGGTGTACTCGTTCAGGATCGTCTTGGGCTCGCCCAGGAACACGAACAAGTCCAGTTCGTCGTCCCCCAGCAGCAGGGCGTTGGTGCCCTGGTAGCTGGCGCCGAAATCGAATGTCGCCGGCGCCGAGGTGTGCACGAACATCCCGTAACCGCGATTGCTCAGGAAAAACGGCACGGGCTTGTATAACTCGGAGCTCTCCGGGCCCTGGCCGTCGTGCGTCCACAGGACGATCTTCTGGCCGCGCTTGTCCAGCCGGGAGAACGACTCCCCGCAGCCGAACAGCTTCTCGCCCGGCGAGAGCGAGAACACGGCCGCCACGCTGCGCGAGTAATCCGACTGGCGGCGAATGAACGAAAACGGCAGCACCGGCACCTGCGTCGCGTGATTGTCGCTTTCGTGGTTGGTGCGCGTCAGCAGGCGTCCCTCCGCATCGCGGAATTCGATGTGAAATGGTTTCTCGAAGATAGTGACCGAGCCCGCCTGGCTGGTGTAGCGATAGCCGCCGTCCACCGGCGCCATGTGCCAGGAGTCGTCTCGCGGCGGCTCGCCCACCAGCATCAACTCTTCGCTTGGGGGCTTGACCTCGAGTCCCGTGCGCATGCGGATGCGCACCGTGCGCGGCGATACGAACTGGATGGAGAACGGCAACGCTGGATTGACGGCGTACTCGACTTCCGGAAAAGTGATGCCGCCGAACGGGCGCAGCACCGCGATCTCGGTATTGAAGGCGATGCGCGGATAGCGGTGATTGCGTTGCCAGGCGATCGTGCCCGCGCCGGTGCGGGGGTCGAATGCGGACAGGCTGTCGGCCAGGAAGTACGTGTTCGAATAGCTGTGGAAGTCGCCGCTGACGTCCACCAGATCGCTCAGCAGCGCAGGGGGCTGGTTGCCGGCCTGGGCATCGACCACGGCCGTGAACGTGAGCAGAAGGCCGGCCATCAGGGCCGTGCGGGCTGCTGTAGAAATCGGATGCATGAGAACCTCTCGGTCGCAAGGAGTGCCGGACCGTGATGCCGGTGCGACTGCCGGGCAGCAACCCGGCGGCGCCGCGGCGTCGTCTCCAGGGGCATGCGAGATCCTTATCATAATTCCCGGCGCGGAACAACGGCGTTCGCAGCACGAAGGGCGGAAACCCACGCCTTTCCGTGAAGGCAGCCGGGATTCCGGTGGTCAACGGCGTTGTGGTAACTGCGGACGGGATGCGCGCGGTTTCTGCGTCGGCCGACGGGACGCTGAAGGTTTGGGACCTTGGGGCTAAGCGCCCGACGCCCAAGGGAGGATATCACGATGGGAAGGTGAACAAGGTAGCGATAACTGCTGACGGGAGCCGCGCCGTCTCGGTGTCTGCCGACCGGAGGCTCAAGTTATGGAACGTGCAGACCGGTAGTCTGCTGCGCACGCTGGTAGCGCATGGTGGTGAGGTGTCCGATGTTTCGGTCACGCCGGACGGCAAGCGAGCGGTTTCCGCATCTGGGGACACAACGATACGGCTGTGGGACTTGGAGGCAGAAGCTGGTGGCGCCTTGCTGTGCACGTTGGAGGGCCACCGGTATTGGGTTTACTGCGTTGCGGTGACACGGGATGGACGGCGGGCGATTTCCGGATCGGCTGATGGTACTTCGAAGGTTTGGGACCTAAATATCGGCCGTCAGCTGGATACGCTGGAGGCGCATTGGATTGTGAACGGGTTAGCGATGACACCCGACGGCACGCGGGTCGTTTCAGCGGCCGGTAGCGTGATAGAAGTGTGGGATATGACGGTTCGCCGTAAGCTGCATACCCTCGAACACTACTGTCCGGCTAGAAGTCGAACAGAATCAACTGGTTACCGGGATCGAGCGGGCGGTTTCAGCGTCTTATGACGGCACACTCAAGTTCTGGAAAATAGATGCCCGCCGCCTCGTATTCACTCTTGAAGGGCACGTTTTTCCGGTATGGGGGCTCGCCGTGACCGCAGACGGGAAGCGAGCCGTTTCTGCGTCGCTGGATAATACGATCAGGGTATGGGACCTGGATACTGGCAGGGCTCTTACAAAGTTCAACTGCAACGGTGAAGCCCGTTGCTGCGCCTGGGCTGAACCCAACCTCGTGGTCGCTGGCGACAATGACGGCCGCGTATATTTCCTGTCCCTCGAAGAGTAGCCAAGGCTGCCGCAACTAATGCTGCATTGTGACTGCAGGGGGTTGCACTTCACTGAGACGACGCTACCTCTAACTGAAAGGGTAACGGTCACGGTGTCCTCTGCTTGCTCCATTTTACGCCAGGTTCACTCGATCGATTCCATCCCTACGCCACCCGGTCCATCTCCAGGAACTCCCGCACGTGCGGATGATCCGACTTCGCCAGATCCGCCGGCGGACCGAAGAAGATCACGCGCCCTTCAAACAGAAACACCACCTGGTCGGCCACTTTGTACATCAGGTCCAGATCGTGCGTTACCACGATGGAAGTCAGCCCGAGCTGCTTCTTCAGGCGCAGCATCAGGTCGCTCAGGTGGTCCGACATGATGGGGTCCACCATGGTAGTGGGCTCGTCATACAGCACGCACTGGGGCTGCGCCGCCAGCGCCCGCGCGATGGCCACCGCCCGCTTGTAGCCCATGGAAAGATCCGACGGATACGCATTCTTGGCTTCCAGTATGTCCACCATTCCCAGCAAGCCGTCCACCACGTCCTCTTTGTTGCGCTCGTTATAATCCTCGCGCAGCTCCAGCGAGAACAGCACGTTTTCACCGACGGTAAGCGAGTCGAACAGCGCGCCCGACTGGAACACCATGGTCACTTTCCTGCGAATGCGGCGCAGCTCCGCCTCGGCGAAATCCGTGATATCTTCATGCGCCACGATCACCCGCCCGCTGTCGGGCTTCAGGAAACCCATAATGTGAGAAAGGGTTACCGACTTGCCCACGCCGCTGCGGCCGATAATGGCCACGGTTTGCCCGGCGTCCACGTGAAAGTTGCAATCGACTAAAACAGGCTTGTCGAACGTCTTATAAATGTGGCGGAATTCGATGTAATGCGGGTATTGCTCAGCGGGCGTCATGCTAGCGGCCATGCTAACGGGTATAGTAGCAGGCCCATTCCTCGGGGGTATTGAGATTCTCAAAACAGGCGGCATTATCGACGGCGAAGCGCGCCACTTCCAGACCGGCCAGCGCATCCGTGACCTTTCGCACACCCGCGTCCAGCGCCCGGCAGAGCGTCTCGCGGCAACGGCGATGGTAGACGGCGCTGAGCGGCTCCAGGCGTCCGGTTGGGCCGGCCGGCACCAGGGCGTCCGCTCCCGCGCGTTCGGCGGCATCCATCAGGCCGCGCAGGAATTCGGCCGGCATGGCGGGCATGTCGCAGGCCAGCACCAGGTTCCAGTCGGCGGCCGTGTAGCTCAGCGCGGATTCGATGCCGCCCACGGGCCCCGCTCCGGGTCTGCGGTCCGGAAGCACCGCGTAGCCCAAATGCGCATATTTTTGGGGATCTCCGATCAAGACGACCGATCCTGCGGCCGCCGCCACCGTGGCCGCCACGTGGCCTGCCAGAGCGCCGCCACGGAAGGGCAGCAACGCTTTGTCCCTGCCCATGCGGGAGCTCTTCCCGCCCGCCAGCACGAACCCGGCCCTGCTCACAGAGAAATGATAACATTGACAGTAACAGCCCCTGTGGCGCGCGACGGTCGATTCAGAGAAAAGAATTGAAACAATACCGTGCGAAAATGTTTTATAATCGTTTGCATGTGCGGCCTCGCGGTGGCGATCCTCGAAGGCGCGGGCGCGCCGTCGGTTTCGGTGGTGCGGGCCGATCCGCGCACGGGGCGCCTGGTGCGCGCCATCGTCCGCCAACGTCCGGCCGCTGAACGCACGAGCGCCCCCGCAGCGCCTCCGCCCGGCTCGGCCGGTGTCTCGGGGATAGCGGAGACCGTGGACCGCATCGCCCGGCAGAACCAGCTTTCGCCGCGCCTGGTCCACTCCGTCATTCAAGTGGAGAGCAACTACGATGCCAACGCGGTCTCGCCCAAAGGCGCCCAGGGCCTGATGCAGTTGATTCCTTCCACCGCCCGGCGATTCGGCGTATCCAACGTATTCGATCCCGCCGACAACATCCAGGGTGGCGCGCGCTACCTGAAGTATCTCCTGGGGATGTACAACGGCGACGAGGTCCTGGCCCTGGCGGCCTACAATGCCGGCGAAGCCGCCGTTTCCCGCTACGGCGGCGTGCCCCCATTTCCGGAGACGCAGGGCTACGTGGCCAGGGTTCGCCAGCGGCTGGCCGGCGCGGCAACGCCCCAGGAAACCGGAGGCGGCCCCTCCGCCGTCCAATCAAACGAAGCCAACGCCCAGGAAAACGCCCCGGAAGCCATCCCGGCGGTGGCCTATAACCCGATTCGCGAAGTGATGGATTCGAGCGGCAGGATCTACTATATTTCGCACTGAACGCTCCATGCTACGCACGCTCATCCCGCTTCTCGCGCTGCTGGCCGCCAGCCCGGCCGGGCAGATTCGCGGGGAGGAGTTGCGGCGAGTCACCGCCGTGCGCTGCTGGTCGCTAAGCGAGGTCACGCGCGTAGTGATCGAAGTCGACGGCGAATTCGAATTCCGCGCGGAGCGCGCCCACGATCCCGAGCGTATTTTCTTCGATGTGAAGGGCTCCCGCCCGCACATCAACGGACGCCGCTTCTATTCCGCGGATGTGGCCGACAAGTTGGTGAAAAAGGTGAGAGTGGCCGAGACGACGTCCGGCGTGACGCGTGTCGTGCTGGACTTGCAAGGCGCCGCGGATTACTCCGCGAATCAACTCTCCAACCCGAGCCGGCTAGTCGTGGAGCTGAGGCCAAAGGGGAGCACCGCAATTGTGGGGCAGACTTCCAGGCCGGGGAGTCTGCCGGGCCGGGCTCTCCAGCAACCGCTCCTGGCGCCGCCGGCGCCCCGGCCGCCCGTTGCCCCCCAGACCTTGCCTTCACCGCCGGTCTTGGCGCCCTCGCCGGCGCCCGGAACAGGACCACTGGCCAATAGCGCTCCGGTGGCAGCCCCCGCCAGCCCCGCGCTGCGCCTGCAAACGGGAACGCAGCCGGAAGCAGTGCCGCTGGCCAGGAGTAGCCGGCCTTTAGAGCACGCCGAGCCCGGCCGGGCGGCCAAGCTGTCCGGCGATGGGTCCGGCTCGCTGACGCGGGCGCTCGGCCTGAAAATCCGGCGCGTGGTATTGGATCCCGGCCACGGCGGCCAGGATGAGGGCACTAGAGGCCCTAATGGGCTCTTGGAGAAAGATCTGGTTTTGGATGTCGCTCTTCGGCTGGGCAAGCTCATCGAGTCCCGCATGGGCAGCGAGGTCGTCTTCACGCGCTCAGATGACACTTTCATCCCGCTGGAACGCCGCACAGCCATCGCCAACGAGAACAAGGCCGACCTCTTCCTTTCCATCCACGCTAATTCATCGTCTTATCCGCGCATCGGAGGCGTGGAAAGCTATTACCTGAACTTCACCACTGCCAAAGACGCCATGGCCGTGGCAAGCCGCGAAAACGCCTCGTCCGACAAATCGGTTTTTGAGCTGCAAGACCTGATCCAGAAGATCACCTTGCAGGACAAGGCCGAGGAGTCCAGGCAATTCGCCGGCAGCATACAGTCCGCTCTGTTTCCGTTTGCGGCGCGCTACGATCCGGGCATCAAGAACCGCGGTGTCAAAAAGGCTCCCTTCGTGGTGCTGATCGGCGCCTCCATGCCCTCCGTGTTGGCCGAGATCGGTTTCCTGAGCAATGCCCGGGAAGCGGCCCGGCTCGCCAAACCCGAACACCGGCAAAAGCTGGCCGAAGCGCTGTATCGCGGCGTGTCCCGGTACGCGCAGAGCCTGAGCCACTTCCAATTGGCGCAGGCTGCCGGCCAAGTCAAGAACTGATTCCCCCGCATGCACGTTCTGGCCTTCAGGCACGCCCCTTTGGAAGGCCTCGGCTCCATTGCCACCGCCCTGGAACGGGTAGGACAGGCCTCCTGGCCTGTCCCCCTGGCCGACACCGCCGGACTCATCCTGATGGGCGGACCCATGTCCGCCAACGACGATCCGCCTTGGGTGCCGCACGAGCTCGCGGCCATCCGCGAGGCCGTCCATCGCGGCATTCCCGTGCTGGGCGTTTGTCTGGGCGCGCAGTTGATCGCACGGGCGCTGGGAGCGCGGGTCTACCGCAATGCGGAGAAAGAGATCGGCTGGTCTCCCTTGCACTGGACCGAAGCCGCCGCGGCGGACCCCCTCTTCCGCGGCTTCTCCGATCCGGAAACGGTCTTCCAATGGCACGCCGAAACGTTCGATCTCCCGCCAGGCGCGGAATACCTGGCGTATTCGGGCGCCTGCCGCCATCAGGCGTTCCGGGTAGGCGGCAATGTGTATGGCATGCAGTTCCATCTGGAAGTCACACCGCAGATCGTCGAAGACTGGCTGCGGCAGGGCGCGGCGTGCGGCGATCGCCGCGAGGCCACCGCGCCTATCGATCCGTATGCGCACGCCTCCCGGCTCGCCGAAGTTGCCGCGGTGGTATTCGACCGCTGGTGCGGCTTGTTACACTAGGAAAGGCATGGAAGACGCCGCCACTGAGAGCCCGAGCGGGAAAGGGCTGCGCTGTCCTGTGTGTGGTTGGACGGATGTGCGCCGCTCCATGCCAAAGGGCTTGGTCGACGGTCTGGTGAGGATCGTCGGCCTGGTACCGTATCGTTGCCGCAGTTGCGGCCAGCGCTTCTACCGCCCGCAGCACGACGCCCCCGAAGCCACCGAGTAACCCGCGGCCCTCGAACAGCGATGAAGACCAGGTTGGAGGGCGGGCAATCCTGCCCGCAGCCGCCTTTCAGGCGGCCAGAGCCGGCTGAAAGCCGGCTGCGGCCAAGATTGGCCGCCCTCCACTGCTGCTACCCTAAACCTTATGCCCTCCGAGGTCGCCCTGCGCGCCGAAAAGCTCACCAAAGTCTACCGCTCCGGCGACGCCGACCTGGTCATCTTCGACTCCATCGACCTGGAAGTCCGCCGCGGCGAGATGCTCGCCCTGGTCGGCGAGTCCGGCGCCGGCAAGTCCACCCTCCTCCATTTGCTGGGCGGTCTGGACAGGCCCACGAGCGGTACGATATACTACGGATCGATAGACATTTCACGGCTCGCCGATTCGGAACTTGCTAATTTCCGGAATCGCGAGATCGGGTTTGTTTGGCAGATTCACTACCTGCTGCCGGAATTTACGGCGCTCGAAAACGTGATGATGCCACTGCTGATCCGGGGGGTTCCGCACGGCAAGGCGGCTTCGGATTCGCTAGCGAGGTTGGATGAAGTCGGGCTTCACGCGCGTGCCATACACCGCGCAGGGGAACTTTCCGGGGGGGAACAGCAGCGCATCGTGCTGGCCAGGGCTCTGGTGGGAGAACCCTCCGTTTTGCTCGCCGACGAACCTACCGGCAACCTCGACTTCAGGACCGGCGAAATGATCTTCGATCTTCTGGCGCGCCTGCATCGTTCTCATACGCTCACCTCGGTTTTAGTCACGCACAATCTCGCATTCGCCAGGAGATGCGATCGTATCCTGACGATGGAGGGCGGGGCACTGCTTGCCGGAAGCCCCGGTACTGGTCCAGATAGTGTGCATCCGCGCGAGGATGGGTAGTATCTTTAATATTAGGGAGCGTCACGGTCATGTTTGAACGTTATACGGAGAAGGCCAGGCGGGTAATCTTCTTCGCCCGCTACGAGGCCAGCCAGTTCGGCAGTCCTTATATCGAAACCGAGCATCTGCTGTTGGGCCTGCTGCGGGAGGATAAGGCCCTGGCCAACCGTTTTCTGCGGTCGCACGCGGCCGTGGAATCCATTCGCAAGCAGATCGAAGGCCACACCACCATTCGCGAAAAGGTCTCCACCTCCGTGGATCTGCCGCTGAGCCACGAATGCAAGCGCGTGCTTGCCTATGGCGCCGAAGAGGCCGAACGCCTCAATCACAAGCACATAGGCACCGAGCACCTGCTGCTCGGGTTGCTGCGCGAGGAGAAGTGCTTCGCCGCCGAGATCCTGCACGAACGCGGCCTGCGCCTCTCCACCATTCGCGAAGAACTGGCCCGTTCGCAGTCCGAGAAGGTCGCCTCCAACCGCCCCAAGGAAAGCTCTCTGCTGGCCGAGTTCAGCCGCGACCTGACGCAGGCCGCCATGGACAACTCGCTCGATCCGCTTATCGGCCGCGACTACGAATTGGAGCGCGTGGTGCAGATCCTCTGCCGCCGCACCAAGAATAACCCCGTGCTGATCGGCGAGCCGGGCGTGGGCAAGACCGCCATCGTGGAAGGCCTCGCCCAGCGCATTGCGGAAGGCGATGTGCCCTCGTTCCTGGCCGACAAGCGCATCCTGGCCCTGGATCTTTCGCTCATCGTGGCCGGCACCAAGTATCGCGGCCAGTTTGAAGAGCGCCTCAAGACCATCATGAAGGAGCTGATGGAGAATCAGAACGCCATCATCTTCATCGATGAGCTGCACACGCTGGTGGGCGCGGGTTCCGCCGAAGGTTCGCTCGACGCCGCCAATATCCTGAAGCCGGCCCTCTCCCGCGGCGAAATCCAGTGCATCGGCGCAACCACGCCGGCCGAATTCCGCAAGTCCATTGAAAAGGACCGGTCGCTCGAGCGCCGCTTCCAGGCCGTCAAAGTCCCGCCGCCCAGCGAGCAGGATGCCGTCAAGATCCTGTTCGGCATCAAGGACCGCTACGAAAAGTTCCACGCGGTGGGCTACACCGACGACGCCATCGAGACCGCGGTATTCACCTCCAGCCGCTATATCCCCGATCGCTTCCTGCCCGACAAAGCCATCGACCTGATCGATGAAGCCGGCGCGCGCGTCAAGCTGCGCCAGACCACGCTGCCCAGCGACCTGGCCGACATTCAGAAGCGCATCAAGTTCATCGTGCACCGCATGGAAAATGCCATCGCCAACCACGAGTTCGAGAAGGCCCGCTTCTACTCCGACGAGGAGCGCAAAGAGCGCGAGAACATGCGCCAGTTGCGCGAGAAGTACAATCTCGACGATTCCTCCACCGGCATCGTCACCAAGGACGACATCGAAGACGTGGTGGCCCGCTGGACCGGCGTGCCCATGACCGCCATCCGCGAGGAAGAGATCGCCAAGCTGCTGCGCATCGAGGAAGAGTTGCACAAGCGCATCATCAGCCAGGAGAAGGCCATCTCCGTGCTGGCCCGCGCCATTCGCCGTTCGCGCGCGGGCTTGAAGGCCAGCGCCCGCCCGGCCGGTTCTTTCCTGTTCCTGGGGCCCACCGGTGTGGGCAAAACGGAAGTCGCCCGCGCGCTTGCCGCGTTCCTGTTCGGCAGCGAAAAATCGCTCATCCGCTTCGATATGTCCGAGTTCATGGAGAAGCACTCGGTCTCGAAGCTGATCGGCTCGCCTCCCGGATACGTCGGATACGAAGAGGGCGGCCAGTTGACCGAGCGCGTCAAGCGCTCGCCCTATTCCATCATCCTGCTCGACGAAATCGAGAAGGCCCACCCGGATATTTACAACATCCTGCTGCAGGTATTTGAAGACGGCCAGTTGACCGATGGTTTGGGCAACCAGGTGGACTTCAAGAACACCATCATCATCATGACCTCCAACCTGGGCGCGCGGTTCCTGGAGAAGCGCGGCCACCTGGGCTTCTCCGCCCCCATGGGCGAAGGCATCCCGTCGAAGATCGAGGAAATGGTGCGTGCCGAAGTCAAGAAGGCCTTCAATCCCGAGTTCCTCAACCGCCTGGACGACATCATCCTGTTCACCTCGCTCAACGACGACGACCTGCTCAAGATCATCGGCCTGATGGTGGACCAGATCAACCAGAATCTGGAAGCCAAACAGCTCAAGATCCACTTGATGCCGGACGCCGCCAAATACCTGCTCGAGAAGACCTGCGCGGATCGCAGCTACGGCGCGCGTCCCCTGCGCAGGGCTTTGCAGAAGTTCATCGAAGACCCGCTCTCGGAAGCGCTGATCCAAGGCGCGCTTCCCCGTCCCGGCGATCTGGAGGTTTACCTGGGCGACACCGGCATCTACTACCGCCCAATCAACGCCGAGCAGCCGGTCGCCGCCGGCGCCGAGCCCGCCGAAGTGGCGGCAGGCGTCCCGCTGTATACTTTCTGAGTGCCTCGTGGCGCACGCTTCAGCGTGCCGCCGTGGGCTTCAGCCCACGGTCCTGGATGGAGTGTGGCCTTGGCAGAGCGGTCTCATCGATCAACTGCCCGCTCCGGTGGCGCTCCTCGACGCGCGGTGGCGTGCCGCCGTGCAGGTCCAAACCCGCCAGAATCCGCCAGGTGCGCTAGCGGATGATGTAGACCGCTTTTGCCAGGGCACGCTAGCCGGCCGACACCGCCTGCTCACGCACATGCCGGGCCAGTTTGTCCATAACATAACTCACCGCATAGCCGAACTCCTTGGGCTGGGTAGCGAGCGCCACAAATCTGCACCCGCGCCGAACGTCGCGGAAGCGGCGTTTCGCGACCGGCGAAGCTGATCGCGATGGGCTTCCTCCTCGCCGGTCAGAACAAGTCTCGGACACTGGTTAGCCGATGGTTAGCCGGTCGCCCGCGACTGATTCGCGCGGACAGCCAGATCCTCCAGATACCGCAGCGCTTCCCGGGCGACTTCTCCCACCACCGGATCCGGGTGCCGCAGCAGCGCGATCACCAGGCGCAGCCACCGGACTTCCTGCGGATCCAGTCCGATCATGCAAGTATTCTGCATGACTCCTCGGTTGGCGGGGTGGAAGCCGCTTCCGCGAGCAATGCCGCGCGGGGCGGGTTCCAGGCGGCGGGCGGGAGACGGCAGCCCAGCAGGTGGCGGGCGGCGGCGGCCGGCGACTCGCTCCGGAGCAGGCACGTCTGGGATCCGCGGCGCCCTTCCAGGCACACGCGGCCGCCTTCCCGGGTGACCCGATACGCGGTTTCGGCACCATGCTGGGCCAACAAACTGGGCAGAGCCCAGCCGGCGGCCTCCAGCATGCGGATGTCGCCTTGGGGGCCGATCAGGATGGCCCAGTCGCAATCCGGCGATCCGGACTGGGAGGCTTGGCGGGCCGTTTCGAAGAGGTTCTCCGCGTCTGCCCAAAAAGCTCCCACACCGATCTTATCGGGCACGCGCCGGGGAATGTGCGGCTTGTTTAGGGTATCGGAAGCTTGCTCAGAATCTGCTGTACGTAACGGATGGTCTCCGGAATCTGGGGCACCCCGCCGCTCTCCTCCACCCGGCCCGATCCGGCATTGTAAGCGCCCAGAGCCAGCGCCGTGTCGCCGCCAAAACGCGCCAGGAGTTGCTTGAGGAGGCGGGCGCCGGATAACAGGCTCTCGGCCGGATCGAACGGATCGTGCACGCCCAATTCCTGGGCCGTAGCCGGCATCAACTGCATCAGCCCCATGGCGCCCTTCTGCGAAACGGCGCAGGAGTGGAATCCGGACTCCTGCTGGGCGACCGCCCGTAACAGGTTGGCGTCCAATCCCTCGTGCTGCGCAGCCTGTTGGATCAGCGGAGTCAGCTCGATATCGGGCAACGGATCGCAATCCGCGCCTAGGGCGGGCCAGGATAGCGTGAAAAACGGCGCCGGGGGAGCCTGCCCGGCCGCGCCGCTACCGCCGCTATCCGCGCGGGCCGCCGCGCGCTGCCTCTCGATGGGAATCTGCATGGCCGCCACCGCCTGCCTCTGGCGGGCTATGGAGGCCTCCATGGCTTGGCGCGCCGCCTCCTGCGGCGACTCGGCCGCCGCTGCCACCCACACAAAAAGCCCCAGCCACAGCCATAGCACGACAATTCTTTGCCGCATGCTCATTTTTCGCCGCCCGTGGGACCCTCGATCAGCCGGTCTAACAGGTTGCGCAGCGCGGCCACCGAACGCAGTTGGGCCGCGGCCAGATTCTCTTGTCCGACCAGCTTGACCTCTTTCGTGCTGACCGGCACCGACTTGGGCGCGGTAATCCCGATCTTGATGCGGGACTCTCCAATATGAATGATCTGGATCTCTATATCTTCGCCAATGAGAATCGACTCTCCAGCCCGCCGCCGCATTACGAGCATGCGGCCTCGCGCAGCGGCAACGCCTCCCGATGGGAGTAGAGGGAATCCGTTTGGATCGCCTGACGGCCGCACAGCGTGCGGAGATTCACCACGATGGGCGCCAGCAAATTAACCGTAGGGGGCGCATTCTCTTCAAGGGAAAGGATCGCCAGGCACAGCACATCGCGGCCGATCACCGGTTGCCGGCCCGTTTCCAGCCTCAGCGCATCCAAATCCTCCGGTGCCATGCTCAGTTGGTAACCAGGGCAGGCCGACAGCGCCGGCAGCGTCGCGAAGCAGAGGTTCGGGTTCGCCAGGCTCTGCAGGAAAACCAGCGGTTCGTTGATCGGCTGGCGCAGTGCCAGAAAGCGCTGCTCCTGCTCGAAGGCAGGGATACCATCCGGGAACAGCATCACGGATTGCTCGTCATAGTCGACCGGTCCGAAGTACCGGGTTTCGCAGCGCCGCAAGGGAGTCGTTTGAGTCGTAGCCATACAGTGCCGTTAAGAGCAATAAGAGTGCCAAATCCGCTTAGCCTGAACATTCCCAGGTGTGGCGCGGCAGGGAAGGTTCCCTGTAGAGCAGGCGGATCTTGGGCAGCCGGGCCAACCGCGCCGCGGCATGCGCGCGCCCCACCAACACCCGGCGCCGCGTCTCGTCTTGCAGCCGCTGCCAATCGTTTTCCAGCCCCCGCAGGCCGGGATCGCCGGGCGGCAGGCTGGCCACCATTTTCCGCAGCGCGCGGCAGTAGTCCGCGAGCGCGGACTGCGCCTCCCGGTAGCGCCCTTCGCCAACCCGGGCCCGCAGACGGGCCGCCAAGGCTTCCAGGTCCGCTTCGTTGGCCTTCATACGCTCGCGCTTTCGATCTCGCTGTCCTGCTCGGCCGTGAAAATGCCTTGCAACTGGGTGGTCTGCTGCTGCAGGTCGTAGATCATGGCATCCGCCGCCGCCATCTGCTGCGTGAGATTGGTCTGCAACTGGTTCACCTGGGCCTGCTCGTTGGCGATCTGCGTATTCGTGCTGGCAATGCTTGCTCCCACAGTGCTGATTTCGCTCGTGAGCACGCCGGTGTTGGGATCCACGAGGGCGGTCATGGTATTCGTGGCCGTCTCCAGAAACCCGCCACCGGTCGCCGAGCCCAGAAACTGTGTGAGGGCGTCGGTCTGGCCACTGGTGGCGGCGTCAAAGGCGCTCTGATCGAAGGACAACTGCCCGGTGGTGTCGTTGAAGGTCACGCCCAGCGTGGCCAGCGAGTTGACGGCACCGTAGCCGGTGGAGTAATTGGCAAGGCCTTGCAAGGCATCGGTGAGCTCGTAAACGATACTGTCGCCCGCCAGCGCGCCGCCGCTCTGCCCGCGGTTCTTGCCCAGTTCGGCGATGGCGGCGTTATATGCGGACACGAACGACCGCATGGCATTACCGATGCTGGAAGGGTCCGCCGCCACCGTGACCGTGGCCGCGGCGCTCGGATTGGTGCCCGTCAACTGCACCGTGAGACCGGGCGCCAGCGTTACCGAGTCCGAATCGCTTTGGACCGATTGTCCGTTGACGCTGTACTGCGCCAGCGTGCCCGACGTATTGTCGGTCGGCGGCAGCAGATCCTGGGTCCCGTCGTTCAATTGCATGCTAACAGGACCCAGTTGATCGCTCTGCAGCGAGAGGACATAGTCAGGCGCGGAATTGCTGCCCACATCGACCACCGTGGCTTCGACGCCCGCATTGGCATCGTTGATGGCTTGCGCCAGCCCATTCAGGTTTCCGCCCGAGTAGGAGATGGGGGTGGTCGTGGTTCCCACCGTGAGCGTGTAGCTGCCGCTGGAGCTGATGTTCTGCGAAGCCGGATCCGTCACCGTGGGCAGGTTCCCGTTGCTGAGGGCGTCGCTGTAAGATCCCAGGCTGGTGACTTGGAGCGAGTAGCTGCCCGCGATGGCGCCGCTGCCCACCGTGGCCGTAGCCACCGAGGGGTCCGACACGCTCGCCGACAGCATATTGCCGGCCGCCGAGGCCAGCCCCGCGACGGCGGTCTCGACCGCCCCGACGTCGCTGTCCAGCGTTTGCAGCTCGTTGGACTGGTTGGTCATGGTGGCGACGTCGTTTTGGAGCAGTTCGTAGGGTAGCGAAGCGATCTGCACTTCCTGCGAGATCTCGGTGTTCAGCGACGACGAAAAGGTGCTCATGCCGGTGAAATAGTCTGTCCCGGCAGAACTGCTGCCTAGCGAAGAAGCGACGCTACCCATGATTTCTTTTCCAAAAAAGGTTCGGCTGGAGATGTCCCGGTCAAGGACCTTTGTTGCTCCTGGTTACCTTATCGGCGCAAGAGCCATGCACTTTAGCGGCGGGCGCGCGCGCCGAAACTCCGGTTCTACGCAAATGTCCCTAAGTAGAAATTGTCGTTCCGCCGATATAAAAACCGGAGGCAGCTAAAGCCGCCGCCCCGGCAAGATGCCGGGAAGTCTCGAAAATAAGGATTATCCAATGATTTCCATTCAAACGAACATCGATTCTTTACTCGCCCAGCAGAACCTGAACGTCAACAACCAATTTCAGAGCAACACGATTCAGCAGTTGACCTCGGGCTACCGCATCAACTCCTCGGCCGACGACGCCGCCGGCTTGTCGGTGGCCAACGGCTACCGCAACCAGATCGCCGAGCTGAACCAGGGCATCCTGAACGCCAACCAGGGCGTCAGCCAGTTGCAGATCGTGGATGGCGGCCTGAGCAACATTTCGCAGATGCTGGACCGCTTGCAAACACTGGCCACCGAGTCGGCCTCGGACACCTTCACCGGCAACCGCGACACGCTGAACAACGAGTATCAGGGGCTCTTATTCGAAATCGACAGGCAGGCGAACAATATCGGCCTGGGCGATCAGAACAAAGTGTACGCCGCGAACCTGCAGGTGTTCATCGGCGGCGGCCAGAGCGCCAGTCAAAACTCTTCTGTGGACGTGAACCTGAATAACAGTTCCGTGAGCTCCGCGGGGCTGGGGCTGGCGGGCACCAATGTGCTCGACAGCTACGGGGTGCAGGCCGGAGCCGCAGTAGCCACGGCCATCCAACCCGGGCAAACCGATACGTTTACGATAGCCACCGCGTCGGGACCGAATACGATTACGCTTACCGGCCAGGCCGGCGATACGGTTCAGTCCCAGGTGGAAGAGCTGAACACAAAGCTCAACGCGCTAGGGCTGAACATCTCGGCTAGCATCAGCGGTACCGGAAATCTCCAATTCCAGTCCAGCGGCGCTTTCACCGTGTGGGCCGACAGCAGCAACCCAAACGCCTCCGACCTGGTCGCCTCCAGCGCCGGCACCATCGACACCGCGGTCAACCAAGGCTTGAACACCTTGGCGTACGCCGCGCAGCCAGGTGACGACCTCACCATCACGGTGGGATCGACCACCGCCACCATCGCCAGCTTGGCTAGCGTGGACCAGACCGGTGTGAATCAGATCAACGCGGCGCTCCAGGCCGCAGGCATCACGGGCGTCACCGCCGTCCTGGACGAAACCAGCGTCCCCGGAGGGACCCCCACCGGCATCAGTCTGCAGGGCGCTAGCGTGTTCACGGCCACCGCGAATGGCAGCGTTTTGACTGGCACAGTGGGCGCTCAAAAAGGAGGCCCCCCGACCGCGACCCTCAACGCCATCACGCAAGCGGTACAGAATCTGGGCACGGTGCAAGGCATCGTCGGGGCAGGCGAGAACACCCTCAACTACGCCATCAACCTGGCGCAATCGCAGATCACCAGCTTCTCCGCGGCGCAGTCGCAGATCCGGGATGCCAACGTGGCCGCCGAAGCCGCCAACATGACCAAAGCACAGGTGTTGGAACAGGCTTCCATCGCCGCGATGGCGCAGGCCAACCAGGAGCCGCAGGCTGTCCTGGCGCTGTTGAAGCAATAAGCGACCGTCTGAATGCTCTGGCCAGACGCCGCCGCCGGGCGCGATGGAACAGGCGCATCGTCTGTGTACGTTCTTGCGAAGCCCAACCGGCCACCGTGGCCAGGCCTCGATCTTAGCGGGCATCGCGGTACAATCTCAGGTTCACGCCGAAAGGGAGTAACTGCCCCTGGCGGCGCCGCTACCGACCGTGGCTGTGGCGACTGGAAACTGCCATGGACTGGCTGGCCGTATGCCGGCGCCGAAGAGACGCTAGCGACGGTAGCGTGAAAGCGCCCGTTCGAGAATGGCTCAGGTCAGGCCGGGACGATCCAGGCTGGCTCGAGTGTGAACAGGGTGGCGCGCTTACTGCTTCAGCAGCGCCAGGATGGCTTGCGGTTCCTGGTTGGCCTGCGCCATCGCGGCGATGGAAGCCTGCTGTAACACCTGCGCCTTGGTCAGGTCGGCAGCTTCGGCGGCCACGTTGGCATCCCGGATCTGGGACTGGGCCGCGGAGAAACTGGTGATTTGCGATTGCGCCAGGTTGATAGCGTAGTTCAAGGTGTTCTCGCCTGCGCCGACGATACCTTGCACCGTGCCCAGAGTCTGAACGGCCTGGGTGATGGCGTCGATGGCCGCGCTCGGAGAGCCCGGCGAGCCAGACGCCCCTGCGTAGGCGGCAAGGTGGGTGCCGCCGCCGTCGGTTGGGAGGCTGGCAGTGAACGCGCTCGCGCCCTGGAGACTGATCTGCTCGCCGCCTTGGGTAACGTCCAGAACAGCGCTGACGCCCGTGATGCCCGCGGCTTGGAGAGCCTGGTTGATGCCAGTCACGTCGGCCTGATCCCCCGCGCCGGCGAATGTGTAGCTGGCGCTGGCCGAACCCACCGTGATCTGGAGGATGTCGGTATTAGCCACGCTGTCGATGCCCTGGGAGTTCAAACCGATGTTGTTCGCCACGCTGGTGTTGGCAGTGTTGCTTACCAGGTCGTTAGCCTGGTTGGCGACGGCATTCACGCTGAAAGCGTTGCTCGACTGGAATTGAAGATCTCCGCTCTGGTTGAGGCTGGCTGAGATGCCTAACGGGTTGAGATTGGCATTCAGCTCTGCCACCTGTCCCTGCAGCGTATCGCCGATCTGGCCGTAGATCGTAAACTGCGCCTGTCCCGACGCGGTAGCCACAGTAAACGTATCGGAGTCCCCTGCCAGGATGGTCGTGGCGGCAATCGCGTTGTTCGTTCCGCCCGAAATCGCGTTGCCTAAAACCACGGTAGGAGTGGTGAGCACGCTGGTGCCCAACAGCCCGAGCCCCGCCGCACTCACGGACTGGTTGCCCAGGTCCACATTCACCGTGGAGTTCGCACTGGCGCTCTGGCCGCCGCCGATATACACCCCAAGGGTGGTGGCGTTCGCCGTGTTCTGATCGCCGAGGCCGACATTATTCGCCTGCCTGTCGATTTCGGTCAACAGGCCCTGGTATTCGTTGTTCAGCGTGGCGCGGTTGCCGGTGAAAGTGTCCGAGGCCGACTCGGTGGCCAGTGTTTGCAGGCGGTCCAGCATCTGCGCAATGTTGCTCAGGCCGCCATCGACGATCTGCAACTGGCTGACGCCCTGGTTGGCGTTCAGGACGCCCTGGTTCAGCTCGGCGATCTGGTTGCGGTAGCCGTTGGCTACCGACAAGCCGGCGGCGTCGTCGGCCGCGGAGTTGATGCGGTAGCCCGAGGTCAACTGCTGAATCGTGTTGCTTTGGAATTGATTGTTGACGCTCAGGTTCTGCTGCGCGACTAAAGAATCGATATTCGTTTGGATGGAAATCATTGGATATTCCTTATTCTTTGAGATTTCCGGCGTCTTGCCGGAGCGGCTTTCGCCGCCTACGATTTTCATATCGAGCGGGAGGGCGGAAGGTTGCGGAAGAATCGGTACTTAGGGAGTTGCGGCAGAACCGGTGTTTTCCGATTGCGCACCCGCTCCTAAAGTTAGCCGCCCCCGCGCCGATAAGATAACGAGGAGTAACAGAGGTCCGTTATATGCGAGTCGACGAACACAGCCTCAGCGATCAGCTTTCCTCCAGCGCCACCCGCGCGGCGGAATCGCAGCGCATCCAGATAGACACCGCTGCAAACGCGGGCGCCGCCGGCGCCGCGGCCGGGGATCGCGTGGATCTTTCCGGCCTGGCCGGGCGGATTTCGCAAACCATGCAGACCCTCTCGAGTCAGTCGGCGCGACGGGTCGGCCAGTTGCAGAAGGCCTTCCGCGCGGGCAGCTACCAGCCAGACGCGGGGCAGATCGCCAACGCCATGGCGAAGGCCTGAAAACATGCGGGAGCACGAGCTGCAGGGGTTGCTGGCGGCGGCGCAGTCGCGCGTGCGCGGCACATGCGCCTTGCTGGCGCGGCCGCGCGCCTGCAATCTGGACGAGTGCGTCACGCTGTTTCGCGAAGCGCAGGGTTATCTGGAGTGGTTGCGCGACAGCCTCCCCCAAGCGGGACCGGCCGGCCGGGAGTTGCGCGGCCAGGCAACCAACCTGGCTGGCGAGATTCGCCTGGCCGGCGTGCTGCTCGAGCAAGGCGCGCTTCTCGGCCGCCGTTGGCTGGAGCGCCTGCGGTCGATGGCCCCCGAGTACACGGCCTCCGGCAGTGCCGTGCCGCTCGACATCCGCGGGCGCATCTCGTTTTTAGGATAAACGCCCATGAGTTCCGTGAGTTCCCTGAATTCCACATTGCTCGGAGCGTCCAGCGCCCTGGACGCGTTCCAATACGCCTTGAGCGTCACGCAGAACAATATCGACAACGCTTCCACGCCGGATTACGCCACACAAACGGTGGATCTCCAGGCCGCTCACTTCAACCCCACCGTGGGCGATGGCGGCGGCGTTTCCGACGGCCCGTTGCTCGACAGCCGGGATTTGCTGGCCGAGAGCGATGTGTGGCAGCAGGCTGGCCTGCAGGGTGACGCCAGCGCCCAGTTGAGCGCCCTGACCGACGTCCAGAATGCCGTGCCGGTAGGGACGGGAGCGGGTATTCCGGCCGCGCTGAATACCTTCTTTAGCGACGTATCGGCGTGGAGCGCCGCCCCCACCAGCGGCAGCGCCCAGCAGCAGGTGATCGCGGACGCCAGTGCCCTGGCCCAGAGTTTCCAGACCACGGCCGCCGCCGTCGCCGGCGCATCCATATCCGTCACCCAGAACATAGGCGACACGGTGGACCAGATCAATCAACTGACCACCCAAATCGCCGCCGTGAATGGGGAAATACAAGACGGCGGTGCGGGCGACGAGGGGCTGCAAGCCACGTTGTACAGCTCGCTCGAGACCCTCTCCGGACTGGTGAACATCAACGTCCTCCAGCATCCGGGCGGCAGTGTCGACGTCACTCTCTCGAGCGGCGCCGCCCTGGTCATGGGGAGCCGACAATACGCGCTGACCGCGGGGAATGCCCCGCCACCGCCGGGATCCACCGATCCCCAAGCCCCGCCCGACATCGACATCCAGGCGGCGGACGGCTCCGTGGTAAACGGCCAGATTACATCCGGCTCTCTGGCCGGCTTGCTGCAGGTCCGCAACGCTACCATACCCGGCTTGATCGGCGATGCCAGCCAGCCCGGCGCCCTCAATACGCTCGCCTCCACGCTAGCCAACGCCGTGAACTCGATCGTCACCACGGGCTTCGTGTCGCAGGGCCCGCCGCCGGTCCAGGCGCCCAGCGGCCTATTCACATTCAATGCCGGCAGCGCCTCGTCGGCCGCATCCACCTTGGCAGTCGATCCGAACATGACCGCCAGTCAATTACCGGCCATCGACGCGGCTGGCGTCGCCAATGGCGTGCCCCTGGATATCGGGGATCTGGCGAACTCGACCCAGGCTGCTCTCGGTTCGGTCGGCTTCACCACGTTCTATGGAAATACCGCCGCGCAGGTGGGCAGCCAATTGAACACAGCCCAGAGCAATCAGACTACCACCGCGCAGACCCTGGCCCAGGCGCAAAGCATGCGTCAGACCGTGTCGGGCGTGTCGCTCGACGCCGAAGCCGCCAATGTCCTGCAATTCCAGGCGAGCTACCAGGCGGTTGCCAAAATGGTCGGCACCCTCCAGACGCTGACCCAATCGCTGATCGACATGATTCCAGACGCAAGCTGAGCGCCCCTATGAACATCCCCAGCATCAATCCAAACTTCGAGACCTTCCTGAGCAACTTGCAGCAGATCGAAAACCGCATGAGCACCGCCGAACAGCAGCTCTCCTCCGGGTTGCGGGTTTCGGTGGCCTCCGACGATCCGGACGAGATCTCCAGCATTTTGCAATTGCGCGCCCAAATCGCCGGCGTGCAGCAGACGCAGGAAAACCTTTCCACCGTGACGCCCCAGGTGGAAAGCGGCGAGAACGCCATCCAGCAGGCCATACAGGTGCTGGATACCGCCACCAGCCTGGCCACCGAGGCCTCGGGAAGCACCTCGAGTGCCAGCCAGATGGCGGACGAAGTGCCCCAGGTGCAGGGCCTTCTGCAACAGTTGGTCAGCCTGAGCCAGACCGCCGTGAGCGGCCAATACATCTTCAGCGGCGACATGAGTGGCCAGCCGCAGTACACTCTGGCAGTCGGAGGCAATTCTGTCCAGCAGATGTTTCAGGCCGGCGCTCCCCCACAAGTCGCGGACTCCAACGGCGTGATGATTTCGATCGGATTGACCGCCCAGCAAATCTTCGACGATCAGGTGGGCGGCGGCCCAGGGACCGGCAACCCGGCGCCCGATAACGTCTTCGCCGCGGTGAGCGGGCTGCTGACCGCGCTGCAGGCCGGCAACAGCGCTAGCGTCCAGACGGCCTTGTCGAACATACAGGCCGCCTCGGCCCATCTGAACGATGAAAGCAGTTTCTACGGCGCCGCGCAGAACAACCTCAGCGCCGCCAACAACATGGCCAGCCAGACGCTCATCCAATTGCAACAGCAGCTCAGCAACGAGCAGGATGCAGATGCAGCCCAATCCTCCCTGGATTTGACCCAAGCCACCACCGATGAGCAGGCCGCCATGTCCGCGCAGGCCATGCTCAAGCCCCAAAGCTTGTTTGACTATCTAGGGTAGTCGCGGCGTCGCCCCCGGCGGGGTTAGCAACGGGCTGCCCGCGTCCTGCGTCGCACGCCGAACCGGCGGACCGGTTGATGCGCACCACAGCCTTAATCTGGGACTCCATGGGAGACCATCCCTTCGATGGCCGGAACCGTCTGCTTTTCCGCACGCAGAGGGAGCGCTGCGCCAACGATTGTCGTGGGCATAAAACCCGAACACCGCTGCGCACCCCGGGGCGGGGTTCTCTCACAGCGCCTCGATCAAATTCGCTTGGCCCCCGGCCGCCGCCAGCAGGTGCGCGCAGAGCAAACGGAAGCCTGCGATCCTGGTGAGCACCAGGGCTGGCTTGGCAGAGACTAGCAACTAGCGGTCCCACCCATTCGCCGCTCATGTGCGTCAGTCGCGTTCCCACCCGGACGCGATCCAAGACCTCCGGAATGCGCGGCTCTCTGCGCTGGCCGAGCGGCTCCTCAGAACTCCGGTCGAGTGGCAAATTCGGCATCCGGACGTCGAAAAAATGTTCCAGCAATACCGTGTGCGCAAGCGGTTCATTCATTCCGATTCCACGATCTGCGTTTCGAATCCGGAATCGCTTCAGAGCAGATCCTGTCACGCACCACGGCTTAGTACGCGGCTTCTGAAATACGCTCGCGTGCTGAATGGCGTATTTGTGGGGCAGCGCCTGGCGCTGCGGCGGCGTCTCACACCGTCCCGGCCGGAGGCGGACCGAGGGTCCGCCGCGGCGCACGGCGCTGCCCCACATCGTCGGCGCGGCCAGTGCCGGAAACGTGCGCCCCGCGGCTGGCACATCGGCGTCGTCGAGCAAAGCGCGGATCGCTCTCACATATTGGCTAAAGCCCGCGTTGTCCGCGTTCCCGCTCGTCGATGAGTTGCAGGAAAGACTCGGCCTCGGCGTAGCCCGGGCGGAGCCTCAGCGCCCGATTAAAATCGGCTCGCGCACGGTCCAGATCGGCCTTGTACAGCAGATGATAAACGCCCACGAACAAGTGCGCCCTAGGGTCCAGCGGCCTCACACGCACGATGCGTTCGGCGATCTCGGTGGCCTCGTCGAACATTTCAAGCTGGTGATATTCGGCGGCGAGAAAATCGAGCCGCGAGTCGTCGCTCGGGTCGGCGGCAATCTCTTCCTTCAGGATCTCGATGTACCAGCGGTTCTTGCGCCGCCGCGCTTCCCGGTCCGAAGAAAAACTGTGATTCAGGCAGATGCCGGTTTTATGCAGCCGGCCGCCTCCGGACAGAATCGAGGCGTCGATTGTTTCGTGCACGCGGCCGCGGTACCGATGGTTCGCGCGGTTGGCAAACAGGCGGACCACGTAATCCGTGGTGGGAGCTGAAGAATCCGCCCAATAATTGTGCCGCTCCAGAAAATAGCCCATGTTTTCGCCGCCAGCGACGAGTCTTTCGATCAGAGGCGCGCTCGCCCGCTCCAGGGTCTCGTCCGCGTCGAGCATCAGGATCCACCGGCCTCTGGCGCGCGCGAGGGCGTGATTGCGGGCGGCGGCAAAATCGACTACGGTGAAATCGAACGGGAACACTTGCGCCCCGTAGCGCGCCGCGATGCCGGGCGTGGCATCCGTCGAACCGGTGTCGACAACAATCAACTCGCCAGCCACATCCCGCACCGAATCGAGACACCGTGGAAGGTTGCGCTCTTCGTTCTTTACAATCATGCAGACGCTGAGCGCATCCGGGTTACGCAGCATGCTGTTTTGATTTTACGGCGTTTCCGGGGAAGGCCTGCGCAAACGCAGCCGCGTGGAAAAGGCGGTCCAATTCGCTGGAATGCGGGTGGGCGGCCCTCACAGCTTCGCGGCCGTCGTGTCGAGGGTGCTCAGCAAGCGTTTAGCAAGGAGGCTGCCCCCCGGCTGCAAGACTGGCACAGCGGTAACGCGGCCCAGCGAGTTTGCCGGAGCTCCGTGGCGCCCCCGAAATAAGAGATGTTTCGCTACATCACGCCCTCGGTTGCGGCTTGCGTGGCCCGCGCGTTATGAGACGCGAAACGAGAACCGCCCGCACTTGCGGGGCTGACCCTTATCCCTGCACCCGCTTGGCCCGACCGGCCCAGAACATTTCGCGCAGCTCGCGCTTCACGATCTTGCCCGTGCCGGTCTTGGGTAGCGGCGTCTCCAGGAATTCGAACGTGCGCGGGATCTTGAATCTGGCGATGCGCCCGGCCAGAAACTCGCACAATTGCTCCGCCGTCAGCGCCTGTCCGGGCTTCAGCACCACGAAAGCCGCCGGGATTTCGCCCCATTTGCTGTCCGGCGCCGCCACCACCGCGCATTCCAGAACCGCCGGGTGCGCGAAAATGGCCTTCTCCACCTCGAGCGACGAGATGTTCTCCCCGCCGCTGATGATGATGTCCTTCTTCCGGTCCACGAGGTGAATGTAGTTCTGGTCGTCCCACACCGCCATGTCGCCGCTGTGAAACCAACCGCCGGTCATCACCGCGGCGGTGCCCTGCGGGTCCTTGTAGTAGCCGTCCATCACGCCGTCGCCGCGAATCACCACCTCGCCCACGGTTTGCATGTCCCGCGGTACGTCCTTCATGTTGAGGTCCACCACCCGGATCTCCACCCCCGGTATCGGCCACCCGGCCATGGCCTGATGCCCCAAACGGTCGGCTTCATCCGCGTATTCGACGGTCCCCTTGCGCCGCGCCGAACTGGCTACCGGACAGGTCTCCGTAAGTCCGTAGCCGCCCATGGCCGCGCAGTGAAAGGCCTGTTCGAGGCGCCCGATCAGCTCCGGCGAGGCGGCCGCGCCGCCCACATGAATCTCCTTCAGGCTGGAGAGATCGAACTGCCCGATATTCGGCGCGTTCAGCAGCGCGGCCGCCATGGTCGGCACCAGCGACATGGCCGTAGCCTTCTCCTCCTGAATCAGCCGGAAGACCAGCGTTGGCTCGAACCGCCGCACCATCACCTGCTTGAGCCCCATCATCGTGGAAGCCTGCGGCCGGCCCCAGCCGTTGGCATGGAACAACGGGATGGTATGCAGCTCCACGGCCGTATCGTCGTGATTGAACGTGCCGGCCACCGCCAGGGCGTGCAGGTACAGCGTGCGATGCGACAGCATCACTCCTTTGGGCGTGCCCGTGCTGCCGCTGGTGTAGAATAGCTCCGCGATGGCGTTCTCGTCGAAAGAGAAGATGTCGGGCCGCTCCAGCCGTCCGCGCGCCAGCAGCTCCTCGTACGTGAGATCCGCCAGCGGGCCCGCCTCGTTGACGGTCGCGTACCGCGCGATCGCCGGGCACGCTTTGCGGATGTGCTCCACCAGCGGCGCAAAATCGTTTTCGAAGATCAGCATTCCGGCTTCGGAGTGGTTCAATATGGCGACCAGCTCCGGCGGCGTCAGCCGGACGTTGAGCGGCATCACTACCGCCTGCGCCAGCACCACGCCATAATAGCCTTCCAGCAGCGCGTTATTGTTGAAGCTCAAATAGGCCACCCGGTCGCCCGGCCGGATGCCTTCGGCGATGAGCCCCGCGGCCAGCCGTTCGCAGCGCTCGCCGAACTGGGCGTAGGTGAACCGGTCGGAACCCGAAACGATGCCTACTTTTTCTCGATAGAGATCGACGCCCCGGTACAGGCACCGTACCGGCGTCAGGGGAACGATCATAAATGCCTCCTGTTAGTTAGGACACTGATATTGTACGAGGAATCGGACACCTCAATGGGGCTGGCCCTCGGCCGGGGTGCCCCCTGGCCTGGCCTCTCAGGCCGCCTGACCGTGCGCTTGGGTGGGAGGAGACTATCGTCGTATTAAGGCGTCCCCCGTGGAGGGGCGCTAAAGACCTGGACCCAGCAGACAAGCAGACAAGCAGGCAATCAGTCCAACGATGCCTGGTTGTACTACTATCCATCGGTTTCTTCGCGCGCCGCGACGAATTGTGGGGCAGGCTCCCAGCCCGCGGCGGCCTCTCAGGCCGCCTCTTCCGCGGCCCGTTTGCGGCTTGCCGCTATGTGGAACAACTGAACGGAGATCCCGCCACCTTACCCACGACCCGGTGGACCGCTGGCATGGATTACGACCCTCTCACCCACGGCTTACTGCTGTTCGCGGGATTTGGTACACACACGCTCGACGACACTTGGATCTTCACGCTGGTTCCGGTGAGACGGCGCCGGCGAAAAGTAACTGGCGCGTCCCGAAGAGTCGGGATGCGGCCCGCAAGGTGCACGCGCCACGCGCTTCCGCAATGTGTGATACAGTCGGGCCTTGCCATGACACTGAACGGCTATTTGATCAAGAGCACCATCGTGGCTGCCTTGGGCGGCTTGCTTTTCGGATTCGATACCGCAGTTATCGCGGGCACCACGCACGCGCTGACGGAAACCTATCACCTCTCGCCTGCGGCGCTGGGGTGGACCGTAGCCGCGGCGCTGGTGGGAACGATTCTCGGCGCCATGTTGGCCGGCATCCCGGGCGACCGGTACGGGCGGCGCGATAGCCTCCGCGTGATGGCTGTCCTGTATCTGATCTCCGCCCTCGGTTGCGCCTTCGCCTGGGGCTGGCATTCGCTGATCTTCTTCCGGTTTATCGGCGGACTGGGTATCGGCGGCTCTTCGGTGCTCGGTCCCATGTACATTGCCGAGATTGCGCCGGCGAAGTGGCGCGGCCGGCTGGTGGGCTTGTTTCAGTTCGACGTGGTCTTCGGGATCCTGTTGGCCTACTTTTCCAACTACGTCATCGGCCTCGCCGGATTTGGCGCTGCGGAATGGCGCTGGAAACTGGGTGTCTCGGGTATCCCGGCGGCGTTTTTCATGCTGATGCTCTTCGGCATTCCACGCAGTCCGCGCTGGCTGGTGAAGAAGGGGCGCGTTCCGGAAGCGCGGGAGGTGCTCCGCCTCACCGGCGAGCGAAACTATGAAGAGGAACTGCAAGACATCGTCACGTCAATCGACGCGGAACACGGCCACGGCGACGAACCCCTGTTCCAGTACAAGTATCGCGTGCCGATCTTCCTGGCGATAGCCATCGGCATGTTCAACCAGCTCTCCGGCATCAACGCGATTCTGTACTACCTGAACGACATTTTCGCGCAGGCGGGATTCAACAAGGTCTCGAGCGACCTGCAGACCGTGGCCATAGGCGCGACGAACCTGCTCTTTACCATGATTGCCATGTCGGTCATCGATCGCATTGGGCGCAAGACGCTGCTGCTGGTCGGATCGGTGGGGCTGGCGATCTCGCTCGCGGGCGTGGCGACCATTTTTGCCATGCACCGGCATCAGGAACTGCTGGTCTGGCTGCTGGTCGGCTTCATCGCCTCTTTTGCCTTTTCGCAGGGCGCCGTGATTTGGGTCTATCTCAGTGAAGTCTTCCCCAACCGCGTGCGGGCCAAGGGCCAGAGCCTCGGCAGCTTCACGCATTGGCTGATGAACGCGGCGATCTCCGGAACGTTTCCCTCGGTAGCGGCCCATTCAAGGTCCGCTCCCTTCGCGTTCTTCGCCACCATGATGGTAGTGCAATTCTTCGTGGTGCTGTTCTGGTTCCCCGAAACCAAGGGAGTCACTCTGGAGCAGATGCAGAAAAAGATGGGGATCGCCTGATGAAGAAACTGTTGCTTGGTCTCGTGCTCGGTCTGGCCGTAGTGCTGTTGGGCGCCATCGTGTATTTTGGCTTGGGACTGGCGCCGGTGGCGGCGTCCGCTCCTCCCATGCCGTTCGAGCGGCTCTTGGCGGGGATGGCGCTGCATGCGCGGATCGCGAAAGAGGCGCCGCTGCGGGCGCCCATTCCGGCGGACGAACCAAACCTGCTGGCGGGCGTGCGGATCTATCGCGAGCAGTGCGCCGTGTGCCACGGGCTGAGCGGCCAGCCTGAAACCGTCATCGCCAAGGGCATGTTCCCGCATCCGCCGCAGCTCTTCACCGGCCATGGCGTGACTGACGACCCGCCCGGTGAGACCTACTGGAAAGCCGCCAACGGCATTCGCCTGACTGGCATGCCGGGCTATAAAGGATCGCTGAGCGATACGCAACTTTGGCAGGTCAGCCTGATGCTGGCCAATGCGGATAAGTTGCCGGCTGCGGTGAAAGCCGCAGTAAGCCAGACACCGCCGTAACGCCAGGGTGCACTGGTAGGTTGCGGACAAGGGCAGCTTGGCCGCCGATCGACGCGGATAAACACCGCTAAGATAAGACAAACCCAAGTTCTTTGGGGTCCGCCCCGCGGCCGGACAGTTCCTATAATGATTAGAGTGCGGTACTTTCCAGCGCTGTTGCTCCTCTCCGCCCTTGCGCTCGGCGATGTGCGCAATTGCACCTGCGACCTCGCCAGCGCCGAAAGCATGGCCAAGCGCGAATGCGGGCTGTGCCGCGAAGCCGAGAAGCAGCCGCCAGACGCGCTGGTTTTTTTCGTGAAAGACATTAATCCGAACAAGCCGCATCGCTGGCTGGCGCTGCCCAGATCGCACGCTCACGCCCTCGCCGATCTGACGCCCGCGCAACGTCTGGCCTTGTGGACCGCCGCCATCGGAAAGGCCCAGGAGACTTGGGGCGACCAGTGGGGGCTGGCGGCCAACGCCGATATCCGGCGCACGCAATGCCACGTCCACGTGCACATCGGCAAGCTGCTGGAGGGCGTCGAAACGCAAGACTTCGTGCTGGTGGACGGCCCCGCCGATATTCCCGTTCCGCACGATGGCGGCGGCATCTGGATCCATCCTGTAGGCGGGAAGCTGCATGTCCACCTAGGCGAAGACGCCCCCGAAACGCTGCTCATGAGGTAAACATGCTTCTCGAAATCGCGAAACTGCCGACGGCGGAGAACTCCGTCATCCATTTGCATACCACCGACAATGTGGCTATCGCGCGCGTGCCGCTGTCGGCCGGGACCGAGTTGAAGGTGGATGGCCAGACGCTGGCCGTGCGTGAGCCCATCCCGGCCGGCCACAAAATCGCTCTTGCCAACATATCGCAAGGCGCCGTGGTGCGGCGCTATGGCCAAGTCATCGGCCGCGCCAAGGCTGATATTTTGAGCGGCCATCACGTGCACACGCACAACCTGGCCTTCGAGGAACTGCACTTCAACTACGAATTCCCAACCGGCGAAACTCCACTGCCCGCGCGCCGCGCTGTCCCCACTTTTATGGGCTATCCGCGCGAGGATGGCTCAGTGGGCACGCGCAACTATATCGCGGTGGTGGCGGCCAGCAACTGCGCGGCGCACACCGCCGAGCTGATCGCGCACAGCTTCGATGGCGAATCGTTGCCCGCCAACGTGGATGGCGTGGTGGCGTTCCCGCACGGCGAGGGTTGCGGCCACACGATCGGCCCGGACACCGACCAGCTTCGCCGTACTTTGGCCGGGGTATTGGCGCACCCCAACGTTTCGGCTGCCGTGATTCTGGGCCTGGGCTGCGAGGTCAACCAGATCGAGCACTATCTCGGTCCCAATGCGGCACGAACCAGCCGCCTGGTTGGGATGACTTTGCAATCGAGCGGAGGCACGCGCGGCGCAGTGGCGGCGGCGCGCGCCGAGATTGCCCGTCTGATGGAGCAAGGCGCCGCCGAACGGCGCGTGGAAGTGCCCGCATCCCGCATCGTGCTGGGGCTGAATTGCGGCGGCTCGGATTCGTTTTCCGGCATCACGGCGAACCCGGCGCTGGGCGTCTGTTCGGATATGCTGGCCGAAATCGGAGCCAGCGCGGTGCTGGCGGAAACCACCGAAATCTTCGGCGCCGAGCACCTGCTGGTGCGCCGCGCCCGTAACCGGCACGTGGCGGAAAAACTGCTGAGCTTCGTCCAAGGTTACAAGCAATACTTGACCCGCTTCGCAGGCAGCTTCAACGACAATCCCTCGCCCGGCAACAAAGAAGGCGGATTGACCAACATCCTCGAAAAATCCCTGGGCGCCGTGGCCAAGGCGGGCACCTCGCCGCTGACCGACGCGGTGGACTACGCCGAGCCTGTCCGCACTCCCGGCTTCGTCTTCATGAACACTCCCGGTTACGATCCGGTCTCGCTCACTGGCCTCGCGGCGGGCGGTTGCAACCTGATTGCCTTCACCACCGGACGCGGCAGCGCCATCGGCTTCCCTTCCGTGCCCGTGCTCAAGATCGCGAGCAACAGTGGCACCTACCGGCGTATGCAGGACAATATGGACATTAACGCCGGCGCCATCGCCGACGGAGAGACGAGCGTCCAGGACGTCGGCCGCGAAATCTTCGACATGCTATTGCAGGTGGCTTCCGGCGAGAAGACGTGCGCGGAACGGCTGGGTCACCACGAATTCGTCCCGTGGCGGATCGGTCCGGTGCTGTAGCGCGCTTTGCCGCGCTTGTGGCGCACGCTTCAGCGTGCTGTGGCGAGCTTCAGCTCGCCATCTTCGGATGACCGTCAGGCCGTGGGCTGAAGCCCACGGCGCAGCGCGAACTGAAGTCCGCGCCAGCAAGCTGAAGCTTGCGCCACGAAAACGCCCAAATTCCCGGCACGCTGAAGCGTGCGCCACTAGGGCTAAGATACCTGCTTGACTAAGTCTTGAAGGTCAACCGGACTATTCGACTCTGCCCCACGAGACAGTGCGGGGCCGATGGCAAGCGCTTCGTTATGGTTTTCGAACCAGACTAAGAAGGATGACGTCGCCGCTCCCGCCAGACGTTGTTGATTCAACCACGTGTAATATGCGCCCATATCGGCATCCACCAGCGACCCCTGCGGGTCCAGCTCCGGCTTGCGCTGAGTTTCGGCGAGCAACTCATTCATCGGGCGTGCCCGCTGGCGGGGGGCGAACCGCAGCAGGAGCGTCACCGGCTGGGCCCGGCGGAACGCCTCGCGGGCGGCCCATTGCACAAACGTCGTGCTGAAGATCTGCGTCCCGGAGCCTTCGGTGAGCAGGCTCACCTGGAACCGGGTCAATACGGCGTCGGGGGCGTCTCCCATCCCCAACTCCTCCGGGCGCATGCGGGCGAGCATCGTGCGGAACGCCTCGGGTCCAATGCCGGACTGGAATGTCTTTTGCATCTTCTCTTGCAGAGCCGCGCGCGCAGTGGCCAGTGAGTCGTACGAGAAGCGGACGAGACCTTCGCTGGAGACGGTCTCCTGGCTTCCGCCGTCGATGTACCAGTGGCCGTAAGGGGCGGGATGCGCCTGGGCCCGGGACGCCGCGGCGTCCAACAGTATGCGGAGCCCGTTTTCCGGCCGTACGTGGCTGAAGTAAACTCCGTAAGGCCGAAGCTTGCGAAAGAGCCTGTACTTGTTCTCCGCCACATCCTTGCCGAGCACCACCATACTCAGCCGCGACATGGCCGGCGGCGCATGCGGCGCGGCTGCATTGACCGTGCGCACATAATCGATGGCGGCCGTCCGGAAAGCGTCGATCTGGAGGGTAGCCCAGAGGTGTGCGGTCAATTGCTCGGAGAACTGGCCCGGCTCGTTGACCCAGTCGAAGCTCTCCAGTGCGGGCGGGAGGCGCAATTTCTGGAAGCCCGCGAGTAACTGCCCGCGCTCGCCGGGAGAGCGGGACTCCAGATACGCTAACTGATGGTCCAACTCAGTCCGCTCCGGCGGAAACTTCCAGTCGTAGACGATGATTTCACGCAGCAGCAGCGGCAGAAAGGCGATGGGCAACTGTTGCAACAACGCAACCCGGCCGACAGCCAACTGTCTGGCCTGCGGCGGGTAACCGGCAAACTGGCTGGCGTTCAGATCGCGGGGCAGCATGTCAGTTACAGAACCTCCGGCAGCGGCTTGCCTTGCGACAGGCGCGCGTCGAAACCCAGAATCGCCCCCAGAGTGGGGACCAGGTCGGTCGGCTCGGTAGGCCTCTCCACCACCAGGTTTTCCCGAACTCCCGGCCCCATCGCCATCATCCAGGTGGTGCGGGAAAGCGGATCGCCCGTGCGGTGATGCTGGAACCCGTTGCCACCGGCGTCGTCGTCGGAATCGCGGCCGAAGTCGGGCAGGATAAACATGGTGGTCTTGCCCGCGTATTCCGGTTCGCTCTGGATATTGTTCCAGATCTCCCCGCAGAGCCGGTCGGTGCGTTGGATGGCCTCAAGATACAGCGAATAGGTGCCCGAGTGGGCGATGTCGATGTCGTGCAGCGTGATCCAAAGCAAGCTGGGCGCGAGCTGGCGCATGAGCTGCCGGGCGATATAAACGGACAGTTCGTCGGGGCTGGCCAGCACGCGCGCGTGCGCGGCGAAATCGGCAACCGAGAGCCTGAGGACTTCGGCCATCTGGTGCAACTCGATCTGGTGGCCGCCGAGTTCGGAGGCATAGAGAGGGGTCTCGTAGTTGTCCCGCAGAAGATGCTCGTACGAGGGGCCTTCACTCGAAGACAGGGCCGCCGCCAAAAGACGCTTCGGCAAAATGACGCCGGCGCCCCAGCCGCGGCCGTAGGCACGGTTGCCGCTCTCGCCGATACGATTGAAGCCGTTGCTGGGCGCCACCACCCAGGCGTCCACGGCGGGGCGCTTCAAGTCTTTGCGGAAATACTCGAAGACAGTGGGATGATCCGGAGGAACCGCCGCAAAGTTATTGAAGGTTTCGTAGGACCCGGTGGCGAGGCTGGCGGTCGCCACATAGTGGCCGAGGATTCCCCGATTGACCATTTGGCTGAAGAAGGTGGCGCGAGGCATGAGACCGGTGAGCAGGTGGGGAATATTCTCCTGCCCGTCGGGCATGAAAGTCTCTTCGTCGCGCGCGCCGCCGCCGAACGTGACCACAACCACTTTACGGCCGCGCGGCGAGGCCAACGCGCGCCGCGGGGCCGTGCCCAGCAACGCACTGGCGGCGGCTGCCCCGGTGACCTCGCGCAGGAAAGTCCTTCGGCTGCACGAAACGGCCTGCGCAATGTCGCGCGGGCTGCGAAGGTTTGCGCTTAATGCAGAGTGACGAGGAATCGGTCCACCTCCCGAGTGCCTTGGCAGACATTCTATCACGCGTACGACTGCCACCACCTCTGCATGCGCGCCTTTTCGTTACAATAGGCAACACGGCCCGACGGCCGCGTACAAGGAGGTACCATGGAGCGCCGCCATTTCCTGAGGACCGCGGGCGCACTCGCCCTGCTCCGTCCCGATGCCAGCCATCGCGTCTTAGCCGCCACGGTGGGAAACAATCGCGCCGCGGAGGATCTGGCGCGCGACGAGGATTTCTGGCGCGAGATTCAATCGGCCTTCACGCTGGACCGGAACATCATCAATCTGAACAACGGCGGCGTCAGCCCGTCGCCGCGCGTGGTGCAGGAGTCCATGCGCCGCGCTCTGGAGTACAGCAACATCGCTCCGGCGCGCACCATGTGGGCGGTGCTGGAGCCGGAGGTGGAAACCGTGCGCCAAAGGCTGGCCGCCGACTTCGGCTGCGATCCGGAAGAGATGGCCATTACGCGCAACGCATCGGAGGCGTTGGAGAACGTCCAACTGGGGCTCGATCTGAAAGCCGGCGATGAAGTCCTGACCACCGATCAGGACTATCCGCGCATGATTACCACCTGGAAGCAGCGCGAGCGCCGCGACGGCATCGTGCTGAAGACGATTTCCTTCCCCACGCCGCCGCCTTCGCTCGACGACCTCGCCGAGCGCTTCGAGCGGGCCATCACGCCGCGCACCCGCGTCATTCACTTCTGCCATATCACCAATCTCACCGGCCAGATTTTCCCGGTGCAGCGTATCTGCCAACTGGCGCGCAGCCGCGGCATCGAAGCCGTCGTGGATGGCGCGCACGCCTACGCGCAGTTCCCCTTCAAGCACGCGGATCTCAATTGCGATTACTACGGCGTCAGCCTGCACAAGTGGCTGTTGGCGCCGCATGGCACCGGCTTCCTGTACGTGCGCAAATCCAAGATCGCCAAAGTGTGGCCGCTGATGGCCGCGCCGGCGGAGATGACGGACAACATTCGCAAGTTCGAGGAAATCGGCACGCATCCAGCGGCCAACCACAACGCCATCTCCGACGCGCTGGAGTTTCACACGGCGATCGGCGTGGAGCGCAAGGCGGCCCGGCTGCGCTATCTGCGCACTCTCTGGACCGAGCGTCTCACCCGCCTGCCGCGCGTATCCACGCCCACCAGCTCCGATCCGCGTCAAAGCTGCGGTATCGGGCTGCTTTCGGTGGAAGGCAAGGAGCCGGGCCCCCTGGCCGACCAACTGTGGGAGAAGTACCGCATCTTGACGGTCGGCATCGTGCACCCGCAGTTCAAGGGCCTGCGGATCACGCCCAACGTTTATACGACCGTGCCCGAGATTGAGACGTTCTGCGATGCGGTGGAGAAGCTGATCGCGTAAGTAGGAACTTGGGTAGTGGTGCACCACTACCCGCAGAGCACCACTACCGGAACTTGCGCTGCGCGATTTAAACCCGGAGGTTAGCGTATATGCTCTCCCCACCGGCCGATGAACTGGCGGGGAGTGACGATCTGGGTATACTTCCAGCGTTCAGGGAAGTGGTTCGTGTTTCCGGTGACCAGATAGTCGGCCTTGGCCGCCTGGGCACACTCGAGAAAGATGCTGTCATCCGGGTCGGCTGTCAGCGGCTCGCCGGCCGCTGGATTCACCATGATGCAGACAAGGTGGATTTGCTTGAGCAACATTTTGGCCCGTCTTCGATCTAGCTACTTTCCGGCGCAAAAATGAGGGTCTAGGTCCTTTGATTTCATAGGCCGGACAGCCGGCCTTGTGCGAGATCGAACGGATTCGCCGTCTTCCGGTGCCTCCCAGAAACACCTCAAA
>Ga0181536_10000642_pt1 | contig 41935 bp, 43 predicted proteins | sample PEATcosm2014_Bin_41_FD_121105 | JGI IMG/M metagenome (GOLD analysis project Ga0181536, IMG submission 121105) | Peatland microbial communities from MTU Mesocosm Facility, Houghton, MI, USA - PEATcosm2014_Bin17_60_metaG | ecosystem: Environmental > Terrestrial > Soil > Wetlands > Peat | place...
GCCACCTTGCGGCGGTACAGCGGCTCGGTGGTGACCAAGACGCTTCCCCGACCCAGGTGCAGACGCTCCCGGATGGGTTCGGGCCCGAAGGCGGAGAACAGCGGGCACAGCACGCTCTTGTGCTTGAGGGTGCCGATGACGGCCACATACAGGTCCGGCACGCGTGGCAGCAGCACGTAGACGCGGGCTCCGGCCGCGACGCCCAACCGGTCGAGGGTGCTCGCGAATCGGCTGGACCGCTCCGCCAGCTCTCCGAAGGTGAGTTGGCGGCGGTCGCCGCTGCGACCAAGGCATCGCAAGGCCACGTGGTCGCGCCAAGGCCCCGCGGCGTGGCGGTCAACGGCCTCGTGGGCGATGTTGAGGCCTCGATGGTCAGGGAGCCCGTCGAGCTCCTGGCGGGCCCACTCCCACGAGAACGCATCGCACTCCGCGTCGTAATCGACCATGTTGGGGGCGACGGTGGCGGGCGTCGCGCTCTTGTGGATCGTCTCCCACGGCACCGGCTACCCCCTGCCCACGGCCTGTCGCTCCGGCGGTCGTCCCTTTTTCGCGCCACCTCGAACCAAGGTCGACGCTAACCGGGCAACCCGTCGGCTCCCAGGGTCCAAGGTCACCTCCGGACCCCGAGACCGCGGCTGTTGTCGGCGTCTCGGGCGGCCCCTGCTCGGATCCTGGCCAGGGCGTGGCCTTTGGCCCTGGGCCGGGAGGCCCGGGGGGCCGAAGATGATGGCGTGGGCCCGACGGGTGAAGCTGGCGGTGGTTTCTCCCCGAGACGGCTGGACCTGGCGGGGGGTCGCCGGCTCACCATCCGGATGTCGAGCGCGGCGGACGCCGACGCGCTGGCCCAGCTGTATGCGTCGCTCGGGGACGACGACCTGTACCGGCGCTTCTTCCAGGCCCATGTGCCGACCGCCCGCACGATCCAGCGCATCTTGACCACGGCCGATCGAGGGGGGGTGGGGTTGGTCGCCGTCCTCGACGAAGCCGACGGTGCCGTCCGGCTCGTCGGCGAGACCAGTTGCGAGCCACTGCCCGGTGGCGGCGCCGACCTTGGTATCACCGTGGCGCCGCAGTCGCGAGGTTGGCTCGGTCCCTATCTGCTCGACGCACTGATCGAGACGGCTCGCGCCCAAGGGATCACCAACCTCCAGGCCGACGTCCTGGTCGAGAACCGTCGCATGCTGGCCCTGGCGCGGGCTCGCGGCTATGCCACCGTCGACCACTCCGAACGCCCGTCCATCGTCCGGGTCGTGATGGGCACCGCGGGACGCACGCCGCCGTGGCCGGGTCCGCACCTCGCGCCGCGCGTGCTGGTCGAGGCGCCGGGGGGGCGTTGGCACGGCGAGAGCGCGGTGCGCGCTGCCGGGTTCGAGGTGATGGTCTGTCCCGGCCCGGTTGCCCACCGACAATGCCCGGCCCTGGCCGGTGAGCCGTGCCCGCTGGCGTCGAACGCCGACCTGGTGATCGACACCGTCCCCCCGGACTCGACGGCCGGACGGGCGCTGCTCGACGCGCATGATCATCTCCACGCCGGCGTACCGATCTGTGTCGAATTCCCGGCCGACGCGCCGACGACGGGGAACCGGCCCACGATCCCTCGACGCACCGACGACGCCGCCGTCGTGTCGCTCATCCAGCGTCTGGTGGCGCGCCCGGCCGAGCCCGCTGACGCGGAACCTGATTCGACCTGATCAGGTCGCTGCGAAGCGCCGAAGCGTCTCGACCCGTCGAGCGAAGGCAACCGAGCGTCGGTGCCCGCCGTCCGAGGGCTCCACTCGGGTACGACCGCCGCCCGCTGTCCCGTGATTCCCGCCCGGTCCTCCCGGTGCGGCCGTTCGGCCCTTACCGTTGCCCCCGCCGGCCGTCACACTGTGGTGATGGCGTCCGGGTCGCGACAGACAGACGACGACGCGCGCCTGCTGGCCACGGTGCGAGAACTCTCGACGGAGCTGCACCCCGCCGCACCCCCCTCGTTCGTCGCCATGGACAGCCTCCTCGACGCCGACCTGGGACTGGACAGCCTGGCCCTGGTGGAGTTGCGTGCCCGGGTAGAAGAGACCTTCGGCGTCACCCTTCCCGACCGCGTCCTCGACACGCCCACCCCGTCGGGCTGGCTCGACGCGGTGCGTTCCGGGCGCGGGCCCGTGCGAGAACCCACGCGCCGAGTGGTGGCTCCCCGAGCACCCCCGGTCGCGGTCACCGACGGTGCCCCTTGGCCGGTGGAGGCCGGTACCGTGCTCGACGCCTTCTCCTGGCAGGTCCAGCACGACCCCGGGCGGGTGCACATCCGGCTCCTGCACACCTCCGAGGACGAATCGGCGTCCGAGGTGCTCACCTACGGCTCGTTGGCCGACCAGGCGGCGGCCGTGGCCGGCGGACTCCAGCACCAGGGGCTCCGTCCGGTCGACACGGTGGCGATCATGCTTCCGACCGGGACCGACTATTTCGCCGCCTTCTTGGGCGTGTTGATGGCCGGCGGGATCCCGGTCCCGATCTACCCGCCCGCTCGGCCCTCCGGCCTCGAGGACCACCTGCGTCGCCAGGTGCGCATCCTCGACAACGCGCGGGCCAGGCTGCTCGTGACCGTTCCCGAGGCTCGTGTCGTCGCCAGATTGGTGCGCCCCCAGGTCCCGTCGTTGGGCGCCATCGTCTCGGTCGACGAGCTGCGAAGCGCCTCGGACGCCGCCTATCTGCGCGTCGCCGTCCGGGCCGACGACACCGCGCTCATCCAGTACACCTCGGGCAGCACCGGCAACCCCAAGGGCGTCGTCCTGGCCCACCGCCACCTTCTGGCCAACATCCGGGCCATGGGCGCGGCGATCGACCCGGCCGCCGACGACGTGGTCGTGAGCTGGTTGCCCCTGTACCACGACATGGGACTCATCGGCTCGTGGCTCACGAGCCTCTACTTCGGCTTCGAGGTCGTGGTCATGCCCCCCACGGCGTTCCTGGCCCGGCCGGTGCGATGGCTGCGGGCGGTCACCGACTACGGCGCGACGCTCAGCCCGGCGCCCAACTTCGGTTACGAGCTGTGCTTGCGTCACGTCGCCGACGACCAGCTGGCGACGCTCGACCTGTCCACCTGGCGCATGGCCTTGAGCGGGGCCGAGCCGGTCCGCCCCGACACCGTCCGCCGGTTCACCGAACGCTTCGCCCCTTGTGGGTTTCGTCCCGGGGCGATGACGCCGGTCTACGGGCTGGCCGAGGCCGCCGTCGCGCTCACCTTCCCGCCGCTCGGCCGCGGGCCGCTCGTCGACCGCGTCGATCGCCAGGAGCTCGTGCGATCGGGGCGGGCCGAGCCCGCCGGCCGAGACGATCCCGCTCCCTTACGCTTCGTCTCCTGCGGGCGGCCCCTGGCCGGCTACCAGGTGCGAGTGGTCGACGCGGCCGGCGAGGAGCTCGGCGAGCGGCGCGAGGGCCGCGTCGAGTTCACCGGACCGTCGGCCACTTCCGGGTATTTCGGCAACGACGAGGCCACGCGTGCGCTGCGCCGGGCCGGTTGGCTCGACACCGGCGACCTCGGGTACCTGGCAGACGGCGAACTGTATTTGACCGGCCGGTCCAAGGACATCATCATCCGCGCCGGACGGAACCTGCACCCCGAAGAGCTCGAGGACGCGGTGGGGGACCTGGCCGATGTCCGCAAGGGCTGTGTCGCCGTCTTCGCCACGACCGACGCCCGCCTGGGCACCGAGCGCCTGGTCGTGCTGGCCGAGTCCCGGGCCGACGATCCTCAGTCCATCACCCGACTTCGTCAGGAGATCACGGCCATGACGGTGGACCTGCTGGGCACACCACCCGACGACGTGGTCGTGGCGCCGCCGGGCACGGTGCTCAAGACCTCGAGCGGCAAGATCCGGCGCGCCGCCTGCCGCCAGCTCTACGAAGCCGGAGACGTCGGTCGGCGAAGCCCCGGGGTGCGTTGGCAGGTCGTCCGCTTCGCCCTGGGTGGAGCGCGTCCTCAGGCCCGTCGGTTGATGCGAACCGTCGACGGTGTGCTCTACGCCACCTATGCCTGGACCATCACGCTCCTCGTCGGTGTCGTGGCCTGGCTGCTGGTCACCACCGTGCCGACGCTGCGCGTGCGGTGGGCTGTTCTTCGCGGCGCCGGCCACGCGGCGAGTCGCCTGTGCGGGATCCCGATCGACGTCACCGGCACGGCGCCCGAGAACGGCCCGTACGTGATGGTGGCCAACCATGCGAGCGTCATCGACAGCCTCGCCCTGGTGCTGGCCTTGCCTACGCCGGTGGCGTTCGTGGCCGGCGGCGAGCTCGCTGCGCAGCGGGTGGCCGGACCTGTCCTGCGCAAGCTCGGCTGCGAGTTCGTCGACCAGGAACGGCAACAGCAGCGCACCAGCGACGCCACTCGGATCACCCGGGCACTCGAGGCGGGGCGCAGCTTCGTGTTCTTTCCCGAGGGGTCGGTCCACCGCGCGCCCGGGTTGCGATCGTTCCACCTGGGCGCGTTCGTCGCCGCCACCGATGCGCAATCTCCGGTGGTGCCGGTGGGCATCCGGGGTACGCGCGACGTGGTGCGCCCCGGCGGGCGCTTTCCTCGACGGGGCGCGGTCCACGTGGTCATCGGCGACCCGATCCCACCGACCGGGCACGGGTGGTCGGCCGCGCTCGCGCTGCGCGATCGGACGAAGGCGGCCGTGTTGGCTTTGTCGGGAGAATTCGAGTTGGGGTAGTCCCATCTGGTCGCCGGGATGCCGCTGCTCGGAACTGGTCTCGGACACCGGGCGGTCCCCGGCGTCGGCGTGTCGGCGTCCGAGCGGGGGCCGGTTCCCCACTGCCCCCGATCATCGACGCGTAGGGTGAGCGGCCGTGGAACTCCGACTCGACGGCAAGGTGGCGGTGGTGACCGGTGGTTCGCGGGGCATCGGTCGAGCGGTCGCGGCGCGCTTTGTCGAGGCCGGGGCGAAGGTGATGCTGACGTCGCGCCGGGAGGCCGGTCTGGCCGAGGCGGCGGCGACCATGGGGGGGGCGGACGGTCAGGTGGCGTGGTTCGCCGCCCACGTGGCCGAACCAGGGTCGGCGGAGGCCTGCGTAGCCGCCACCGTGGAGCGGTTCGGTTCGCTCGACATCCTGGTCAACAACGCCGGGACCAATCCCTATTACGGACCGCTGGTCGACATCGACCGGCCCCGAGCCGACAAGACGGTGCAGGTGAACCAGGGGGCCGTGTTGGTGTGGACCCAGGCCGCATGGCGAGCGTCGATGGGCGAACGCGGTGGAGCGATCCTCAATGTGTCGTCGATCGGCGGTATGTCGGTCGAGCCGGGCATCGGCTGGTACAACGTGACCAAGGCCGCGGTCATCCACCTCACCCGCCAGCTGGCCTACGAGCTGGGTCCCCACGTCCGCGTCAACGCGCTGGCTCCCGGGCTCGTGCGTACCCATCTCTCCCGGGCGCTGTGGGAGCGTCACGGCGACGAGGTCGCGGCGCGCTTGCCCCTGCGCCGGCTCGGCGAGCCCGACGACGTGGCCCGCGCCGCCTTGTTCCTGGTGTCGGACGCCGCGGCATGGGTGACGGGGCACGTCCTGGTCGTCGACGGGGGAGCCATGGCCATGCCCTCGGGCGGGGTCTGAGGCCGATGGCGCACCGTGCTCACTGCCGCAGCATGAAGACGAGATAGGGCCCGACGAAGAAGAGCGCGAGGCCCGCCGTCGTCCAGCAATAGATCACCGCCGGCGCCATGCCGTAGGCCACGATCGCCTCCGCCAACAAGACGAGGACCGAGCTCCCGAGGATCCATCGACCGGCGGCGCGCGCCCGGTGGCGAGGCGTCGGGGCGATCTCGGCACCGTCGGGCCCGATGCCGGGGACGCCTTCGACCGAGACGCCGTCGAGCAGGGTCTCGACGACGTGATCCATGTTGATCGCTCGGGCCACGGCGATCCCGAGTGCCGGTCGGTCGATGGTGAGCTCCTGGAGCCGGCGCACGTACGCTTTGCTCCTCGGGACCCGGCCCCGCAGGTCGCCTTCGGCGATGGAGCAGAGCGCATCGGCGGCACGAGCCACGAGTGCCGGGTCGTCGCGCGCCGGTGCATCGGCGCCGGCGAACGGGTCGTCCACGACTATCGGGCCCCCGTGTCGTCCACGGCGTCGACGTACCGTGAGGGCGGTGGTGTCCGGCGTCGCTCTCGTCCGCATCGCCCGGGGCACCGTCGGGCCCCGAGACGCTCAGCGGGCGCCGCGGCGTTCGACCTTGCCGTTGGCCGAACGCGCGATCGCGTCGACCAGTTCGAGTCGGCGAGGGGCGGCATACGGGGCCTGCGTGGTGCGCACGTGGTCGCGCAGTTCGTCGAGGGTCGGGGGTGTCGCCGCGTCGGTGGGGACGACGACCGCCACGACCTGCGCCCCCCATTCGGGATCGGGTCGGCCGACGACCATGGCATCGGCCACCTTGGGGTGGCCGATGAGCACCGCCTCGAGTGGTCTGGGCCACACCTTCTCCCCGCCGGTGACGATGACCTCGGCCAGGCGCCCGTCGACCACCAGCCGACCGACGTCGTCGAGGCGCCCGCCGTCGCCGGTGGCCATCCAGCCGTCGGCCAGTCGGGGGTCGCGCCCGTCGCGATAACAGCGCAGGCACATCGGCGCGCGCACGAGGACCTCGCCCGGTGCGCCGAGGTGACCGTCGCCGATACGCACCTCGACCCCGTCGAGGCACCGGCCGTCGTAGACGACCCCGCCGGCCGTCTCGGTCAGCCCGTAGGTGGCGACCACGTTGTCGGCCAGCGGTCGCCCCGGGGCGTCACCGCCCACCAGGACGCGGCGAAACGACGAGGCGTCGACGCGCCCGAGCGCGGTGGGCACGAGCGACACCAAGGTGGCGCCGTCGAGCGCGGCGCGTCGGACGGCGTCGGCGTCGAAGCGCTCGTGGACGACGAGCGGCGTGGCCGTCAGCAGGGCCCGGGTGACGACGCCGAGCCCGCCGACGTGGGCCAGCGGCAGACAGGCCAGCCACCGGTCGCGAGCGGGGTCGACCTCCAGGCGGGCCGAGGAGGCTCGGGCCGCCGCGGCCAGGGCGTCGAGGGTGAGCACCACGCCCTTGGGGGCGCCCGAGGAGCCGCTGGTGGCCAGGACCAGGGCGTCTCCGGGCTCGACCGGGCGCCCCCCGGTGAGGCGGTGGCGCTCGCCGTCGGGCCCGATCACCGCCCCGGGCGCCATGGCCTCGAACAGCGCCGCCGCCGCCGGTGGCGGCAGGCGCGGGTCGAGAGGGAAGGCGGCGTCGCCGGCGTCCCACAGCGACCGCAAGGCGTCGACGAAGGTGTCGCCGGCCGGGAGGTCCAAGGCGACGAGCGCGGGCATCGACCGGTAGCGTAGGCGACCATGCGAGTGATCACTCGGACAATGGAGTAGACGGTCACATGATCAAGCCCGCCCCCGACCCCCTCGACGAGTTGCGCCGGCTCGCACCCCCGGCCTGGGAGGCGGTGGGCGACTACGGCGACATCCGCTACGAAGTGGCCGAGGGCATCGCCAAGGTCACGATCTGCCGGCCCGAGGTGCGCAACGCCTTTCGGCCCCAGACCCTGTTCGAACTGCGTGACGCCTTCGACGTGGCCCGCGACGATCCCGAAGTCGGCGTCGTGGTCCTCACCGGCCAGGGCGAGGACGCCTTTTGCTCGGGGGGCGACCAGCGCATCCGGGGCGACGACGGCTACATCGGCGACGACGACTTGTCGCGTCGGGGCATCGGCCGCCTGAACGTGCTCGACCTGCAGATCCAGATCCGCCGGCTGCCCAAGCCGGTCGTGGCCATGGTGGCGGGCTACGCCATCGGCGGCGGCCACGTGCTCCACCTGGTGTGCGACCTGACCGTGGCCGGCGACAACGCCCGATTCGGCCAGACGGGGCCCATGGTGGGCAGCTTCGACGGCGGCTTCGGGTCGGGCCTCATGGCACGCACCATCGGCGTGAAGCGGGCCAAGGAGATCTGGTTCCTGTGTCGTCAGTACGGCGCCCACGACGCGCTGGCGTGGGGGCTCGTGAACGCCGTGGTGCCCGTGGCCGAGCTCGAAGCCGAGACGGTGGCGTGGTGCCGGCGCATGCTCACGTTGTCGCCGATCGCGCTGCGCATGCTGAAGGCGGGGTTCAACGCGGCCGACGACGGGCTCGCCGGTGTCCAACAGCTGGCCGGTGACGCCACCATGCTCTTCTACATGACCGAGGAGGGCCAAGAGGGGCGTAACGCCTACGTGGCCCACCGGCCGCCCGACTTCTCCAAGTTCCCCCGGCGCCCGTGAGCGGTCCCGACGCCAGGCCCGAGGGCGCCGCCGCGCCGCGGGGACCGGCGGCGCCTCCGATCCCTCCGGGCACCGTGGGCCGTCTGGTCCTCGGGGCCCGACCGCGCACGTTGCCGGCGGCGATCGTTCCGGTGGTGGTGGGCACGGCCCTGGCCTGGGCGGTGGCCCATCGGGGGTTGGGAGCCGGGGCCGGCGGCGTACCGGGACTGGTGTGGTGGCGGGCGGCGGGCGCGCTGGTCGTGGCCCTGGGCGTGCAGGTGGGCACGAACTACGCCAACGATTACTCCGACGGCGTGCGGGGGACCGATACGGGACGCGTGGGGCCGGTCCGCCTGGTGGCGTCGGGGCTGATGTCGCCCAGGGTGGTCCTGGGCGCGGCCCTGGTGTCGTTCGCCGTGGCCGCGGCGGCCGGGCTGGCGCTCGCCGCCACCACGTCGTGGTGGCTCGTCCCCGTCGGCGCCGCCTGCATCGCCGCCGGCTGGCTCTACACCGGCGGCCCCAAGCCCTACGGTTACCTCGGCCTCGGCGAGCTCTTCGTGTTCGTGTTCTTCGGCCTGGTGGCCACGGTGGGCACCACCTACGTCGCCGTCGGCCGCGTGCCGGGCGCGGCATGGGTGGCCGGATCGGCCGTCGGCTTGTTGGCGACGGCCCTGCTCGAGGCCAACAACCTCCGCGACGTGGCCGGCGACACGGCGGCCGGGAAGCGCACCCTGGCCGTCCGGCTGGGCGCCCGGCGAGCGCGTGCCCTCTATGTCGGCGCCGTCACCCTCGCCTTCGCCGCCGGCGCCGTCGTCGGCCTCTGGCGCCCGTGGGCGCCGCTCGTGTTGGTGGCGGTGCCGCTGGTCGTCTCACCGGTCCGACTGGTGCTCTCCGGCGCGCAAGGACGGTCGCTGCTGCCCGTGCTCGGTGCCACCGGCCGTCTCCAGATCGCCGCCGGTGTCTTGCTCGCGCTTGGCATCGTGCTGTGACGTCACCGCCACGCCCGGTTCGTCGATCAGGGGTGCTGGTCGAAGAACGCCTCGATGATCTCGACGGTCGTTGCCGGCCGTTCGAGGTGACAGGCGTGGCCCGCCTCGGGGACGAGCGCCAGCGACGCGTTGGGACCGATGGCCTCGACCATGCGCCGGCCGATGTCGCCGTAGCGCTCGTCGGTTGCGCCCGCCACCACCAAGACCGCCATGTCGAGCTCGTGGAGGCGGACCCACAGCGGGGCCTGCGTGCCGACGCCGCACGTGCGCAACGACGAGGCCAACCCGGCCACCGTGTTGCGCCGTCGCGCCTCGAGCTGGGCCAGCCCAGGATCCAAGGAGGCGAACAGGGGTCCCGACAGCCAACGGTCGAGGAACCGGTCCATGGCGACGCGCTCGCCGTCGTGGCGGGCCGAGCGCTCGAGCTCGTCGGCCAGCGCCTCGTCGTCGTGACGGCGCCGGGAGCGCTCGCCGTCGTCGACGATCCCGGCACTGGCACCGACGAGGACCAGTCGCCGCACGACGTCGGGCCGCGACAGCCCGACGTGGAGACAGACCCGCCCGCCGAGGGAGTACCCGACGTAATCGGCCCGTCCCCCCGTCTCGGCCACCATCCGCGCCGTCCCGGGCAGGTCCGCGGTCACCGCCGACGAGCCCCCGTGGCCGGGCAGGTCGACGGCCACCACCGACCGGTGCCCGGCGAGCGCCTCGAGCATCGGTCCCCAGGCTCCGGCGTTGAGGGTAAAGCCGTGGGCCAGCACCAGCGGGTCCCCCGCCCCGAGGCGCCGGGCGGCCAGGGTGCCGGCCGCGGCCGCGGGCTCGACGGAGGACACCGGTTCGAGCGAAGACACGGCTGGTGAGCGTAGTGACCGGCGATCCCGGCGCCCGCCCGGCACCCGAGGACGTCCAAGCCACGTTTGCCGCCGTCCTCGTCGACGAGTGGGCCCGCGGCGGGGTCCGGCGGGCAGTGGTGTGTCCCGGCTCGCGCTCGGCCCCCGTCGCACTGGCCCTGGCGCGCCACCCCGACGTGGCCGTCGACGTCCGCCTCGACGAGCGTTCCGCCGGCTTCTACGCACTCGGCGCCGCCCTCGAATCAGGCCGGCCGGTGGCGCTGTGCACGACCAGCGGTACGGCGGCGGCCGAGGTGCACGCCGCGGTGGTCGAGGCCCATCACGGACGCGTCCCGCTCATCGTGTGCAGCGCCGACCGCCCCCCCGAGCTGCATCACGTCGGCGCGCCCCAGACCATCGACCAGGCCGGGCTCTTCGGCCCGGCGGCGCGCTTCGCGGTCGACCTCGGGGTCGCTGAGTGGGAAGCCCGGGGATCGTGGCGGGCCATCGCCTCGCGCCTCGTGGCCGAAGCCTGTGCCGGCCCGCTCGGCCCGGGGCCGGTGCACGTCAACGTGGCGCTGCGCGAGCCGCTGCTCGGCAGCGTGGTCGACGCCCCGCAGGGGCGTGGCGACGGGCAACCCTGGCATCGCCTGCGCGGCGGGGTCGAGGGCCCGGGCGACCTCGAGTGGGCCACGCGCCTTGCCGGTCGTCGCGGCGTGATCGTGGCCGGGTCGGGCGCGGGGGACCCCGACACCCTCTTCGCCCTGGCCGACGCCCTGGGTTGGCCGCTGCTCGCCGACGTGCTGTCGGGGTGTCGGATCCGTCGCCCCGGCGTGGTCGGCGCGGCCGACGCCATCGTGCGCTCGCCCGAGGCAGCCGAGTACCTCCGGCCCGAGGCCGTGATCCGGGTGGGTTCGCCGTGGGCGTCACGGGTGCTCGCCGAGTGGGTGGCATCGCTCGCCCCGTCCGTGCCCCAGGTGGTCGTCGACCCCTGGTGGCGCTGGGCCGACCCGGCACGCGTCGCCGGTGACGTGGTCCGGGCCGAACCGACCCGCTGGGCGGGCGCGTTGGTGCGGGCGTTGTCGGCGACCGGCGCCGACGCCGGTGGCGGGGCTGTCGGGACGGTGCCGGCCGCCCCGACCTGGTGGCGGCGCGCCTGGAGCGCGGCCGACGCCGCCGCCTGGGACGCCCTGGGGCACTGGAGCGGCGCCACGACCCAGGTGTCGGAGCCGGCCCTCGCCCGGGCCGTCGTCGATGCCGTGCCCGTCGGTGGGGTCCTCGTGGTGTCCTCGTCGATGCCGGTACGCGACGTCGAGTGGTTCGTCGAGCCGACGGCGTCGTCCGTGCGCACGCTGGCCAACCGGGGGGCGAACGGGATCGACGGGGTGGTGTCCACGGCACTGGGTGCTGCCGCCGGGGGGACACCCGTCGTGGCCCTGGTCGGCGATCTTGCCTTTCTCCACGACCTGAGCGCCTTGGTGCGGTCCGCCGACCGGCACGGGTCGTGCACGGTGGTCGTCGCCGACAACGGCGGCGGGGGCATCTTCTCCTTCCTCCCGCAGGCCGGTGCCCTGGCCCCGGCCGAGTTCGAGCGGCTCTTCGCCACCCCCCAGGCGGTCGACGTCGCCCGTGCCGCAGCCGGGCTCGGGATCGGCGTCGACGACGTGGGCGACATGGAGGAGCTGCACCGCGCCCTCGCCGCCGTCGCCGCTCGGGACGAGGGGATCCGGGTGGTGCGGGTCCGCCTGCCGGATCGGGCGCAGAACGTCGCCACCCACGACGAGATCCACGCGGCCATGTCGCAGGCCGCCGCCGCCGCCGTGCGCGCCGACGAAGAAGGCACCTCGCGTCCGTGAGCAGCGAAGACGCCGGTCGCCGGCGCACCGACACCTCGTCCGTGGCCGTGACCGTCCGTCTCTTGGTACCGAGGGAAACCGAGGATCTGCGCCGCGACGTGCTGCGCGCCGGCCTCGAGGACGCCGTGGTGCACTACCCCTGCGACGATGATCCCGCCACGTGGCATCTGGGGGCCGTCGACGGGTCCGGCCGGGTGGTGGCCACGTCGACGTTCTTCCCCGAGACGTGCCCCGTCTGCCCCGACGTGCTCGGGGCGGTCCGCCTGCGGGGCATGGCCGTGGCATCCCACCTCCAGGGACAGGGGGTGGGGGCCCGGGTGCTCGAACGCGCCGTCGAGCGGCTCACGGCAGCCGGTGCGCCCCTGGTGTGGGCCAATGCCCGCGACGGCGCGCTCGGGTTCTACGTCGGCCGCGGCTTCGAGGTCACCGATCGCCGGTTCGTCGATGTCGACACCGGCTTGGACCACACGGTCGTGGTCCGCGAGGTCGGGAATGCGTCAGCCGGTAAGGTCAGGCCATGACCATCGCTGTGGGAGACACGATCCCCGACGTCGAGATCAAGACCATGGGCCCCGACGGGCCGACGCCGATCCACACCGGTGAGGTCCTCGGCAGCGGGAAGGTCGTCGTGTTCGCCGTGCCCGGCGCCTTCACCCCGGGGTGCTCGAAGATCCACCTCCCGGGCTACGTGCGCAACGCCGCCGAGCTCAAGGCCAAGGGTGTGTCGGTCATCGCCTGCGTCTCGGTCAATGACCCCTGGGTCATGGCCGCGTGGGCCGAAGCCCAGGGGGTGGGCGACGCCATTGTCATGTTGGCCGACGGCAACGGCGAGTTCACGAGGGCCGTGGGCCTCGAGTTCGACGGCCGCGGCGCGGCCCTCGGCACCCGTTCGCAGCGGTACGCGGCGGTCGTGGAGGACGGCGTGGTCACGTCACTCGAGGTCGAACCCAAATCCGGTGTGGACGTGAGCTCCTGCGAGAACATCCTGACCAAGCTCTGAGCGTCGGCCCCGGCCCCGGATCAGGCGGGTGGCGCGAGGCCGAGCGCCCGGCGCAAGACGGCGGTCTGCTCGGCGTTCATCCGCCGGGAGACGGCCGCCGCGGTCATGACCGAGGACCCGTGGAAGGTGCCGGGGTACGAGTGCAGTTCCGCGGGCACGCCCGCCGCCAGCAGCGCCGAGGCGTAGCCGATGCCCTCGTCGCGCAGCGGGTCGAACTCCATCGTCGAGACGTACGCCGGCGGCAAGCCGCGCAGGTCGGTGGCCCGTGCCGGCGCCGCGTACGCCGAGACCTCTGCGGGGCGCGGCTCGCCGAGGTAGTAGCGCCAGCTCAGCTCGGCCTTGGGCCGGCTCCACATCGGCGTGTCGACGAAGGCGCGCATGCTGGGGGTGTCGAGGCGGTCATCGAGCACGGGGATCCCGAGGAACTGGAAGCACAGCGCGGGTCCGCCGTGGTCCCGGGCGAAGAGGGCCAGTGCGGCCGCCAGCCCGCCGCCGGCCGACTGCCCGTAGACGCCGACCCGGGCCGGGTCGACGCCGAGTTCGGCGGCCGAGGCGTGGAGCCAGACCAGCGCGCCGTAGCAGTCGTGGAGCCCGGCGGGGAAGGGGTGCTCGGGGGCGAGGCGGTACTCGACGGAGGCGACGACGATGCCGAGGATCGAAGCCATGGCGGCGGCAGCCCCGTGCTCGACGGCGACGCTCCCGGTTACGAAGCCGCCCCCGTGGAGGTAGAGCAAGGCCGGCGCGGGGACCACCGGGGCCCCATGCTGGCGCGGCCGGTAGGTCCGGACGGTGACGTCGAGTGCGCTTTCGTAGCCCGGCGCCCGGTGATCCTCGATGTCGAGGCCCGAGTCGTCGACGGTGCCGAGGCTCGCCACCAGCTCCTCCAACATCGCCCGGGCGGCGCCCACGTCCTCGAGACCGGCGTCGGGGAGCAGGCCCACGATGGGCAAGAGCTCGGGGTCGAAGTCATAGGCCATGGCGCGACCCCGTCGTCGGTGGCCGGCGCCTGGACATGGCGCGCAGGATAGCGACCCGGCCGTCGAAGGTGCCCGCCGAAGGGGACGTAACGTGAGCGGGCCGACGTCGGGTGCCGTCGACCGGGAGCAGCCATGAGCCTCGTCCAGGGACCGATCTTCCAGGTGTGTTGGGTGGTGGAGGACATCGCTCACAGCGAGCGGTGGTTCACCGACGTGCTCGGCGTGGCCCGATGGACCCGGTTCGACGACGTCGCCTTCGGCCCCGAGACCTGCACCTATCGCGGCCGGCCCGCCGACTACTCGATCCACGTGTCCATCGGCTACGCCGGTGACCAGCAACTCGAGCTCATCGAACCGGTGACCGGCGTGAACCTGTACACCGAGCACCTCGAGCGAAACGGTCCGGGCCTCCATCACGTGGCCTGGGTCCCCGAGGACTTCGAGGCCACCATCGCCGCCGCCGCACTCCAGGGCATCGGCGTCAGCCAGCGCGGCGAGTTCGCCGGCGTCGGGCTGGAGTTTGCCTACCTCGACGGGAGTGGCGGTGGTGCTCCCCACGTCGAGCTCATGAAACTGTCCCCCGACATGCGTCGCTTCTTCGACTCCCTCGTCCCCGCGCCCTCGGCCTGAGCGCCGACGCAGCCAGCGCCCGTGGCGGCACTCAGATGGTGCGGCCCGAACCTTCCCAGTACGGGTCGCGCAGCAGGCGCTTGGAGAGCTTGCCCGTGGGGTGGCGGGGTAGGTGGTCCTCGAAATCGATCGTCTTCGGCACCTTGTAACCGGCCAGGTGCTTCCGGGCGTAGGCGAGCAGCTCGGCAGCGAGCTCGGGCGATGGCGTCGCTCCGGCGGCAAGCTCGACGGCGGCCTTCACCTGCTCGCCCATCTCGTCGTCGGGGATGCCGAAGACGGCAGCGTCGGCTACGGCCGGGTGGCCGACGAGCACACCCTCGACCTCGGCCGGGTAGATATTGACGCCGCCGCTGATGATCATGTCGATCTTGCGGTCGCTCATGAACAAGTAGCCGTCCTCGTCGAGGTAGCCGACGTCGCCCAGGGTGGCGACGCCCGGTGCCAGGTGGGCGGCCGCCGTCTTGTCGGGGGCCTTGTGGTAGGTGAAGTCGCTCCCGATGAGGCTCTTGAAGTAGATCTGGCCCGGTTCTCCCGCCTCGCACACGTGCCCGTCGTCGGCCACGATCATGAGCTCGGTCAACGGGGTGGCCCGGCCGAGGCTGCCGGGCTTGGCCAGCCACTCGCTGCCGGAAATGGTGGTGAGAAAGCCGCCTTCGGTCCCGCCGTAGTACTCGGTGATCACCGGGCCCCACCATTCGAGCATCCGTCGCTTGACCTCCAAGGGACACGGCGCCGCGCCGTGGACCACCGAGACCAGGGACTGACCACCGAAGTCGCGCCGGAGCTCGTCGGGAAGCTTCAGGAGGCGGATGAACTGGGTCGGCACGAGGTGCATGTTGGTGACGCCGTGGCGGTCGACGAGCTCGAGCAGCTCGGCGGCGTCGAAGTGGTGGCGCATGACGACGGTGCTGGACGCGCCGACCAGGGGGAGGACCGACAGCGCCCACTGCGCCGAGTGGTAGGCCGGGCCCTCGAGGAGGGTGACCCCGTCGGTGGGGATCTGGAGCAGGCCGACGATGGTCTGCGCCACCAGTTCGACGAGGGCGACGTCGTGGCCGACGGCGGTCACGCTCGAGCGCACCCCCTTCGGGAAGCCGGTGGTCCCCGACGTGTAGAACATCGGTCCGCCGCTCGACTGCCCCTCGGGCTCCGCGGCGGCGGATCGAGCGAGCACCTGCTCGTAGGGCTCGAACCCGTCGGGAACCGGGTCGCCGATGACGACGCGGGTGCGACAGCGCGAGGCGCGGGCGTCGCCACAGGCCTCGTCCGCCACTGTCGCATAGCGACCTTCGACGATCAGCGCCGCTGCGTCCGAGTCGTCGATGACATAGGCCAGCTCCTCGGCGACCCAGTGCCAGTTCACGGGTACGACGACCAAACCGGCGTGCATGGCGGCGACCGTCACCTCGAAGAATTCTCGCCGGTTGCCGCACAGCAGCGCGATCGTGTCGCCTTGGCGCAGTCCGGCGTCGCGCAGCGCGTGGATCACGCGGTTGACCCGCTCGTCGAATTGGGACCAGGTGGTCTCGCCCTGATCGTCGACCAGCGCCGGCTCACCGCCCTTGCGCGCGGCCATGGATTTCGTCAGTTGTGCGATGTCGACCCCTTTGCCGGCGCCCATGATGCCAGACGTCGGCGCGCGCCCGACGACGGACGGCGATCGCCGGTGTGGGTGACCGACCCGCTCATGTCGGCCATCCGCACGTCCGTGCCGACGCTCCGAACAGCAGGCGCTTATGGGTGGCGAGCACGCCCCGGTCCTTGCCGGCCATGGAAGCGGCGAGCTCCACCGCCCGGTCGAGGACCAGGCCCTCGTCGGCGGTCTCGTCGACGAGGCCGGCGTCCAAGGCGGCACCGGCGTCGTAGCGGCGTCCGGTGCACATGGCGTCGGCGACCGCCGGAGCCGGCAGTCGGGCACTGACGGCGGCCGTCATCTGCTCGGTGAGAGCCAGGCCGATGTCCACTTCGGGGAGACACCAATATCCACGGTCGGCGCGCATGACCCGCCGGTCGAAGACCGCGCTCACCATGGCCCCGGCGGCAAAAGCATGGCCGTTGAGCGCGGCGACGGTGTAGGCCGGGAACACCAGCAGCCGTCCGAGCAGGCGCTGGAGCCCCTCGATCACCGGCCCGAGCTCGTCGGGCGCCAGCGCGAAGCGGTCGAGGTCGAGCCCGTTGGAGAAGAACTTCCCCTCACCGACGGCGACGACGGCCAGAGGGCCCTCGACGGCGTCGAGCTCGTCGAGCACCTCGTGCCACCGGGCCACCGAGGCCAGGTTGACCCGGTTCTCGCCGTCGCGCCAGTGCAGCAGCCGGACGTCGTCGTGTCGCTCGATGTCGATCATGGGCCCGTATCTTGGCCGAAGCCCGGACCGATGGCCGGCCGGCCCGTGCGCCGTGGGCGAGCCGGGACCGTGGCAGGCTGGGTCGGTGCCGTCGCTCGCCGCCGACCTCCGATTTCGCGGCCTCGTCCACCAGGTCACCGACGAGCGCCTCGTCGGGTTGCTCGACGCCGGGCCGATGACCGGGTACATCGGCTTCGACCCGACCGCCGACAGCCTCCACGTCGGGCACCTGGTCCAGGTCTGCAACCTCCGCCGGCTGCAGCTGGCCGGTCACCGGCCCGTCGCCCTGGCCGGCGGGGGCACGGGCATGATCGGTGACCCCGGGGGCAAGAGCGAGGAACGCCAATTGCTCTCCGACGACGAGCTCGCCGCCAACCTGGTGGCCGTGCGCCGCCAGCTCGAGCGGTTCCTGGACTTCGACGCCGGGAGTGGCGGCGCCCTGCTCCTCGACAACGGCGCCTGGTTGCGCAGCGCGGGCCTCATCGAGTTCCTGCGCGACGTGGGCAAGCACTTCACCGTCAACCAGATGGTGGCCAAGGAGTCGGTGCGCGCCCGACTCGAGCGCCCCGAGCATGGCATCTCCTTCACCGAGTTCAGCTACATGCTCCTCCAGGCCTACGACTTCCTCCACCTCTTCGATGAAGTCGGCTGTCGCCTCCAACTCGGCGCCAGCGACCAGTGGGGGAACATCACCATGGGCATCGAGCTCGTGCGCAAGGTGCGCCGAGCCGAGGTGTACGGGCTCACGACGCCGCTGGTGCTCAAGTCCGACGGGACGAAGTTCGGCAAGACCGAATCCGGGACGGTGTGGCTCGACGCGGGTCGCACCAGCCCGTTTCGCCTGTACCAGTTCTTCCTCCGCACCGAGGACGTCGATGTCGGCGCCTACCTCCGCTTTTTCACGTTCCTCGACCACGACGCCATCCGCGTCCTCGACGAGGCGACCGTCTCGAGCCCCGAACGTCGCGACGCGCAGCGCGCGCTGGCCCGCCAGGTGACCGCCTTGGTGCACGGCCCGGGAGAGGCCGACCGAGCCGAGCGGGCATCGGCCGCCCTATACAGCGAGGACATCGTCTCGCTCGACGAGCGGACCCTGCTCGACGTTTGCGACGACGCGCCGTCGTCGACCCTGGCGCGATCGGTGCTCGACGGCGACGGGTATCTCCTCGTCGACGCCCTGGCCGCCTCGAGCCTCGTGACCTCGAAGTCCCAGGCCCGGAGCACCATCGGCCAAGGGGGCGCATACGTGAACAACCGGCGAGTGGGAGAGGTGGACGCCCGCATCGACCGCGGCGACCTGTTGTTCGACAAGTACCTGCTCCTGCGCCGAGGACGCCGGGACTACCATCTCGTTCGGTTCGAATAGTGCCGGTCCGACCGGGACAGCTACGACCAGTGCAGCCAAGGAGGCCGCCGTGTTCGCGTTGATCGGCGTCGTCCTCATCGTCGTCGTCATGGCCGGCGCCGGCGTCAGCCTGTTCTGGGGTGACCGCCGCGGGGACGACCGGCCCCGGCGGCCGAAGGTCGGCGGGGCCCCGTGAGCGGGCCGGTGGACCTGACGAGCGGGCCGTCGGAGACGGTGCTCGACCCGGTCCCCGAGACTGTCGCTCGGCGGCTCGACGCGGCGAGGGCCGCGCCCATCGAGCACCGTCGCGAGGCACTGGCGGACGTGGTGCGTGCCTTTCCCACCGTCCCCGACGGTTGGGCCGAGCTCGCCGAGCTCGCTCGCGACGATCTCGAGGCCTACGCCTATTACCGGGTGGGGTACCACCGGGGCCTCGACGCCCTGCGTCGTTCGGGATGGCGCGGCACGGGCCTGGTGCGCTGGAACCGACCCTCGAACCGGGGGTTTCTGCGTTGTCTCGACGGGCTCCGAAGTACCGCCGGCGCCATCGGTGAAGCGGGCGAGGAGGAGCGCTGCGCGCTGTTCTTGAAGCAGCTGGATCCCGCGTGGCCGCCGGCGGCGCGGGGCGACGCTTCGTGAGCGGCGGGACGCGGCGGCTTCCGGCGCGACGCCGACTGCTCCGGCGACGCCGCGGATGCCGGGCGGCGGTCGCTCCCCTCGTGGCGATGGTGGCCGGCGCCGGGCTCGTCGGGTGCTCGACGTACTCCGGCAACACCCTCGGAGAACAGATCGAGAGCTGGGCCTCGTCGACATCGACCGGCGGCCCGCCCTTTTGGGCCCAGGTCGGAACCGTCGTCGCCGACGCCCAGCGCGTCGGCCTGGTCGAGCGGAGAGGTGACCCCGCCGCCGTGCGGACCGATTGCGTGGTCCTCTCCAACGACACCCGAGCCGTCTACCAGTTCCTGCCGACGCCCGACTCCGGGCTCACCGCCGCCCTCGACCAAGCCCTGACCACCGAGGAGAACGCGGCCACCGACTGCTACGGCGGGGCGCGAGGTGGGTCGCAGCTGGCGCGCGCCGACAGCGAGCGGGCCCGCGCCGCCACCGAGCTGGCATTGGCGCGGACCCTCTACGACACGCTCACGGCCGGCGTCGCCTCGGAATCGCCATGACGCCCGAGGCGAACGACGGTCCGGGCGTCGCGGCCGACCCCGTCATCGGGCCCGTCCCCACCGGCTCGGATCCCGACGCCTATGACCGGACGCGCCGGCGCGTGCTCTGGTCGATGCCGAGCGGCCTCTATGTCCTCGGGACGCGGGCCGGCTCACGGCGCAACCTGATGACGATCAACTGGGCCACCCAACTCTCCCTGGAGCCCAAGCTGGTCGGCGTGGCCGTGGAGCGTTCGGCGCTGTCCCACGCCCTGTTGGTCGACGGCGGGGTGTTCGCCCTCAGCTTCGTGCCCCGGGCCGAGCGGGCCCTGGTCCGTCGGTTCGTGAAGCCGGTCACCGACGTGGACATCGACGAGGGGGCGGGCCGGGGCACGATGCAGGACGAGGCCGTGCGCCTGGCGTCGACGGGGGCGCCGGTGCTCGACGTCGCCGCCGCCTGGCTCGACTGCGTGGTGCGCAGCCGGGTCGACCTCGGCCGGCACACGCTGTTCGTCGGGGAGGTCGTCGACTGCGGCTTCGGGCCCGACGGCCCACCCCCGACCGGGGAGCGGCTCGAGGTCCTGCGCATGGAGGACACCCGGATGAACTACGGCGGCTGAACGCCGCCCGTTCGCATCCGCCGCGCCCAGGCCGGGTCCCGATCCGGCTCCCGGCTCAGGGGTCCCGATCTTCGGGTGGACGCAAATCGATGCGGAGCGTGAGCAAACCGTCGAGGAGCGTGGCTTCGGCATCGCCCAGCATGGCAAAGTCCATGTAGTCGAGCTGCGCCTGCTCGATGAAGCGCTGGCGATCGGGCCCTTCGATCGGCGGGACGCCGCGGCTGCGCACGGCGGCCGCCCGCTCCCGGAATCGCCTGGTCATCGCCTGTGGATCGAACTCGTCGGCCACGGTGGTGACTGTAGCGGCCGGACCTCGGACCTCTCCCGGCGCGGTACGGGGAGCGTCGCACCCGGCAGGTAGACTGCGAAGCGTCGTGTGCCGTGGCGGGTGGCCCGGCCGTCGGAGGAGTGCTCGTGAAAAAGGGTCGGCATCGCCGCTTCGAGGAGGCACGCAGCCTGAAGCGCTCGGTCGCGACCGCGAACCGGGCCTGCCCGGAGTGCGGAGCCGAGCCCGACGACGCGCACGCGTCGTGGTGCTTGGCCGAGTCCGAGGAGCTCGAAGAGATTCTGGGCACGACCAACGGCTCGTCGCACGAGGACGAGCACGACCCACTCGACGACTAGCGTCCCCGGGGCCGCCGGACGGCGGGGTGGGGGAGCGCGACGGCCACCGGGGGGTCTGGGGCCGAGCCGTTGGCGGTGACGCCGCGAGCCTTGAGGTAGCGGGCGACCCGGCGGTAGGCCGTCTCGCCCACCATGGCGATCAGCTCGGGGCGCAGCTCCACGTACACCGGGGTGTCCCCGATGAACGCGTCGGCCGACTCGGTGCACCACCAATGGAACTCGGCGCCGCCCTCGCCCCAGTCCCGGCGGTCCCATTGCCGGACGATCGAGGTCACATGTCCGTCATCGGCCACCTCGTCCTCCCGACGGATGGGGAGTTGCCAGCACACGTCGGGCTTGAGCTCGAGATGGGGGACGCCGCGCTCGATGGCAGCGCGGTGGAGCGCGCAACCGGCCCCGCCCGGGAAACCAGGACGGTTGAGGAAGATGCACGCGTCGTCCACCAGCCGGGTGGTGGTGTCGCCGGCGGCATTGCGCTTGGTGATCTTCATCTTCCCGTCGCGGTCGCGGCCCTTGCGAGAGAACTGCCATTGCTCGGGTGTGAGCTCGGCGGCGGCGGCCTCGACGCGACGGATGTCCTTCCTCCCGGTGAAATGGGCGCCGTACGAGCAGCACCCGTGCTCGAGCTCGGGTGCGGGCCCCGTGAGCACCCCCTGGCAGCCACGTCCGAAGATGCAGGTCCAGTTGCTCTCGAGGAAGGTCACGTCGAACATCCACGTTCGCTCTTCGGCAGGGTCGGGGAAACTGACCCACTCGTGGGTGCCCTCGGGGGCGCCCCGCCACCGGGCCGAGGCACGCTTGGTCGTCATCTCCACGGGGGTGGGAGGTGTCATGGTGTTCGGCACTCCGTGTCGCTCGTCGGGACGGTTACCAGGGAAGCGGCCAGCTGCAGCGGCGTCGGCTCGGCACAGCAGAACCACGACTCGGTGAGGCGCGGGCGGTCGTCGGGGTGAATGCCCGACCGCAATCCGGGGAGGGGGGCAGGGGCGCGACGAGGGCGGTGACGACCCGGGTCGAGCACGGCCAAGGCGCCGTCGCGCACGGCGCCGTAGATCTCGTCGGCCGACCACTGCTCGGCCGCGGCCGTGATGGCCAGGTCTGACAACCGGACCTGCAACGCGTCGAGGCGAGCGTCGTGGGCATGCCAGGTCCACCCGAGGTGCTCGGCGTCGTAGGCGTCCATACGCCCGTCGAGGTCACCCGACGTCACGAGCAACGACCCGGGCGGTACGAGCAGGCGGATGCTGTACTGCACGGCATCGACGTTGCCGGCGAGATCGCCGAGCGCGACCAGGTCGACCAGGTCGAGGACGTCGCCGGCGGTGCTCCACGGGGTGAACGGGAGCAGCGAGGGCCGAGGCTCGATGCCCGCGTCGCGCAGGATCGCCACGGCCTCGAACTCGTCGGCCACCGTGTGGCCCTTGGCCAAGCGGGCCAGAATGTCGTCGCTGGCCGATTCGAAGGCGGACACGGCGAAGAGGACCCCGGCCTCGGCCAACCAGGGCCACAGGTGGCGGTGGGCCAGGACGTACTCCACCTTCACCGTGACGTCGAAGGTCAGCTCCGGGAAGCTGGCGTGCACCGCGCCGATCGCCCGGCGGGCATGGTGCGGGCCGTTGAGGAAGTCCGGGTCCCCGAAGCTCACGTGGCGGGCACCGGCATCGACCAGCTGGGCCACGTCGGCGACGAGGACGTCTTCGCCCACGATCCGGGTCCGGCCGTCGTAGACGACAGGCACCGGACAGTGCCGACACCGGTGCGCGCAGCCGTGGCTGGCCTCGACGTAACCGACGAGTCGCTCCTCGCCGGCGACCCGGAGCCGGGCATAACGATCCAACGGGGGCAGGAGATGGCGCGCCGGCAAGGCGAACGAGCTTCGCCCGAGGTTCACCGACACCCGCCGGCGCTCATCGCGCCCATCGTCCGGCGCGTCATCGGGCGCGGGGAGCGACCGCGGTGCGCCGGCGGCGACCCAGCGCAGCAGCTCCGGCTCGTACTCGCCGGCGATGGCCACATCGGCGCCGACGGGGCCGCCTTCGGCCCCGTCGAGAACGGCGTAGAGGCCATAGACGCACAAGGCCACGTCGGGTCGGCGCTCCCGGATCCCGGCACACACCGAGCGGGCCATGCGCATGGCAGTGTGCATCGGGACCGAGAAGGCGACCGCGTCCGCCCACGCCACGTCGCCGGCGTCGAGGGGATCGACCGCCATATCGGTGCAGCGGACTTCGTGGCCGGCGCGCCGGAGGGCCCCCGCCGGCGATGCGAGGTGCAGCGGCTGGTGGCCGAGCTCGTAGGTGGACACCAGCAGCACGCGCACGGCCACACGGTAGCGGCTCGGCGCGCGCGGCCGGCGTCCCGGGGGCGGCCAGCTGGCGGTGATCCCTAGGGAGCGACGCGGACCTCGAGGACGGCGCGGGCCCGCCGTAGCGCCCGGACGACCGACTCGGGATGCCGGGCGCGCGCGAAGGCGAAGCCGACGTAGCGGTCCCCTTCGGGCACCGGTGCGATGTGGCGTCCGGGCGCGACGGTGACCTGGACGTCGGTGATGCCGGGCACGGTGAGCGCCGCGTCGCGCCCCTCGAGCGAGAGGAACGTGCCCGGGCGCGCGATGGGAATCATGAGGACGCCCGAAGCACCCTCGTCGCGCTGGGCGTGGTCCAACGGGATACGCAGGGCATGGGCCAGGACGAGTTCCTCGAGGGAGCGTCCCAACGAGAAGGTGAGCGAGCGTGCGCACAATCCGCCGATGGTGCGTGCCGCCACCTCGATGACCCACGCCCGCCCGTCGGCGACGCGCAGCTCGGCGTGGACGGGCCCGTCGACCAGACCGATGGCCCGCGTGGCGGCATGCGTGGCGGCCACGACGGCCTCCCGGTCGCGGACCGACAGGCGGGTCGGCGTGACGTAGATGGTCTCTTCGAAGGCGGGCCCGTCGAGGGGGTCGGGCTTGTCGAAGACGGCGAGGACATCGAGCGCGCCGTCGGACAACAGGGCCTCCACCGCCACCTCCGGGCCCGCCACGTATCGCTCGACGAGGAGGCCGTCGTCGGGGTCGACCCCGGCCGACGCGGCGATACGGCGCACGCGCGCCACGGCGGCGACGACCCCCGGCGCATCGTCGGCGCGCAGCACCCCCTGGCTGCCTGACAACGTCCGGGGTTTGATCACGCACGGCAGTCCCACGTCGGCGGCGATGCGAGCCGCCTGGGCGCCTTCGGCGCCCGCCGGGAGCAAGGTGAAGGCCGGCTGGGGGACCTCGGCGGCGTCAAGGCGAGTGCGCATCTCGAATTTGTCGCAGGCGGCGGCGACCGCGTCGGGCGGGTTGGCTCGCAGCCCGAGACGCGCGCTGGCCAGGGCGGCGACGACGGTGCCCTGGTCGTCGACCGCCACCACCGCGTCCAGGGCGCTCGTCGCGTCGTGGGCCACGATGGCCGCGGCCGCGGCCTCGGGGTCGGCCAGGGGGACCTCCAGGGCCCGGGATCCCATGGCGTCGGCCATCGCCGTCGACGCGTCGCCACCGACGACGACCTCGATGCCCATGGTCCGGGCGGCATCGAGGAAATCCCCGGCCCGGTAGGTGGCGGAGGGGACGAGCAGGAGCACACGGGGCACCGCCCTATGATGGCGTCAGGGAGGTGGCCTTGTGGCCGACGAGCTCGAAATCGAAGTCGGGGACGAGACCGAAGACGTCGAGCGCGCCGCGCTCGACGTTCTCACCGTGACCCCCCCGGCGCTGGCCGTCGTGCTCGAAGCCATGGCGCAGGAGCCCGAGACCGAGAAGCTCGCCCTCTGGGTGGAGGTGACCGGCGCCCGTGACGGCGCCTACGCCTACGACATCTACTTCCAGTCGGTCGACGACGCCTCGGGCGGGGACGTGCGCGTCGTCGCCGACGGTCTCACCGTCGTGGTGCCCGAGTCCAGCGTCGAGCGCATCCGCGGCGCGCGCCTCGACTGGTCGGACGACGGGGAGGGTGGGCTCGTCATGCTCAACCCCAACACCCCGCCGCGACCCGACATCACGTCGCCGCCCCGCCAGGGCGATCTGTCGTCCGACTCGGCGCAGCTGGCCCTGGCCATCTTGGAGGAGCAGGTGAACCCCTCCATCGCCATGCACGGTGGGCGAGCCGATCTCGTCGCCGTCGAGGCGGGCGTGGCCTACGTGCGCCTGAGCGGCGGGTGCCAGGGTTGCGGCCTGGCCGCGGTGACGTTGTCCCAGGGGATCGAGGTGGCACTGGTCGAGGGCGTGGCCGAGATCGTCTCGGTGGTCGACGTCACCGACCACTCGAGCGGCAACAACCCGTACTACGAGCCGGCCAAGAAGTAACCCCGCCATCGCCGGGGCGGCGCGAGTCGTCCGGTAGCGTGCCGCCATGGACAGCGCGATCACGGCCGTGTGCGCGGTCGGGGGCCTGCTCATCGGCGACGGGCTCGAAGTGGTGGTCCAGCGCAACGGCGACCGCGCCCCCTTCGACCGGCCCTGGTGGCGCTGCCCGTCGTGCGCCGCCGCGGCCACGGGCCTCGGCCTGGTCCCGCTGGCCCGCTCGTGGTCCCGGGCCCGGGGGTGCCCGGCCTGCGGCCAGCCCGTCGCCCAGGCGTGGCGACCGCTGGCCCTGGCCGTGGTGACCGCGGCCGTCCTCGGCGGGTTCGGCTGGCGCTTGGGTGCACAGCCGGTGCTGGCCGCCTTCGCCGTCTTCGGCACCGGATTGGTGGCCGTCAGCGCGGTCGACCTCGAGCACTATCGGATCCCCAACCGGATCCTGTACCCAACCCTGTTCTCCACCGCCGCCTTGTTGGTCGTGGCGTCGGCGGTCGACGACCGGTGGGGATCGTTGGCCCGGGCCGCCATCGCCGGTGCGATCGCGTTCGCCGGCTTCTTCGTGGTGCACCTGATCGTGCCGCACGGCATGGGCTTCGGCGACGTGCGCTTGGCCGGCCTGATCGGCATGGGGACGGGCTGGCTCGGGCTCGGCCATGCCTTCGTCGCGTTCATGGCCGCGTTCCTTCTCGGGGCGGCCATCGGCATCGTGGTCATGAAGGTGACCGGGGGCGGGCGCAAGACCAAGGTCCCCTTCGGCCCGTTCCTGGCCGCGGGGGCCGTCATCGCCGTGTTGTGGGGCGGGCCCCTCGTGACCACGTTCCTCCACCGTCCGTCGTAGTCGTCGCGCTTGACCGCCCCCGGTCGGTCGCGGCACTCGTGACGGGCTCGGGCGTGGCCAAAGCGGGCCGCGACGAACGCGAGCGCGAAGATGACGACGGCGTGTGGCCGCTCTTCGCCCTGGAGCGTGGAGCGACGGGGTGCGGCTCCTCGACCGGTAGATTTGGCCCGTGCTCAGGTATCTCACCGCCGGGGAGTCCCATGGCCGGGCGTTGGTCGTCATCGTCGAGGGCCTCCCCGCGGGGCTGGCGGTGACCGTCGGCGACATCCAGGGCGAGCTGGCCCGGCGCCGGCTGGGTTTCGGGCGCGGCCCGCGCATGCGCTTCGAGGCCGACGACGTGATGCTCCTGGGCGGGATCCGCCACGGGCGCACCCTGGGGTCGCCGGTGGCGATCGAGATCGCCAACACCGAGTGGCCCAAATGGGAGGAGGAGATGTCGCCGCACCCCGGCGCGCCCTCCAAGATCCTCACCGCCCCTCGTCCGGGACACGCCGATCTGGCCGGCATGCAGAAGTACGGGTTCGACGACGCCCGGGACGTCCTCGAACGCGCCTCGGCGCGCGAGACGGCGGCCCGGGTGGCGGCCGGTTGTCTGGCCAAGGCGCTGTTGTCCCATCTCGGCGTGGCCGTGATCAGTCATGTCGTCGCCCTGGGCACCGCCCGGGCGGCAGGGCACCGGCCGACGGCGTCGGACCTCGAAGCCGTCGACGCGTCTGCCGTGCGTTGCTTCGACCCCGAGGCCGAGGGGCAGATGGTGGCGGCCATCAAGGCGGCGGCCAAGGACGGCGACTCCCTCGGCGGGGTCGTCGAGGTGCTCGCCTACGGCGTGCCGGTCGGTCTCGGCAGCCACGTGCACTGGGACCGCCGACTCGACGCCCGCCTGGCGCAGGCGCTGATGAGCATCCAGGCGGTGAAGTCCGTCGAAATCGGCGAAGGGGGCCAGACCCCGGGCCGGCGGGGGTCGGAGGCCCATGACGCCATCACCTGGGATGCCGAGGCGGAGACCTATCGGCGCGAGACGACGCGCGCGGGAGGCATCGAGGGCGGCATGTCCACCGGTGGACTCATCGCCGCCAGCGTCGGCATGAAACCGTTGGCCACGTTGAACCGGCCCGTGCTGGCCACCGTGGACACGGCCACCAAGGAACCGACGGTGTCGTTCAAGGAACGGACCGATGTGACCGCCGTACCGGCCATGGGTGTCGTGGCCGAGACGATGACCGCGCTGGTGCTCGCCGACGAAGCGCTGCGCAAGTTCGGCGGGGACTCGCTCGACGAGCTGGTGCGCAATCGTGACGGGTTCCTCGCCGCCCTGGCCACGACGACGGCATCGGTCCCGGCAGCCGGCGGTGGCTGAGCACCTGTTCCTCGTCGGGATGATGGGGTCGGGCAAGTCGACGGTGGGCCGCATCGTGGCCGACACCTTGGGATGGGCGTTCGTCGACACTGACGCCGAGGTCGAGTCGGCCACCGGCGCGACCGTCGAGGGCGTCTTCATCGGGCGCGGGGAGGGAGGCTTTCGAGCCGAGGAACGTCGGGCCGTGGAGGCGGCCGGGCGCCACCCGGGCCCGGTGGTCGTGTCGGTCGGCGGGGGGGCCGTGCTCGACGAGCGCAATTGCGCCGTGATGCGCGCCGGCGTCGGCGTCGTGTGGCTCCGGGCGCGTGCCGAGACGCTGGCCCGGCGGGTCGGCACCGCGAGCGGGCGGCCGTTGCTGGCCGAGCCCGGCGCGCCGGGGGCGTTGGCGGTGCTTGAGCGGATCGAGTCGGAGCGCCGGGAGCGGTACCGGGACGTCGCCACGGCCGTGGTCGACGTCGACGACCTGACGCCAGTGGAGGCGGCCGCGGCGGTCGTGGCCGCCAGCGCGGTGGTGCCGTGATCTCGGTCCCGGTGGTACTGGGGGAGCGCTCCTACGAGGTGGTGGTGGGTGCCGGCGCGCGGCGGGCGTTGGCCGCCGCGCTGCCCGCCGGCGTCGAGCGGGTGGTGGTCGTGGCGCGCCACGGCCTCGATCCCGATGTCGACCCGGGCGTGGATTTCGATGTGGTGCATCTTCCCGACGGCGAGGAGGCCAAGTCTCTCGCCACGGTGGAGTCACTGTGTCGCGCCTTCAGCGAGCGGAGGATGGCGCGCTCGGACGCGATCGTGGCCGTGGGCGGTGGTGTCGTCACCGACGTGGTCGGGTTCGCGGCATCGGTCTATCTCCGCGGTATCGCCTATGTGAACGTCCCGACCACGCTCTTGGCGCAGATCGACGCCGCCGTCGGGGGCAAGACGGGGGTGAACCTCCCTGAGGGCAAGAACCTCGTGGGCACGTTCTGGCAGCCGGCCGCCGTGCTCTGCGACACCGAGACCCTCGCCACGTTGCCGCCACGCGAGTGGTCGTCGGGGCGCGGCGAGATGGCCAAGTACGCCTTCATCGCCGCTGACCCAGCGCCGGCATCGTCGCTCGGCGCCGCGCTCGGCGACATGACGCTCGAGGAACAGGTGGCGCACTGTGTGGCCATCAAGGCCGCGGTGGTGAGCGCCGACGAGCGCGAGGGCGATCGACGGATGGTGCTCAATTACGGCCACACCTTGGGTCACGCCCTGGAGGCGGTGGCGCTGTCGTCGGGCGGCACCGCCGACCTGCGCCACGGTGAGGCGGTGGCCATCGGGCTCGTGTTCGCCGCGCACCTGGCGCGCCGCCTCGATCGCATCGACGACGCGCGCGTGGCGCTGCACCGCAGCGTGGTGGCGTCGTTCGACCTGCCCACCGATCTTCCCGAGGGCACGTCGGCGTCCGAGGTGCTGACCTACATGGCCCGCGACAAGAAGGCCCGCCACGACCTCACCTTCGTCCTCGACGGCGCCCGGGGCGTCGAGCCGGTCCGGGGCGTCGACCCCGAGCTGGTAGTGGCTACCCTGGCGGAGATGGGAGCGCGACCATGAGCACGCAACCGCTGGTCGTGGTGCTCTCGGGGCCGAACCTCGACCTCCTGGGCGAACGCCAACCCGAGATCTACGGCACGGCCACGCTAGCCGACCACGTGGCGCGGGCCGCCGCCGAGGCCGAGGCCCTGGGGCTCGCGCTCGAGCACCATCAGACCAACCACGAAGGTGAGCTGGTCGAGTTGATCCACGCCGCCCGGGGTCGCGCCCAGGCGCTCGTCGTCAATGCCGGCGCCCTCACCCACTACTCATGGGCGTTGCACGACGCGCTGGCCGCCTACGACGGCATCGTGGTCGAGGTCCACCTCTCCAACCCGGCGGCCCGTGAGCCGTTTCGCCATACCTCGGTCGTCGCTCCGGTGGCGTCGGGCACCATCGCCGGATTCGGGGGGCTCGGCTATGGCCTGGCCATCGCCGCCGTGTCGCGCCTCCTCGGCCACAACGCCACCTGATGGGGCGGGAGGAAGCCGACCTGCTGCCCATGGAGGTGTCGGCGCGCGTGGAGCGGTTGCGACCGTTGCTCGCCGACGTGGGGGTGGACGCATTGATCGTCACGTCGGCGGCCAACGTGCGGTACCTGACCGGCTTCACGGGATCCGCCGGGCTGGTGCTGGTGACGGCGTCGGGTGCGTTGCTCACCACCGACGGCCGCTACCGGACCCAGGCGCGCGAGCAGCTCGACGACGCGGGGACGAGCGACGGCGTCGAGCTCGTGGTCGGGGGCAGCGACGCCCAACGCCGTGCCATCACCGCGGCGGTGGCCGGTGCGTCGGCGACGCGGGTGGGCCTGGAGGCGGAGAGCATCACCTGGGGGTCCCAGCGCCGGTGGGCGGGCGCGCTGGGAGAGGTCGACACGGTGGCGACCTCGGGCGTCGTGGAGGGCTTGCGCCAGGTGAAGGACGCCGGCGAGATCGACCGGATGGCGCGCGCCGCGTCCATCGCCGACCGGGCCCTCGGCGAGGTCGTCGACCTGCTCGGCCGGCACCGCACCGAGCACGAGATCGCCCTGGCCCTCGACACCGCCATGCGCCGCCTCGGCGCGGACGACCGCGCCTTCGAGACCATCGTCGCCGGCGGCCCGAACTCGGCCAAGCCCCACGCCCGTCCCTCGGCCCGGCCGGTCGAGCCCGGCGACCCGGTGGTCATCGACTTCGGGGCCACCGTCGACGGGTACCGCTCGGACATGACCAGGACGTTCTGCGTCGGCGGTCGCCCCTCGACCGAGCTGGCCCGGCTCTTCGACGTGGTGGCCGGCGCCCAGGCGGCCGGGGTGGCCTCGGTGCGCGCCGGGGTCAGCACCGGGGCCATCGACGAGGTGTGCCGGAGCCACATCGCCGCCGCCGGCCTGGCCAGCGCGTTCGAGCACGGCACCGGTCACGGTGTGGGCCTCGACATCCACGAGGCGCCGTCGGTGTCCGCGGGGGCCACTGCTATCCTCTCGCCCGGCATCGTCGTCACCGTCGAGCCCGGCGTCTACCTCGCCGGTGTCGGCGGGGTCCGGATCGAGGACACGGTGGTCGTGACCGGAGACGGGTGCCGATCTCTCACCGGATTCACCAAGGAAAGCGCGGCTTGATGGCAATCACCACGAACGACCTGCGCAACGGCATGACCCTCGACCTGCCCGAAGGGCTCTTCGCCGTCGTCGAATTCCAGCACGTGAAGCCGGGCAAAGGGGGTGCCTTCGTGCGCACGAAGCTCAAGAACGTGCGCACCGGAGCCGTGATCGAACGGACCTTCCGGGCCGATGAGCGCGTGGAGCAGGCGATCGTCGACAAGCGCGAGATGCAGTACCTCTATCGCGACGGCACCGACTACGTGTTCATGGACGCCACCTCCTACGACCAGATCACCGTCACCCCCGAGACCCTGGGAGAGGCCACCGGCTTCCTGAAGGAGAGCGACAGCGCCGTGCTCCAGCTCTACGGGGACGAGATCGTGGGGGTGGACCTGCCGGCCGCGGTGGAGCTCGGCATCGCCGAGACCGAACCGGGGGTCCAAGGCGACCGGGTGTCGGGCGCGCGCAAGCCGGCGACGCTCGAGACCGGCTTGGTCGTCCAGGTCCCGCTGTTCGTCAACCCGGGCGACCGCATCAAGGTCGACACCCGCACCGGCGAGTACATCAACCGGGCCTAGCGGCTTCCACCGGGACGTGTCCTCGCGCCGGGCCGGTACCGAAGCGTCGGGCGACGCCCGCCATCACGCCCGGGAACGGGCCCTCGCCCTGCTGTACGAGGCCGAGCTCAAGCACCTGGCCCCGGCCGCGGTACTGAGCGGGCTGGCCGCCACCCCCGATGCCCTGACCACGCAGCTCGTCGAGGGTGTCGCCGCCGACGCCGAGCACATCGACGAGCTCCTCGGTCGCGCCGCGGTCGACTGGGAGGTCGACCGCATGCCCGTGGTCGACCGGAGCATCTTGCGCCTCGCCACCTACGAGCTGCTGGAACGATCGGACACGCCGGTGGCGGTGGTCATCGACGAAGCGGTGGAGCTGGCCAAGGAGTACTCCACCGAACAGTCGAGCTCCTTCGTCAACGGCGTCCTCGTCACCATCGCCCGCCAGGTGCGCCCGGAGGCGGACCCCGACGGGTAGCCGGGACACGCCGCGAACGAGCCCGATCAGGGGGCGGCCCCGACCCGACCGGTCCCGACCCGACCGGGAGCCGGAGCACGGCGCCGGGACCCGCTGCTAGCATGGACGACGACCGTGAAGCGGGTCCCGAGAGGCCCGTACGGACCTGGAGGAGCCCTCGTGGCTGAACGTGAACGCAGGCTGACCCCACCGCGAGGTGGGGTGTTCGTTCCCCGGGTCCAGGTCCTCTCCATCGACGACGTCAACCGGGCCCTCGTCCGGATCGCTCACGAGATCGTCGAGCGCAACCACGGTCTCGACGACGTCGTCCTGGTGGGCCTGCAGACCGGGGGCGTGCCGCTGGCCTTCCGTATCGCCCAGGTCCTCGAGGAGGTGCGGGGGAGCTCGGTCCCGGTGGGCACGCTCGACGTCGCCTTCTACCGCGACGACATCGGTATCCGTCCCGTGCTCCCCGAGGCGGTGACCGACATCCCCGGCGACCTGGCCGGCCGGCTGGTCGTGCTGGTCGATGACGTGCTCTTCACGGGCCGGACGGTGCGCGCCGCCCTGAACGCCTTGGCCGACTACGGCCGGGCCCGGGCCGTGCAGCTGGCCGTCATGGTCGACCGGGGCCACCGGGAACTGCCGGTGCGCCCGGACTACGTGGGCAAGAACATCCCCACCCGTCTCGACGAGCAGGTGGACGTGAGTCTCGAAGGCGTCGTGCTCGGCGACGTGTTGCCCAAGTGAGCCGGACCCCGGTGTCGAGCGACCCAGCCGCCGCAGTGGTCGCTGCGGCGACGTCCCCGGCCCCGCCCGCCGCCCGGGGCCCGGCCGGCCCCTCGCCCACGTCGGGCCCGGTGGGTCGGCCCGAAACCGTCGCGCCCATGCGCCACCTGCTGTCGATGGCCGACCTCGACGCGGCAGGGATCGCCCATGTGCTGCGCGTGACGGACTCGCTCGGCGAGGTCGTCCGGCGCTCGATCCCTCGCGTCCCGGCCCTGCGCGGGCGCACCGTGGTGTCGCTGTTCGCCGAGGAGTCGACCCGGACGCGCCTGTCGTTCGAAACGGCGGCCAGGCGCATGTCGGCCGACGTCCTCACGTTCTCGGCGGCGACGTCCTCGGCGAAAAAGGGCGAGTCGCTCCGCGACACCGTGGAGACCATCGCCGCCATGGGGGTCGACGCCTTCGTCGTCCGACATGGCGCGGCCGGCGCGCCGACGCAGGTGGCGCGCTGGGTGGATGCCCATGTCGTGAACGCCGGCGACGGGTGGCACGAGCATCCGACCCAGGCACTGCTCGACTGCTACACGATCCGCCAGTTCCGGGCCGAGGCCGAGGGCCGGACGGTGGGGACCGAGGTCGGTACCGAGTGCTTCGAGGGGCTGCGTGTCGCCGTGGTGGGCGACGTCCGTCACAGCCGGGTGGCCCGCTCTCTCGTGATCGCCCTGCGGACCCTGGGGGCTCGGGCCACCGTGGTGTGCCCCGGCACCTTGGTGCCGCCGTCGCTCGAAGGATGGGGTGTCGACGTCTGCCACGACCTCGACGCCGTGTTGCCCGAGGTCGACGTGGTGTACCTGCTCCGACTCCAGCTCGAGCGGGGCACGGGGTCCTACCTCCCCTCGGCACGCGAGTACAGCGCCGGCTTCGGGCTCACGGCGCGGCGCGCCGCCCGACTGGCGCCGGGGGCGATGGTGATGCACCCGGGACCGATGAACCGCGGCGTCGAGATCGCCGACGAGGTGGCCGACATGGCCCGATCGCTGGTGCTGCGCCAGGTGGCCAACGGTGTGGCCGTGCGAATGGCCGTGCTCTACCTGCTGCTCGCCGGCCCGGACGCGCCCGACGCGGAGGAGCTCGGCCGCTCCCTCGGTGTGGTCGGTGCCTGAGGACGGGGAGCGCGTGGGGGTGAGCGGCGCCATCGGACCGCGGTGGGTCGTGGTGTCGGGCGGGACCGTCGTCGACGCCACCGGTGCCCGCCGGGCGGACGTCCTCGTCGAAGACGGGGTGGTCCGGGCCGTGGGCGAGGGGATCGAGACACCGTCGGGGGCCACCGTGCTCGACGCCGGGGGCGCGTTGGTGTCGCCCGGGCTCGTCGACCTGCACACCCACCTGCGCCAGCCGGGGCGCGAGGAGGCCGAGACCGTCGAGAGTGGATCCCGGGCCGCCGCGCTCGGCGGGTTCACGGCGGTGGTGGCCATGCCCAACACCGACCCGCCGATCGACAACGCCGCCGTGGTCAGCGAGGTGCTCGACCTCGGTCGTCGGGCCATGTGCCAGGTGGCCGTGGCCGGCGCCATCACCGTGGGGCGCGCCGGCGAGCGCCTCGCCCCCATGGGCGAGCTCGCCGCGCTCGGGGTCCGCCTGTTCACCGACGACGGTGCCGGGGTCCAAGACGCCGGGGTCATGCGCCGGGCGCTCGAGTACGCGCACGGGTTGGGCGTCACGCTGGGCCAGCACTGCGAGCTCGATGCACTGGCCGCCGGTGGCCACATGCACGAAGGTGCCTGGTCGAGCCGCCTCGGCGTGCCCGGTGTGCCGGCGGAGGCCGAAGAGATCATGGTCGCCCGGGACATCGCCCTGGCCCGCATGACCGGTGGCCGGGTGCACTTCCTGCATCTGTCCACCGCCCGCTCGTTGCGCCTCGTGGCCGCGGCCAAGGCCGAGGGGCTCGCCGTCACCGCCGAGGTGACGCCGCACCACCTCACCTTCACCGACGCGTCGTTGGCCGGTTACGAGTCCGTGTTCAAGGTGAACCCGCCGCTGCGCACGGACGCGGACGTCGCCGCACTGCGAGAGGCGTGCGCGTCGGGCACGGTCGACGCCGTGGCCACCGACCACGCCCCCCACCCCCCCGAGGCCAAGGACGCCCCCCTGGCCGACGCGCCGGCGGGGATGCTCGGGCTCGAGACGTCGCTGGCCGCGACGATGGCCGCCCTGGTCGGCGACGAGGGCGGGGCGGCGATGACCGCGGCCGACGTGCTCGCCCTGCTGTCGTGGCGGCCGGCGGCCGTCGCCGGTCTGGCTCCCGACGCCGGTGGCGACCAAGGCGGTCCCATCGCGCCGGGGTCGGCGGCCAACCTGTGCGTGTTCGACCCGGCGACGACCTGGGAGGTCGACCCGGCCCGCCTGGCCAGCCGGAGCCGCAACACGCCCTGGGCGGGCCGGGTGCTCACCGGCGGGGTCCGCCACACCGTCTACCGGGGCGAGCCGGTGGTCATCGCCGGCGAGGCGCAGCGATGACCACCACCGCGTCGATATCGGGCCGTCGATCCCCGGCGCTGCTCGTCCTGGCCGACGGCGAAGTCTTCGAGGGCGAGGCGCTGGGGGCCGAGCCCGGCGGCGGGGTGGCGACCGGCGAGCTCGTGTTCAACACCGTCTTGTCGGGCTACCAGGAGGTCATCACCGACCCGAGCTACGCCGGCCAGGTCGTGGCTTTCACGTACCCGCACATCGGCAACTACGGGACGACACCGGCCGACGACGAGGCGCCCCGACCCCGGTGTCGCGCCGTGGTGGTCCGAGACGTGGCGCCGCGGCCCTCGAGCTGGCGGTCTCGGGAGTCACTCGACGACTTCCTGGTTCGCCACGGCGTGCCCGGGATCACCGGGGTGGACACACGCCGGCTCACCCGACACGTCCGTGAGGTGGGGGCGATCCCGTGCGCCCTGGGCACGGCCGACGAGCGCGCCCTGTTGGCGGCGGCGCGCGCCGAGCCGGGAACGACGGGTGCCGACCTCGTCTCGGCGGTGACCACCGAGGTGGTCACGGTGCGCGGCCACGGCCCCTGGCGCGTCGTCGCCTACGACTTCGGCGTGAAGGAGACCATGTTGCGTCGTCTGGGGGAGCTGTGCACGGTGACCGTCGTCCCTGCCGGGCTCGCCGCCGCCGAAGTGCTGGCCATGGAGCCCGATGGCGTGTTCCTCTCCAACGGGCCGGGTGACCCGGCGGCCTTGGGGGCACAGGTGGCCATCGTGGCCGACTTGCTCGGGCGCGTCCCCGTGTTCGGCATCTGCTTGGGACACCAGCTGCTGGCCGGCGCGCTGGGCGCGTCGACCTACAAGCTGGCGTTCGGGCATCACGGGGGCAACCATCCGGTGCGTCGGGTCGACGACGGCCGCGTGGAGATCACAAGCCAGAACCACAACTACGCGGTGGACGGGGCCTCGCTGCCCGCGCTCGGCGCGGCGGCGACCGAGATCACGCACGTCAACCTCAACGACGGTGTCGTCGAGGGCATCCGCTGCGCGCGCCTCGACGCCTTCGGCGTGCAGTACCACCCGGAGGCGGGCCCCGGCCCGCACGACGCGCGGTACCTGTTCGAGCAGTTCACCGACCTCATGGAAGCCGCCGCCGGGCGTGCCCCGCGGTCGGGGACGGCCGGGGCGTAGGCGCGTGGGACGCCGAAGCGACATCGAGTCGATCCTCGTCATCGGGTCGGGGCCGATCGTGATCGGTCAGGCGTGCGAGTTCGACTACTCGGGCAGCCAGGCCTGCCGGGTGCTCGGTGCCGAGGGATACCGCGTCATCCTGGCCAACTCGAACCCGGCCACGATCATGACCGACCCCGGCCTGGCCGATCGGACCTACGTCGAGCCGCTCGACGTGGAGGTGCTGAGCGCCATCATCGCCCGGGAGCACCCCGACGCCCTGTTGCCGACGCTCGGGGGACAGACCGCCCTCAATCTGGCCATGGAGCTCGTCGATGGGGGCGTGATCGACGACTACGGGGTCCGCCTCATCGGCGCCGATGCCGAGGCCATCCACACCGCCGAGGACCGGGACCGGTTCAAGGCGGCCATGGAGGAGATCGGCCTCGAGGTGCCCTCGTCGGGGTTCGCGCACTCCCTCGACGAGGCCATGGCCGTGGGCGCGACGATCGGCTTCCCGCTCATGATCCGCCCGAGCTTCATCCTCGGCGGGGCGGGCACGGGCACGGCCAGCTCCCGGGAGCAGCTGGCCAAGGTGGCGGCCGAGGGTCTGGCCGCCAGCCCCGTGCACCAGATCCTGATCGAGCGCTCGATCGCGGGCTGGAAGGAGTTCGAGCTCGAGGTCATGCGCGACCGGGCGGACAACTGCGTCGTGGTGTGCTCGATCGAGAACCTGGACCCCATGGGTGTGCACACGGGCGACTCGATCACCGTGGCGCCCGCCCAGACGCTGTCGGACGTGGAGTACCAGGCCATGCGCGACGACGCCTTTGCCTGCATCCGCCGCGTCGGCGTCGAAACGGGAGGCTCGAACATCCAATTCGCGGTGGACCCGGCCGGCGGCCGACGCCTCGTCATCGAGATGAACCCCCGTGTGTCGCGGTCGTCGGCCCTGGCCTCGAAGGCCACCGGCTTCCCGATCGCCAAGATCGCCGCCTTGTTGGCCGTGGGTTACACGCTCGACGAGGTCACCAACGACATCACCCGGGCCACCCCGGCGAGCTTCGAGCCCACCATCGACTACGTGGTCACGAAGATCCCGCGCTGGGCCTTCGAGAAACTGCCCGGCGTGGCCGACCGTCTGGGGACGCGCATGCAGTCGGTGGGCGAGGTCATGGCCATCGGGCGGACGTTCCCGGAGTCGTTGCAAAAGGCCCTCCGCTCCCTGGAGCAGGGTCGCTTCGGGCTCAATGCCGATCCCGCCGAGGATCGTTACGACGTGCTCGACGACGACGAGCTCGTGGCCGCCGCCATCTTGCCCACGCCCGAGCGCGTGTTCGAGCTGGAAGCAGCGTTGCGCCGGGGTATCACCCCCGATGCGTTGAGCACGGTCACCGGGGTCGACCCCTGGTTCCTCGACCAGCTCGCGCTGGTGAGCGAAGCTCGCCGTGATCTCGATGCACTGGCCGCCGGACGGCGGGGGGCCGCGGCCCTCGCCGTGGTCGGTCGGCCTGAGTTCCGGATGCTCAAGCGCCTCGGGTTCGCCGACGCCCAGATCGCCCACCTGCTGGGCGCGACCGAGACCGAGGTGCGCGCCGCCCGACTGGCGCTGGGTGTGCGGGCGACGTTCAAGACCGTCGACACCTGCGGCGCCGAGTTCGAGGCGTTCACGCCGTATCACTACTCGACCTATGAGGACGAGGACGAAGTCCGCCCGAGCGTCCGGCCCCGCATCGTCATCTTGGGGTCGGGGCCCAACCGCATCGGTCAGGGGATCGAGTTCGACTATTGCTGCGTGCACGCCAGCCTGGCCCTGCGCGCCGCGGGGTACGAGACGGTGATGGTCAACTGCAACCCCGAGACCGTGTCGACCGACTACGACACCTCGGACCGGCTGTACTTCGAGCCCCTGACGGCGGAGGACGTGGCCAACGTGATCGACGCCGAGATCCGGGCGGGGGAGGCACCCGGCGGCGCGCCGGTGGCGGGGGTCATCGTGAGCCTGGGGGGCCAGACGCCCCTGAAGTTGGCCCATTCGCTGCCTCCAGGGCTGGTCATCGGCACCAGCCCGGCGGACATCGACCTGGCCGAGGATCGCGAGCAGTGGAACGCCCTGTGCGAGCGTCTGGGCATCCCGCAACCCCCCGGCGGCGTGGCCGGCACCGTCGACGAAGCGTTGGCCGTGGCCAAGAAGGTGGGGTATCCCGTCCTCGTCCGGCCCAGCTACGTCCTGGGCGGCCGGGCCATGGAGATCGTCTACGACGACGAGCGCCTGGCACAGGTGGTGGCCCAGTTGGGGGGCTCGCTCGACCGCGAAGGCGGTGTGTCGGCCGAGCGCCCGGTGCTCGTCGACCGCTTTCTCGAAGACGCGGTCGAGGTCGATGTGGACGCCGTGCGCGACGAGGACGGCGAGGTGTTCGTGGCCGGGATCATGGAGCACGTCGAAGAAGCCGGCGTGCACTCGGGCGACTCGGCCTGCGCCCTACCGCCCCAGACGCTGTCCGAAGCGGTCCTCGCCGATCTCGAAGTGCACACCAGGGCGATCGCCGCGGCACTGAGCGTCGTCGGTCTCCTCAACGTGCAGTACGCCGTCAAAGACGGCGCCGTCTTCGTCCTCGAGGCCAATCCCCGGGCCAGTCGGACCGTCCCGTTCGTGGCCAAGGCCACCGGCGTGCCCGTCGCCATGGTGGCGGCACGCGTCATAGCCGGGGACTCATTGGCCGCGCTGCGGTCCGAGGGGCTGCTGCGCCCCCCGTCGAATCTGGGATATGTCAGCGTGAAGGAAGCGGTCTTGCCCTTCGCCCGGTTCCCCGGCGTCGACACGCTGCTCGGCCCCGAGATGCGCTCGACGGGCGAGGTCATGGGCTCGGGGACCACATTCGGGTTGGCCTTCGCCAAGAGCCAGATGGCGGCCGGCACCCGGTTGCCCGATGCGGGCACCGTCTTCTTGTCCCTGGCGGACCGCGACAAGCAGACGGGGCTGGTCGCGGCGAAGCAGTTCCACGAGATCGGGCTCATGCTGGCGGCGACGTCGGGGACGGCCGCCTTCCTCGAGTCCAACGGTGTGCCGGTGGCGACCGTCGTGGCCAAAGTGGGTGAGACGGGCGCGGCCGACGCCGTCGAGCTCATCGCGTCGGGACACGTGCAGATGGTGGTCAACACACCCCGCGGCCGCGGCCCGCGCGCCGACGGTAACCACATCCGGGCCGCCGCCCTGGCCCACGGCGTGCCGTGTCTCACCACCGTGGCCGCCGCCCGCGCCGCGGCGACGGGCATGCGCGACTGGAAGGACCACCCCCTCTCGGTGATGAGCCTGCAGGAGATGCACGCCACAACCACCCCGCCCACGCCGGCGGGGCGAGCGACGACCGGCGGTGGTGACCGGTGAGGTGGTCGCTGCGCCGCACCGACATGCGCACGGTGGTGGGCTCGGTGGCGCTGGCCAACCCGGTCCTCGCCGCCTCGGGCACCGCCGGGCACGGGGCGGAGTTGGGCGCGTACGTCGACCTGGCCGCGCTCGGCGGCGTCGTGGTCAAGTCGCTCGCCGCTGATGCCTGGCCGGGGAACCCGGCCCCGCGCGTGGTGGAGACCCCGGCGGGGATGCTCAACTCCGTCGGCCTCCAGGGTCCCGGCGTCGCCGCCTGGTTGGCCCACGACCTGCCCAAGTTGGTCGACCGCGGCGCGCCGGTCGTGGCCAGCATTTGGGGTCGGCGCCCCTACGACTACGCCCGCGCCGGCGCCATGTTGGTCGGCGCACCCGGCGTGATCGCGGTCGAGGTCAACGTGAGCTGCCCCAACGTCGAAGACCGCAGTCGGATGTTCTCGCATTCCGCCGCGGCCACGGCCGACGCGGTGGCCGCGGCGTCGGTGTGCGGGCTACCGCTATGGGTCAAGCTCAGCCCCAACGTCGCCGACATCGCCGAGATCGCGGGAGCCGCGCTGGAGGCCGGGGCCGAGACGCTCGTGCTGGTCAACACCGTGTTGGGGATGTCGATCGACCCCGCCCGACGCGCCTATCGCCTCGGGTCGGGAGCGTGGGGCGGAGGCTTGTCGGGGCCCGCCATCCGCCCGGTCGCCGTGCGTGCCGTCCACGACTGTCGCGCCGCCTTCCCCCATGCCGGGATCGTCGGGGTGGGCGGGGTGTGCCGGGGGGTCGACGCCGCGGAGCTGCTCGTCGCCGGGGCCGACGCCGTCGAGGTGGGCACGGCGACCTTCCGCGACCCTCGGGCGCCGGCCAAGGTGCGAAACGAGCTCGAGCGCTGGTGCCGGCGCCACAACGTGGCGGCCGTGCGGGAGCTGGTCGCGACCGTCCACGCCGGGCGCGCCGGCGGCGGGAGCTGACCGTGGCGGGCGAAGGTCGCGAGCACCTGGCCCTCGCCTTGGACGTCGACGACCTGGTCGTCGCCCTGCGCCTGGCCCGGCGGCTGCGACCCTGGTTCGCGGTGGCCAAAGTGGGACTCGAGTTGTTCGGCGCGGCCGGGCCCGAGACCGTCTCGTCGCTGACCGTCGAGGGCTACCGGGTCTTCTTGGACCTGAAGCTCCACGACATCCCGACGACGGTCACCCGCGCCTCGCGTGTCATCGGCGGCCTCGGCGTGGGGTTCACCACCGTCCACACCCAAGGTGGCGAGGCGATGGTGCGCGCCGCGGTCGAGGGCATGGCCGAGGGGGCCCACGCCGCCGGTGCCCCGGCTCCGTGTGTGCTCGGGGTGACGGTCTTGACCAGCGAACCGGTGGCGTCTCGCGACGTGCTCGAGGCACGCGCCGCGTTGGCCAAGGCGGCGGGATGTGGCGGTCTGGTCTGCGCCGCGTCCGACCTCGCCGTGACCCGGGCGGCGGCGCCGGGGCTCATCACCGTCGTCCCCGGCATCCGACCGGCCGGGGCCGATGCCGGCGACCAGGCCCGGGTGGCGACCCCCGCGTCGGCCGTCGCCGCCGGCGCCGACCTCCTCGTGGTGGGTCGGGCCGTGACCGCCGCCGAGGACCCGGAGAAAGTCGCCGCCACCTTGTGCTCGGAGGTGGATTCGGCCATTGCCGCACGTCGTGGGTGATTGTGTGGCGCGGGGGGGCTAAGGTGACCCGCATGCCGCAACCTCCTGCCCTCACTCCCGAGCAGCGTCAGGCGGCGCTGGACAAGGCCGCTAGGGTCCGCCGTGAGCGGGCCGAAGTGAAGGAGAAGCTGAAGATGGGGTCGATCACCCTGTCCGAGCTCCTTCAACAAGCGGACAAAGACGAAACCGTTGGCAAGATGAAGGTGCTCTCGGTGCTCGAGTCCCTCCCCGGACTCGGCAAGGTCAAGGCCCGCCGCCTCATGGAGACGGTCGGGATCAGCGAGAGCCGCCGCCTCCAGGGTCTCGGGGTGAATCAGCGCGAGGCACTGCTCGCGCACACCGCGAAGTCCTGATCTTCGTCGTCTCCGGCCCCGGTGGGGCCGGCAAGGGGACGGTGGTCGCCCGGCTCGTCGAGCGTGACCCCACGCTCTGGCTCAGTCGCTCCTGGACCACGCGCGCCCGTCGTCCGGGCGAGGCCGAGGACGCCTACGTCTTCGTGGGCCGGGACGAATTCGAGGCCCGGGTGGCCGCCGGGGGATTTCTGGAGTGGGCCGAGTTCCTCGGGAACCTCTACGGCACACCGCTGCCCGATCCGCCTCCGGGCACCGATGTCGTCCTCGAGATCGACCTGCAGGGAGCGGCGCAGGTTCGCCGCGCCCACCCCGACGCGGTGGTGGTCTTGCTCGTCCCCCCGTCGGTCGAAGCCCAGGCCGAGCGCCTGCGCGGCCGCGGTGACGACGAGGAGGCGGTAGCCCGGCGGATCACCAAGGGCGAGGAGGAGATGCGCCTCGGGCGCCGTCTGACGCCGTATGTGGTGGTCAACGACGACCTCGAATCGGCCGTGTCCCAGGTGGCCGGTATACTCGACGCTCACCGCACGTAGCGCCCGCAACGCCGGGCCGCGACCGACGAGGAGCCTGATGGCCCAGCCCCGTACCACGCTCATGGAACCCCCCATCGAGGAGCTCCTCGACAAGGTGGACTCCAAATTCACCCTGGTGGCCCTGTCCGCCAAGCGTGGCCGGCAGATCAACTCGTATTACAACCAGCTCGGCGAAGGACTCGGCTACGTCGTGCCGCCCCAGGTGACCTCCGTCTCGGGCAAGTCGCTGACCATCGCTTTCGAGGAAATCGCCGCCGGCAAGGCGGTCTACGTCCGGCGCGATCCGGACGCCGTCGCGGCCGAGGCCGCCGTCGAGGGTGTCGGGGTCGACGCCGTCGCGGCCGAGGCCGCCGTCGAGGGTGTCGGGGTCGA
>Ga0181536_10000644_pt1 | contig 41895 bp, 38 predicted proteins | sample PEATcosm2014_Bin_41_FD_121105 | JGI IMG/M metagenome (GOLD analysis project Ga0181536, IMG submission 121105) | Peatland microbial communities from MTU Mesocosm Facility, Houghton, MI, USA - PEATcosm2014_Bin17_60_metaG | ecosystem: Environmental > Terrestrial > Soil > Wetlands > Peat | place...
CCGAGCGAAGATCGCGCGCGGCACCCCGCAAGGGAAGCAGCGATGCAGGTCGAGCAAGGGTCAAACGCGAGCTACTGGCCGAGACGAATGGATCTTACATCACCTCGGAACTCTCTTATTTTTTGTGCCCAAGCTTCTGGCTCCTGGCTCCTAACTTCCAGTTCAGCCCTTTTCCTTTCCAATCCTCCTCGGCAACCGTGCTTTCCTTGTTTGCTGGGTTCATCCGCGTAGATCCGCGTGAATCCACGGCAAAGAAGTTTTGTTTCCTGAGACCTGACACCTAAGACCCAACACCTGAATTTGGTGGACCGGGCAAGAATCGCACTTGCATCTGCGAGCGTAGACGGAGATCGCCGCCCGCCGTGTTCCTTACACCACCGGCCCAACTTGTAACCAGGCAATCCAAACAACAGTCCACATTCCTCCAAAGACCGGGGTTAGTCGACGTGCTCGCCTTCGGCGAAACCCGGCTCGCCAGGGGGCAGCACATCGCGCTCGCCGGCCAGCCAAACGTAGAGCGTAGGCAGCAGGAAGATGCTCATGACGAGCGCCGCCATCAGGCCGCCCACAATCACGATGGCAAACGGACGCTGCGAGTCCGAACCAATCGCATGCGACATCGCCGCGGGTAGCAGGCCCAGAGTCGCTACGAGCATCGTCATCATAATGGGGCGCAGACGCAGCATGGCTCCTTCGATTGCAGCCTCTTCGATGGAATATCGGCGCACGCGCAGCTGGTTGATGTATTCCAGCATGATGACCCCGGTTTGAACGGAAACGCCGAAAAGCGCCAGAAATCCGACACCGGAGGAAACGCTAAAGTTCGTGCCCGTGAACAAAAGGGCAAGCAGGCCGCCAATCGGCGCGATGGCGACGGTGGCCATGATCAGCAGCGCCCACTTAAACGATTTGAACATGGTATAGAGAATGATGAAGATGATGAGAATGGTGATGGGCAGCACGATCAGCAGCCGCTGGTTGGCTCGCTTCTGGCTGGCGTATTCACCCTCCCACTTGACGTGATACCCGGTGGGCAGTTTTACCTGCTCGTTAACCTTCTTGATCGCCTCTTCGACGGCGCTGCCCAGGTCGCGCCCGCGGACGCTGTACTTGATGGCGATGTAACGCTGGTTGCCTTCGCGGTAGATTTCCGAACCGCCGTCGGCCACTTGTATTTTGCAGAGTTGAGCGAGGGAGACGCGTTCTCCGGTCGGCGAGAGCAAGCGAATTTTCTCGATGGCTTCCCTGGTGTCGCGGTATTGCGGGAGATAGCGCATCACGAGATCGTAGCGGGCCTGGTCTTGCAGCACCTGGGTGAGGGCATTGCCGCCGACCGCGGTCTGAATGGCGTCCTGAACGTCGGCGACGTTGATCTGATAACGAGCGGCGGCGTCGCGGTCCACTGTGATGTTGAGGTTGGGCTGGCCCAGGACGCGAAAGACTCCGAGATCTTCGATTCCCGGAATCTGGCGCATAATGGCGAGGATCTGATCGGCTTTCTCCTCGAGAGTCTTCAGTTCATCGCCGTAAACCTTGGTGGCGAGCTCGCCCTTGACGCCGCTGACGGCTTCTTCCATGTTGTCTTCGATCGGTTGCGAAAAGCCCCAGAGCACGCCGGGAATCTTGTCGAGTTCGCGCTGCATGGCCGCGACCAGTTTATCTTTGTCCTCGTGGAAGACCGGCCGCCACTCTTCCCTGGGGTTGAGGGCGACAAAGTATTCGGTATTAAAGAAACCGGTGTTATCGGTTCCGTCGTCGGGGCGTCCGACTTGACTTGTGCACTGCGGGACCTCGGGGAAAGAACAAAGGACGATGCGGGCCTGGTTCGCAACACGGATACCCTCGTCCGGTCCAGTACTGGGCGCAAGCGTGCCGCGAACCCAGAGAGCTCCTTCATCGAGGTGGGGGAGAAATTCGGAGCCGATCACACCGCTAAAAGCGAGATACATCGCCAGGGCGACGCCGAAGAGCGCGACGCCGACCGTGATGAAACGGTGGCGAATTGTCCAGCGGAGGCCATCGCGATATCGCTCAGTTACGAACGTCATGACTGGGTTATGCCATTCGCGCGCCCCCTTCGCGAACGCGAAATTTGCCAGCACAGGTGCGACAACGATTGAAAAGAGCAACGCCCCCAACAGCGCAAAGACCACCGTCCAGGCCATGGGGTGGAAAAGCCTGCCTTCGACCCGTTGCAGCGTAAAGATAGGCACGAAGGCAGTGATGGTGATGACAATCGCATAAAACACCGGGCGCTGGACCTCGTGCGAGGCCTCTGCGATCCGTTCGGTGGCGGTTTGCGTGCCATTCGAGAACCCCATGTGGCGCACAATGTTTTCAACTAACACGATGGCGCCTTCCACCACCACCCCGAAGTCCAATGCCCCCAGAGACAGCAGGTTGGCGGGAATGTGCATCAAGTTCAGACAAGTGGCCGCAAATAGTAAAGCAAAGGGAATAGTGGCGGCGACGATGACAGCACCGCGGACATTGCCCAGAAATAGAAGCAGAATGAGTGAGACCAGGATCATCCCTTCGGTCAGGTTGTGGAGGACCGTGTGGCTCGTGAAGTGGACGAGGTCGCTGCGATCGATGAAGGGAATGATCCTCACGCCCTTGGGCAGAATATGATCATTCATCTCATCGATTTTTTCGTGAAGGGCCTTGAGAACCGGATCTGCGTCGGCGCCTTTCCGCAACAGAACGATGCCGGAGACGACGTCATCGTTGTCGATGATCTTACCGTCCTCATGCTGGATGGCACCATTGGGGCCGTAGGGGCAAGAGCTGCACGCGCGCGCAAATTGGCCGAGCCTGATTTTGGGGCCCTGGGAAACCACCGCGATGTCCTTCACGCGGAGTGGCGTGCCGTTCTTGGTCAGAATCGCCGTCTGTTCGATGTCATGAACGTGGTCCACCAGTCCCACTTCGCGGACGTTGATCTGCTGCAACCCGGCCTGGATGAAACTGCCTCCGGCGTTAGCGTTGTTGTTGGTCAGTTGTTGCTCGACCTGAGCGAGGCTCAGGCCGTAGGAGACAAGCTTGTTGGGATCCACGCGCACCTGATATTCGCGGGTGGGGCCTCCGAAGCTGGCGACGTCGACGATGTCGGGGACGGACTTAAGGTTCTTCTCGACGACCCAGTCTTCGATGAACTTGAGCTCCATCGCGTCATATCTGGGATTGGTGCTGTGCAGAGTGAAGAAATAGATCTGGCCGACGGGACTCCAGTCGGTGCCCATCTGGGGAACTACGCCCGTGGGCAGGGTAACCTGGCTGAGGCGCTCCAGGACGCGCTCGCGGTTCCATGCGTTGTCGGTTCCGTCTTCGAAAATCAGCTTCAGGTCGGAGAGTCCAAACAGGGAGAACGAGCGCAGGTGGACCACGCCGGGGATGCCGTTCATGGAAGTCTCAAGCGGAACAGTCACCTGTTGTTCGATTTGCTCGGCGGAGATTCCGGGCCACTGCGTGATGATTTCGACGTAGTTGTCGGCCACATCGGGATAGGCCTCGATGGGCAGGTCGTGGAAGGAAACAATGCCCCACGCGAACAACACCAGCGCCAACCCCAGCACCAGCAGGCGGTTGTTAAGGGCGAAATCGACGACGCGGCGAATCATTTGGACTCAGTTGGCTGTTGCCAGTTACCACCTCTGACTGTGCCTCATCTTCTTGGAAGTCAGAAGTTTGAAGTCAGAATGCAGAAGTAAACCCGGTTCGTTTCTTTACTTCTGCATTTTCACTTCTGACTTCTGCATTCATCGGTCTATTGCTCCACCGTGTTTTGCAAATCCAGGGCATTGGACACGACCTGATCACCGGGCTTGATGCCGGAGACGACTTCCTGCTGCTTGCCCGGCAACATCCTGCCCGTAACCACTTCCACGCGCTTGAAATGGCCGTTGCCCAGCGGCGTGTACACCCACTCGCGGTCGTGGAGATGGAGCACGGCAGCCGCGGGAACGGCGGAGTGCGTCTCGGATTGCTTGCCGTAGAAGGTTGCGGTGGCAAACATTCCGATACGCAGCATTCCGGGGTTCTTCACTTCCAGCCGGACCTTTGCCGTGCGAATGTTGGGATCGAGAATGGGCAGGATGTTATCCACGCGTCCCTTGAGGACTTCGTTGGGATAGGCATTGAGATGGATATCGGCGTACTGCCCGATGCGTACTGCGTCGAGATCATTCTCGTAGACATCACAGATGATCCAGACATAGGAAAGATCGGAGATGGTGAACGGGTTCGGACCTGAGAGTCCTTGAACGCCGGATGCATTGGTCACCTGCTGGTCGGTAATGACGCCCGAGATGGGTGCGGTAATGTCAACGATGCCCGAGGGATGGTCTTTGTCGATGCCGAGCAGGCGTAATTGCTCGGTCGCGGCGTTGAGGTCGGCTTTGGCGTCGGCTTCGGTGTCGTCGGCCTGCTCGAGGGCGCTCTTGGCGATGGCGCCTTTTTCATAAAGAGTTTGCGCGCGCTCCAGCTGGATGCGGGCCAAACGCTCGTCGTTGTCGGCCTTCAGATACGTCTGGTAAGCGCCGGAGACGTCGGTGCTGCGGACGCGCAGGAGCAGTTGACCCTTCTCCACCACATCCCCGAGTCTGGCCTTGATCTCGACAACCCGGCCTGAGGCCAGGGAGATTACGGGCACGGCGCGGGAGATGTCGGGCTGCACGACGCCAGTCGCGTTCAATGCCGGGACCGCTGTGTGTTCAGCTGCCGTTACCAGAGGAAACTGGTCGGGGTGATCCACCTTGAAGTTGTTGGCGTCGAGATCGGGCTCGACGGCGACCTTAGGCGGGGCCTCGGCATTCCGGTCGGTTTTGCCGCTGCAGCCGGCAAACAGAAGCGACAGGAGCAAACACAGCGAGATGGGAAGAATCCGGGTGGGAAGATGAGTTCTCATGGGATGACCTCGCGCCCCACAGCCAGGTTCATCTGGGCCGCCGTCGTCAGATAGGCGCCCACCAGATTGACGTAGTTCAGTTGGACGGTGCGGTAGTCGCTTTCCGCGTTCAAGAAATCCAGCAGTGAGGCGCCACCGTGCTGGTAGGAAAATAAAATCGTGTCGCGCACGCGCACCGCCTGATCCAGATATTGGCGTTTGTAAGGTTTCAGCAGGTTGACGTTGCTGTTGAGAATGGCGTAAGCGGAATCCACATCGCTGTAAACCTGGGTCTCCACTCCCTGACGCAGCTTCTCATTGCGGCTGATATCAATCTTGGTGCGGAGCTTCTCACCCTGGTTGCGGTCAAAAATGCGCAGCGGGATGCTGACGCTGACCCCGAGCGTGTTCAGGGCGTCAGGATTGTTGAACGAACCGTTGTGCGTGTACCAGGCGGCAACGGTGGGATCGGTAGATCCGTTGGCCTGGGCTAACTGATAGCTGGTTTCTGCCTGTTTCACCGAGAGCACAGCGGCGCGCAGGTCGGGGCGCGCATCCAGCGCAGCTTTGCGATAGTCGTCGAGCGAAGCAAGGTCCTCGCTGAAGTCGAAGGGCCCGTCGAGGTCGAAGCTCTCCACCGGTCTGCGGTCATCCAGCAACGCCAGCAGGTTGATCTTCGTGGTGCGAAGGTTGACCAGCGCGGTCTGCAGGTCGGATTCGTACTGCAGACGCTGCAATTCGAGGCGATCGAGATCGATCTGGGCGATGTCTCCGGCCTGGTAGCGATCGCGGCTGATTTTCAGAACTTTGTCGTAATAGTCCAGGTTGTCCAGCGCCAGGCGCAGCACAGCCTTGGCCTGGAGCACGCCGACAAAAGCGTTGCGCAGATTGAAGAGCAGATTGCGCTCCAGGTCGGCCTGCTGGGCGACGCCGATCGCGGTGCCTTGTTTAGCGACCTCGAAGCGCAGATTGCGCTTGTTGCGGCGCTCAAACAGGTAACTGACCCCGGGTGAGATAAAAGTGCCGGCAAGCGGTTGCCAGACACCGTGGCCGGGAGCGATCTGGGTGCCGTCGGCCGACAGGGTGAAAGCGGGGTTAGGACGCAGATGTGCCGTAATTTCTTCCGCCTTCAGTTCGTCAATGTTCAACTGTCCCGCCAGCAGAGTGGTATTGGCGATTTCGAAGTTGTCTCTCACCGTTTTCCAGGTCCAAACCTGGGGCGCAGACGGGACCTGTGGCGCAGGCTGCTGCGCGGCAACGACCGCCGCGCCGGCCAGCGCAGCCAGCAAGATCAACCATCGCCACAGTTTATTCTGCATCAGGCTCTCCCTGATAAGTCCCCGCCCGCGGGGGCACCGCGTGCTACAGCCACTCCATGCCAGCGCAGATCGCCTTCGGTAGATGGCGTCGCGCCGGAGTCCTCGTAAGACTGAAGGAACCAAGCTGCTGATTTGTTGATGGGGTAACTCTCTCGAACCGCTCCCAGACCCAAGCAGGCCGCCGCTACAATCAACGATCAGCGAACCAAACGCTTACGCGAGGCAGGCAAGGGGAGGAGCGCGGCCCACAGTCGGAACGCTGGGTGCCGCAGGAAAGGAAAGGGATGGGCTCAGGGGCAAGTCGCCGCGCTCGGCGGCGACCGCAAACGGCGAAAGCGTTCCGAGGATAGCGGGTGACGTCTGCGACCGGGAATTCCAAAGGGATGACTTGTCGCCGCTCGCCTGCCGGATGCTCCGCTTGCTGATAGGGGATTCTTCCATCTCAGTCCGCATGGCCATGAGGTCGTCGGTGGCCGAAATCACGGGGAAGAGCATCACCAGCAGACAACCTAGGGCCAGCAGGCACTGCAGGGAACTGAACTTGTGCTCCGCAGAGGCGCTTCTGGAGTTCCGCCACAGCCAGTAGGCGGGCAGGGCCAGCAGCAGCCACGCGAGATTGAGCGAAAGTTCCATAAACAAAAGGAGAAAGAGCAGTGAAAACACTACTCCAAGAGAGTTAGTTTTTCAGAAACCGCGAATCGAAGTCAATGTGACTTCCGTGTGGCAAGACGGTCCTACGCAAGATATTGCGGCCGGCACATTCTTATGTGGAGGTCACGCTGGAATTGTGGGAGAGTAAAGAGTTGGGGTTCTGCGCGGCAGACTTACGCCGATTCTCTCGGGTGGGACAGCATGAATAAACTCCGATGCCTGTGGCAGTTTGCCGTTCTTCTCGCTGTGGTGGCATATGGGATGAGACTGGCTGCATTCCAACTTGATTTTGCCCGAGCGGATGAGGAGCAAACGAGCGCAGAGACTGGACCGGCGGCTCAGGGCGATCAAGGGCTGGTGATCGAGAACGATTCGCAACTGCCGGACGGCTATCCGCACCAGCATTACGAGCTTCGTTTTCACGCCCGGGGCGGAGTGTCGGCCCTGCACTGGAAAGTGGAAACAGGCGCACTGCCGCCGGGGATGCAACTTGATGACAACGGGCTGCTGCGCGGTGAGCCGACGCACGCAGGGGAATTCCAGTTCACCGTATCGGTCGCCGAAGGCGGCAGCAGGGAATCGGCGGTGCAGAAAGGCTTTGTACTGCGTGTGATTTCGGCGCTGGCCCTCAACTGGAAAGATGCAGCGCATGTGAATGGCAACCGGATCGAGGGCAGTGTCACGGTGACCAACACGACACCCGACGATATGGAGTTGACCTTCGACGTGAAGGCCGTCGCGGAAAACGGAAGAGCAACGGAGATTGGATACCAGCACTTTTTGCTGGCCCGCGGCACGATCGCCAAGGAACTTCCCTTCGGAGAGACGCTGCCATATGGCGGATATGTCGTGCATGTGGACGTCGTGGGCGAAGTTGGCCCGAAGAAGCTGATTTACCGGGAGCGCATGCAGACACCGAGACCGCTGCACATTATGGTCGGCCCGTAGTGCGGGAAAAGTGCAGGCTAACAGATTCACTGCACGGCACCTCCGGTTTTCTTCCCTTGACAGAAGCCTCAGCCGCCGTGTAACCAATGGCTCGACTCTTAGTAAGCTAGGGAAGGAATCCTCATGTCTCAGCTGCAATCCGCCGTCATCGGCGCTGGCTTTGTCGGACGCGCGCACATCGAAGCGCTGCGCCGGCTGGGTGTTCCGGTTCTCGGCGTGCTCGACAGTTCACCCGAGCGCTCGGAGGCGGTGCGCGCCGAACTTCGTCTGCCGCGCGCCTATCGCTCGCTGGAGGAACTGGCTGCGGACCGCGAACTCAATGTCGTCCACATCTGCACGCCGAACCACCTCCACGTTTCGCAGGCTTCGGCTCTTCTGCACGCCGGCAAGCACGTGATGTGCGAGAAGCCGGTAGCGATGAACCCACGCGAGAGCGCGGCGTTGATTGAACTGGCGCGCGAGCACAAGCGAGTGGGTGGAGTGAACTACAACCTTCGCTACTATCCTCTGTGTCAGGAGGCGCGGGCTCGCATCGCAAGCGGTGCGATCGGCGAGCCTCGGCTGGTCCACGGCAAGTTTCTGCAGGATTGGCTGTTCTATCCCACGGACTGGAACTGGCGTCTGGAAACCGAACTGGGAGGCGACCTGCGCGCTGTTTCCGACATCGGGACGCACTGGCTCGACCTGGCCATGTGGCTCACCGGCCGTAAGATCGTCGAAGTGTGCGGCGATCTGGCCACCATGATTGCGACGCGCCAGCGGCCCAAGGGCCGGGTCGAGACCTTTCAGTCCGCAGCCGGGGTGGCGACGGAGCCAGTCAAGATCTCAACTGACGACTATGCGTCGGTCCTGCTGCGCTTTGAAGCCAACCTGCGCGGAGTCATGACGGTCTCGCAAGTCAGCGCGGGGCGCAAGGCAGCGCTGACGTTCGAGGTCAACGGATCGGAAGGTTCGCTGGCCTGGAATTCCGAGTCTCCGAACAGCCTCTGGATCGGGCATCGCAGGCAGGCCAATGAGGAACTGCTGAAAGACCCATCGTTGATGACGCCCGCGGCCCGCCCGTACTCTGCTTATCCCGGCGGGCACGCTGAGGGCTATCCCGACACGTTTATGCAGCTGTTCAAGGATTTCTACTCCTACATTGAGAAGGGCGGAGAGGCGCCGCCGGAGTTTCCGACGTTTCAGACCGGGCATGACGAGCTTGTGCTGTGCGAAACCATCGCGCAAAGCGCACGCGAAAGGCGATGGGTGAGAATCTAGCGGTCAAACACCCGCGGCTCCTGCAAACCCTTTGTGGATGACCTCGAGAGTATCGTCCGCTAACCCCAGGGTGGGCAGTTGCTCCGGCGTGAACCAGCGGACCTCGGCGGCATCGCTGGCAGCGTGGAGTTCTCCGCCGGCCGGGCGGCAGAGGAAATCAACCAGCACATAGTGATATTGCACGCGGCCGTCAGCGTGGCGCAGGACGCGGTCGTAAACGCCGAGCAGGTCGCCTGGTTCGACGATGAGTCCGGTTTCTTCCCGGGTTTCGCGCACGGCGGCATCGCGCACCAGTTCCCCAACTTCGATGACGCCTCCGGGAATCGACCACTGGCCCTGGATGGGCGGGTGCGCGCGCTTGACTAGAAGAACGCGGGAGTTCGCGATAATGATGGCGCCGACGCCGACCAGAGGATGCTCAGGGAATTCACGTTTCATGGCTGACCGCCAGAACGTGGATTATAGCGGCCCGGGGATAGCAGTCAGCACTCAGCAGTTAGCATTCGGCTCGATCCTCGGCTGCGGGCCAGCGTCTCTGTGCATTTCCGAATAGGATTGGTGAAGGCTGATGCCCAATCCATTCCCTTCCACTGCCCCACAGACCCGCGAATGGCTGGTCGAACAAACTCCGGCTCCCGTTTTTAGGCACACCGGTTTCAGGCACAATTGTTAGAATCTCTCCGTTCTGAAACCGGGTCCACATGTCGCTCGATGAATACAAACGGAAACGGCGCTTTGAAGAGACGCCGGAGCCTCCACCAAAAGTCGAGGCAAAAGGCGGGAACCGTTTCGTCGTGCAGAAGCACGACGCCACCCGGCTACGATTTTCGTCTGGAAATGGAGGGGGTGCTGAAGTCGTGGGCGGTACCCAAGGGGCCGTCGCTTGATCCCGCCGATAAGCGGCTGGCGATGCAGGTGGAAGATCATCCGGTTTCGTATTTTGACTTTGAGGGGAATATTCCGGAAAACAACTACGGCGCGGGGACGGTAATGGTCTGGGACATGGGCACATGGCAGCCACTTTCGCCGGTGCCGGTGAAAGGAAGATATGTGCCGGGCACGGAAGCCGAAGCCGCCGCGATGATCGCGAAAGGCGACCTGAAATTTCGTTTGAACGGGAAGCGGCTGAAAGGGGACTTCGCGCTGGTCAAGATGCGCGGGCGGCGTCCGGGGAGCAAGGGCAACGAGTGGTTGATGATCAAGAAGCATGACGAACACATCGTGGAGGGATACGACATCGAGGCGACGGACACATCGGTGATCAGCGGGCGCAGCCTGGAGGAGATTGCCGGAGATGCGAGGTCGGCCGAGTGGAAGAGCCGCCCCGCGGGCCGCGGAAGGCTGAAGGCGGCCTGGCTGGCGGATGCGGTGGCGAAGCTCGACAAGAAGAACCAAAGACTCAACGCAGAGGGTGCGGAGGACGCAGAGAAGAAGAACGAGAAACCGTCCGCAGGTGCCAGGAGCAACGTTTCAGATGTTTCGGCGCGCAAGTCTGGGGGGAAGAAATCAAAATCCTCTGCGGTCTCTGTGTCCTCTGCGTTGAGTTCGTCCGCGCCGGTGAAGCGGCCGATGCCGGCCACGATCCGTCCCATGCTGGCGGAATCCGTGGATGAGCCGTTTGACGGCCCGGAGTGGCTGTTTGAGATCAAGTGGGACGGCTATCGAGCCATTGCGTTCATCGCCGACGGCAAAGTCCGGCTGGTGTCGCGGAACCAGAACGATCTGACCGCGCGCTATCCGGAGTTGAAAGATCTGGCGCAGTTCGTGCGCGCGAAGACGGCGATCCTGGATGGCGAGGTAGTGGCGCTCGATGCCGACGGCCGGGCCTCGTTCAGCCTGATGCAGCAGCGAACGGGATTTCGTCCGGGTGGGCGGCGGGCAGCAGCGAATGCCGCTGTGCCAGTGTTGTATTACGCGTTCGATCTGCTCTACTTCGATGGTGAAGATTGGCGGCGCGTGCCGCTGGAGGAGCGCAAGCGCAAGCTGGCATCGCTCGTGGCGGCGGGCGATGTGGTGCGGTATTCCGATCACTATGAGGAGCGCGGAAAAGCTCTGTTTGAGCGGGCGCGGCAGATGGGGCTGGAAGGCATTGTGGCGAAAAAAAGAACCAGCTTCTACGAAGAACGGCGCAGCCGCGAATGGCTCAAGATCAAGATCCGGCAGCGTCTTGAGTGCGTGGTCGGGGGCTACACCGAGCCCGAAGGCAGCCGGGCCCACTTTGGTTCGCTCGTGCTGGGACTCTATGACAAACGGGGGCGGTTGATTCACATAGGGCAGGCGGGCAGCGGATTCGACCGGAAGGCGCTCGACCGGATGTGGAAAGTGCTGAAGAAGCTGGAGACGAAGAGGAATCCGTTCTTTGGGGAAGTTGAGGCGCTGCGCAAGGTATTTTGGGTGAAGCCCGAACTGGTGGCGGAGATCGAGTTTGCCGAATGGACGGGCGGAGCGCCTTCGGGAAAGCTCGACAGCAGCGGACCAAAACTTCGGGCGCCCGTGTTTCTGGGTCTGCGCGATGACAAAGACCCCAAGGAATGTGTGTTGGAAGAAAGCGGAATCGAACTCAAGAACTGACAACTGGCAACGGCTTTCCTACTTAATGTCCTTCATCTCCAGCAGCGTGCCGAAATCGCGGCCGCTGGGGTCGAGGGCGCGGGCGACGACGGCAGCGAAGGCGTCTCGTACCTCCGGGTACTTCGCCACGAATGCTCTGATAACTACGGTGTTGCTCTGATTGGCCTGGGTGGTGTTGGAAGCGTCAGCAACCTGATACTTGACGATCAAATCCAGGTCGTTGCCGACCGCTTCCGGGAAGAGCGCTGTGAGCGTGTAGGTCGTGGCTCCGGCCACCAGGGTTGCGGTTTTCCCGGCGGCGGGGACATCAGCGGGTTGCACCCCTTGCAACTCGTCGTAGAGGTTATCGGTTGCCAGCGTGCTCATGAAGGGCAAGGGAGAGATCAGGCTGCGGGCCTCGAGATAGAAGAGCCAGGCGTTGTGCAACTGACCCTTCGCTTTGTACTCGCGGGCGCGCGCGGCGAACCACTCGCTGTCGTGGCCGGCAACCTGGGTGGGCTTGAGGTAAAGGCCCGCGAGCTTCCAGTCCGTGCCCGACTGCTGCAGAATCACGGAAAAACTGTTTCGCGCACCGGCTGATGCCGCGTCGAACACAATCACGGCATACTTGCCGGGGTGAAGATTGTCGAGATAGAAGACGGCGCTGCCCGAGGTCTGGCCGTTTTTGCCGAAGACTCCACAGTAGAACTCGGCGCGGGGGAGAGGAGCGTCGCCGTCGGCCTCGAGGAGGAAGATTGCTTTCGCGCTGGTTTGCGCGCCGGCGAAATCCTGCTGGTGATCCTTGACCGTAGCCTCAATGCCGGAGAAATCCGAGGCCAGGTTGGCGACGGCGTTTTGGCGCAGGGTCGCGGCATCGCCTTTCGCGGCCATATCGAAATAGCGCTGGCCCGCCGCGGTGATGGTGGAGCGAGTGGCGTCGTCCAGGTCGCCCGAAGTCTGGCAGTTCTGAGCGCTCGCGGTCGAGACTGAGATTGCCAGCGCTGCCAGGACGATGGAAGCCAGGAAGATACGAGAGACAGAGCCCCAGACCGGACGGCACCCCGGATTTGTTGTGGGCTTCACTTCCACGCTCTCAGGAGCACAAGAGTCACTGAATTCAGTTTACGCCCGGCTCCAGCCCTTCGGCAGGATTCTAAGCCGAGTGTAAATACCTGACGGGCCTTGAGTTGCAGACACTCCGATCTGAGCTGCGGCGTAATCAGAACGCAAGACAGTGGGGCGAAGACGTTCTAACTGGTGGGACGTTACCCTTGGGAACTCCCCCAAACCGTACGGTGCTAGAATCTCGGTAGAGGCGGTTCTTGCAGTGTCCCCCGAGGCCCCAGTTCGCCGGAAGGAGTAGTCATGAAGGCGGCATTCAAATTCGCGAGGCTTGCCGGGATCGTTGTGCTGTGCCTGGGCAGCTTGAACCTTGCGAACGCCGCTTCCAGCCAGCGGAAGCCGAAGAAGCCCGTGTTGCCGCCTTTGCCGTCGGGACCGACGGGACCAGTGCCGCAGGTACCGCTGGATTCCATTGCGCCGGTGCCGCCGCAGGTGAGCTATCAGGACGGACAACTGACGATTGTCGCTCCCAACTCGACGCTGGGCGACATCCTGCGCGCGGTGCGCAAGCAGACGGGAGCGGAGATCGAGGTCCCCGAGGCCAAAGAGCGGGTGGTGACGCGTCTGGGGCCGGGGTCAGCGCGGGAAGTGATGGCGGAGTTACTGAATGGGTCACGCTTCAATTACGTGATGCTCGGTTCGCCCCTGGATGCGAACGCGCTGACGCGTGTGGTGCTGGTGCCGAAAACAGGACCGGACAATGCGAATGCCAGCGCCATGAATCAGCCCGTGCAACCGCCCGTGAATCAGGCCGCGAACATGCAGCCGGGGCAACAACAAACGGATGACGCTGAGGCCGAAGACAGCAGCGACGACAGTAGCGCGGACCAAGCGGCAGAAGCAGAACAACCGGCCGCCGCGCCGGCAGAACAGCCTGAAGTGAAGACGCCACAACAGATGCTGCAGGAAATGCAGCAGCGGCAGTTACAACTCCAGCAGCAACAGCAGCAACAACAACCGGGGCAGCCCGTGGCTCCAGGGCCCGGTGTACCGGTGCGCCCGCCGCAAGAGCAACAGTAAAGTGAAACGCAAGCCGACATGGGTCCTTCTGCTTGGATTCCTTGTCTGGTCCGTCCCCGGCGCTGCTCAGGACATTGTTGTGAGTGCCGCGGCTCGGGCCATTCACAATTCCGCCATCGTTATTGACGCCCACGAAGACACTCCGCAACGGTTCCTCGACGAAAACTACGACATTGGGTCGACCGATCCTCAAGACCCGGATTTCATCAGCCTCGACAAGGCTCATGCAGGTAATCTGGGGGCCCTGTTCTTCTCCATTTTTGTCGGTGCAAAAACAAATCAGGGACACTTCGCAAAGCGTGCGTTCGATTTGATCGATTCTGTTTACGGCCAGGCAGCGCGTTACCCCGACCGGATGGAGATGGCTTTCTCCGCCTCCGACATTGAGCGCGCCCACGAACAACATAAATTAGCCGTGTTGATGGGAATTGAAGGCGGACACGCGATCGAAAATGATGTGCGGCTGCTGCGAGACTTTTATCGTCTGGGTGTGCGCTATATGACTCTGACGCACACCAACACGAACGAATGGGCCGACTCCAGCGGCGACACCAGTGACCCGGCCGTGGCTCACCACAATGGGCTCACTGACTTCGGGAAGCAAGTAGTGCTGGAAATGAACCGGCTCGGAATGATGGTTGACGTTTCGCACGTGTCCGACAAGACGTTCTGGGACGTGATCGCAGTAACCAAGGCGCCGATCATTGCCTCTCATTCTTCGGCGCGCGCCCTGCTCGACTCTCCCCGTAACCTGAGCGACGATATGCTGCGCGCCGTAGCAAAAAACGGAGGCGTCGTGAATGTGGCGTTTCCAGGCAGTTTTCTGGATGGAGGATTTAATCAGGAAGTATATGCGCAACACCAGCGTATGCTAATGGCGCTGAAGGACTACACCGCCAAGCGGGAGGCAGCCGGATTGCCCGTCACTGCCGAGGATAATGAGCGCTTCAGCCGCGAGTGGCTCGGCGAAAACAGGATCAAGCGGGCACCCCTGAAATCGTTGATTGATCATATTGATCACGTGGTGAAAGTGGCCGGCGTGGACCATGTTGGTTTGGGATCAGATTTCGACGGGCCGAATTTCTTTCCGGAGGGCATGGATTCTGCCGCCGACCTGCCGAAAATCACTCAGGCGCTTCTGGACCGGGGATACAAAGCGGACGACATCAGGAAAGTACTGGGTCGCAACCTGATTCGTGTTTTCCGCGAGGTAGAGCAAGTGAGCCGCGAACTGCAAGCACGCCGTTAGCCTCGGCGGTAAGTCCGACAGCGAGTGGTTGCTGGTTCGCGGATTCCTGCGCCGCTAGGGCTGGTTGCCGGGAAGGTTCTCGATATGTACCGACGAGCGGGCGGCCAAACCAGATTCATTGTTCCCAAGAGCCTGCTGGAGGAGCTTCCAGTCGCGGGCCATCTCACTGTCGGAAATCTCATTGGGCGATTTGCGCCGCAATTCTGATTGCAGGCGAGCCTCCAGGAGTTCACGCGCCAGTTCAGGTGGCGCACTGCCGTTCAGCACGTTGTCGGCGGAAGCGCCCATGCGCACGATGTGGCCGTCTACCGGCATCTGAAGAATCGGCCTGCCCTGCTCGTCGAAGTCCGTTTTTGCTTTCGCCTGTAATCTTGACCACGCCTTATCCACGTTCCGGCCAGAGGTGACGGGATAGGCTTCGCTCAGAAGGCTCCGTAATTGATGCTGATAAGCTCTGCGATCCTCGCGGCCCAGAGGAGGCTCAGGATCGCTGCCCGGATTGAAAATCATAGCATCGCGGGCCGGCTCGAAGCGGCCCGCTCCGGTCCCCACATAGACGGCAAACACGCAGCCGGCAAAGATCGGGCTGGCGATCGCGCTGGGCACGATGTATTTCTTCGACCTAAGGAACGACTCGACCACTCCGTGCACGGCAGAACTGCGGGGCATGCTGCCCGGTACCTGTGCAATCACCAGCCGCGAGTACCCGATTTCCGGATGGCGCTGGTTGAACTTCACCAGCCTTTTGGCGAGCTGCTTGGGTGTGGTCATGCCGATGTCAGCGACAACGCTGCGATGCAAAGACTTCGGGTAATAAAAGTTGATGATGTTTTTCGCGAAATCGGCGCAGTTGTTGGAGACCAGGTGGAAGTGAGACTCATTGGGGGACGAGGTCAGTTTTCGAATCAGGGCCGCGTCCTGTTGCGGCGTAGTCTCAATTTCGAAACCGTAGATAGTGCGGTCGTAGGACGAGCCTACCAGTTCGTACCAGTTGCCGCCGGGAGTTTCGCCGTTCTTCGCGTCGGGCGCGACGCTCTCCAGATACTTGCGGCGATAACGGTCGCGCAAGAACGCAACCATTTTCGCGTCGGCGAACAACGGGACATCTTCAGGGCGGTCTACTGCATACAGGTAGGGAATAAGAGGAATGGCGATCCAATCGTATCCGGCGACGCCGTCGTAGCGGCTGATGACGACTCCGGTTTCTCCCGGCGCGCAGGGGCGGAGAACCACCGGTGTATCAGCGCAGACGGCTGACAGATAGACCGCCGAATGACCGGTCGCAGTAAAGAATCCCAGCTTGCCGTAAGGCTCTTCGAGCAAAAGGGTGGCCGAAGCGCCGGCATGGGAGGCGCAGGCGAGAGCCACGACTGCTAGTGTCGCAAGAGCGCGCCGCAGCGACTGGATGTGGCGTGAAAACATAGTCACCCCAGACGATTCTAAGCCTAACCTCCCTATTTAGAACCCCTTAACGAAAGAATAGTTGCTGGCAATCGGAAAAACCAGTTACGGAAGGCCAGAAGAATCAGGGCAGGAATAGCAGTTGAGCAGCGAATATGAGGCGAATGCGCCAGGCCGGTTGTCAGGCAGTGCGCGCGGAGCCAGCAATCCTAGGGTGTGACAGCCCTCTATTCGTTTGGCTTCTGCAGGCGCTCCATTGCCCAGCGGGCGCTTTCGGCAACGGAATCGTCCTGGTCGGCGGCCAATTCTTCGAGCAGGGGGAGGAATTGCGGGTCTCCGCTGTTGCCCATGGCGATGGCGGCATTGCGGCGGAGGCCAGTGCACTTGGCGCGGCGGATGGGCGATCCGCGGAAAGCCTCGCGAAATTCTTCGGCAGACATTTCTGCCAGCCAGGCAAGCGCCGGATTCACCAGGCCAGGGCGTGGCTCGAATTCAGGCACGGCAGATGCCGGGGCTTTGCGATTCCAGGGACAAACATCCTGGCAGATATCGCAGCCGAAAATGTGGCGGCCCATCCCGGCGCGAAGGTCTTCAGGGATCCATCCGCGCTTCTCGATGGTGAGATAGGAAATGCATTTATTGGAATCGAGTTGGTAGGGCGCAAGAATCGCGTCCGTCGGGCAAGCCTCGATGCAGCGCGCACAGGTGCCGCAGCGGTCGGGCGCCGGCAGGTCGGGTGCGAGTTCGAGCGACGTAAGAATCACGCCCAGGAAAAGCCACGAGCCTTTTTTCTGGTCGATGATGCAGGTATTTTTTCCGATCCATCCCACGCCGGCATATTTGGCGAAGATGCGCTCAACGATGGGGCCGGTGTCGACGTAGCAGCGGGTGGTGAGGGTTGGCGGGCAAGAGTGCCCGCCCCACATTCGCAGAGCGGCCTCCACCTGCCTCAGACGGAGCAGGACGACGTCGTGATAATCTTTGCGGCTCCAGGCGTAGCGGGAGATCCATCCGCGGCGGGGATCCTGCATCTGGGTCGAATAAGGATGCCCGGTGTTGTAGTTGATCGCGCAGACGATGACGCTTCGCGCCCAAGGGGCGATACGGGAAAGTGAAGAGCGCTTGAGCGCACCCTCCTCATCGCGCGCGGCCATGTATTCCATTTCGCCGGCGTGGCCGGCGACGATCCAGGAAGAAAAGTGCTGCAGTTCGGGAGCGTCGGAGGTCGGCGCGACTCCGCACAGATCGAATCCCGCCTGCTCGGCCGCTCGCTTGACGATGGCGGCAAGCTCCGACATTTGCACGGTGCTCATCGGACGACTGAGGAATGCAGAATGCAGAAATCAGAAAGCAGAAGCCAGAACTACGTGCAATCTGCAGTCTGAATTCTGCAATCTGACTTCTAACCTCTGACTTCCCAACGCCCTCGTTCTTTAGCGGCTTCTGGTGGCACCTTACGCGCCGAGCTTCTTGACTTCCTCGTTGTAATACTTGCGGTAGAGGATGTCCCACTCCTGCGAGCCTTCGAGAATGGTGCGTTTCTGACTCTCGATCTTCTGGCGGGCGGCGAGGTCGATTCGTTCTTCCTGGTTGAGCAGGTCCTCGAGAATCTTGCGGGTTCCCTGGCGGATGGTGTTGGGGTCTTCGATGAACTCGACTTCGTCCATTTGCTTGAGCACGTCGGAGACGGCGCGGGCCAGCACGTTGACTTTGTCGTGGCTCAGTCTCACAGCACCGCCTTGTACTTGCGCACGAGTTCGGTCTTCACCTTGCGGAACATTTCCTGATAGTTGGCGCCGGTCTTCTGCATTTCGTCGGAGTAGGCTTCGAGGATGACGCGGACTTCGTCGTTAATGCGGTCTTCCAGCGTGAGTTCGTCGAGCAGAGCGGCATGCACGCGCTCGGTCACCGCGGGAACGGCCGCAGTCTCGATGAGCTTGCCAGCAATCAGTTTCTTGGTGACTTCGCGGGCCAAGTAGCCCACATATTCTTTGGAAAGAAGCATGTCCGCGGATGCTCTGCGTGCAATGGTTGTAAGTATGAATTAAAGAGTCTAACACAGCGCGAAGCCAAGCACAGCAGGGCGTTACGGAACTTGGGCCGGGAGCTGGTCGCGCAGAGTGTACACAAACTGGCGGATTTCATGGCGCTCGCGCTCAGTTCTCTGCGCGGATTCCTTCGCCATCTGGTTGTAGATCTGGAGTTCGGCTTTCGCCTTTTCGGTCTCGCCGCTCTGCCGATAGGCCTGGGCCAGCCGGTAATGCGACTCTTCCATGTCGGGAGAGGCCTGAATTGTCTGCTGGTAGTCAGAAATCGCTTTGGCGAAATCTCGCTGCTCGGAATGAAGAATTCCGAGTTGCAGGTAGGCAGCGCCGAATTTGGGGTCAAGATGAACCGCCTGGTTCAACAAGGATTCCATCTGCGCCGCGCCGGCACTGTCTCCGGAACTGTCTTTGGAACTATCTTGGACCCTCTTCCTCCGCTTCCAAAGGCCGACGGCGTAGTAGTAGTTGGCTTGGGCACTTTCCGGATGCAGCGTGACAAAGCGGTGCAACTTCTCGACCAGTTCGTCGGATGGCACATTCTCGGCACTTTGCATTTTGCCCAGGAACAGGTAAGGCACGGGATCGCCAGGATTTAGATCCGACGCCTGGCCGATTCGCTGGACCGCCTGATCGAAGGACCCGCTCGCGAAGAAGGCGGCGCCCAGCCCGACGAGCATGCGCACAGAACGGGGGAAAAGGTGATTGCCTTTGGTGAAGACTTCGAGGGCAGGCTCCGGCGCGTGATGCAGCAGCAGTTCCGATCCCCAATCGAAAAGATAGGGCTCGCTGGAATCCAATTCGGCGGCGCGCTGGTACTCGCGGACGGCTTCGAGCGAGTTGCCCAGCTTCTCCTGAACGTCTGCGAGCAAGTGATGAAGCTCGGCTTTGTCGTGATGGGCGAGGAGGGCCTGGGCCTTCTCGCGTGCCGAGTCGTAGTTGCCGGCGTCCGCATTGGCGAGCGCCAGATCGTATGCGTTCTGGTAATCGTTGGAGCTTGACTCCGCGGCGCGCTCAAGATACGGGATGGCCTCGCGTGCTCTGCCTTCCAGGATAAGTATCTCGCCCAAGTCATGGTTCGCGGCAAAGCTACCGGGCTCCCGTTCTACGCGGGCTCGCAACGCTTCTTCGGCTGTGGCGGGGACAGCAGACGCAGAGCCAGCCGGAGGCCCGCCGAGGGACGCAGTTTCTTTCGCGAGCTTTTCCCGGGTGCGCACAATCGTGTCGGACCCGTGACCGCCGAGATTTGTGGTATCGGTGACTCCAGAAACGGTGAAGTGAGGTTCGTCAAAGAAAGCCGGCGGTTGCGAAGAAGTGGGCTGCGAGGCGGAAGACTTCGCCAGAGCAAGGGTAAGATCGATGTTCTTCGTCTCTCCTGGCCCCAGAACAAATGAAGAAACTCGCGCTTGGCCGCTGCCGGCCTTCTCGGCCCAGAGAGCGTACTCGCCTGCGCGCAGTGCTCGAAAGCTGTAGCTCCCTTGCGAGTCGGTGTGCGCAGTTCGAGGCTGGGTTTCGTCTTTGGCCTGCAGACAAACAGTTGCAGCGATAACGGGCTTGCTCTGGGAATCATGGATCGTGCCCCGCAGGGCGGCATTCTCCCTGCCCGCTTGCGACTGCAGCGGCGGCAGGAGCAGCGACAGGAAACCTACTGTGCCCAGGCTCCAGCTGATGATGAGGAGCGAGCTGAGCTGATGTCGGCGGCGAGCGGCCATGAGACAGGCGCGGATGAAGCGGATCGAGGAAAGACCGGATATTCTTGCGCCTGATCGAGGATTCTAATTGCCGAGCCGTTCCCTCGCAACCGCCAGCCGTGCGCCTTCTCTTGTTTGATCTCGGGTTTGATCTGGAGTGACGAGATAGCACTGGCGCCGCGAAAGCACAGACACTAGAATGCAATATTTCATCACCGATCAGGGAAGGGCTGGCCTGCTCTGGGAGGAGACGTCTGGGAGGAGAACGATGAAACTTGTCCGCGTGTGGCTGGTGTTGGCGCTGCTGGGGGCGTGCCTTCCGTGCTGGGGCCAGCAGCAATCAGCGAAGCGCAAGGTGATTATTGATCAGGACGCAGCCGGGCCGGCGGGGAGCGATCAACAAGCCATTCTGCTGCTGATCCAGTCGCCGCAGACCGAAGTTCTTGGCGTCACCGTGGTCACGGGTGATGCCTGGCTGAAGGAAGAGGTCGCCCACACGCTGCGCATGCTGGAGATCATCGGGCGAACCGATATTCCCGTGGTGCCAGGAGCTGAGTATCCGCTGGTCAGGAGGAAGGAGGAAACGGAAGTCTGGGAGAAGCAATATGGCTCAGTTCCCTGGGTTGGGGCGTGGACTCCAGCCGGTTATCACCCGGCGGATCAGTTGGGCGAGATGCCGGAGGGCAAGCCCACCACCAAACCGCTCGACGAGGATGCAGCCCACTTTCTGGTGCGGATGGTGCGCAAGTATCCGCACGAGATCAGCCTCTACGAGGGCGGGCCGATGACCAACCTGGCGCTGGCCATCTCGATTGATCCGGAATTTGCCGGACTGGTGAAGGAACTGGTCTTCATGGGGGCGAGCCTGAACCCCAAGACGGACGACCCCGAGTTTGTGAACGCGCCGCGGCACGAGTTCAACCTGTGGTTTGATCCCGAAGCGGCGCACATTGTTCTGATGGCGCCGTGGAAGAGAATTGTCTGCACCACCGTGGATATTTCTCTGAAGACGCAAGTGACTCAGGAATTGATTGACCGGGTCAAGGCCGGCAATTCGCCGGTAGCACGTTATGTCGGCGCCTACGAGCGTCTGCGTGGGAAATACAATTACTTGTGGGATGAACTGGCGGCGGCCGCCTGGCTCGATCCGAGTCTGATCACCGTCAAGGAAACGCGCTATCTCGACGTGGATCTCAGCCGCGGCGCCAGTTTCGGCAATACCCTTAGCTGGACTGAGCAGGACAAACCCCAAATCGTCGGGCAGCCGGTCGAGGTGCAGCTCGATTTGGATACGGCGGAGTTTTACAAGATGTTCGTTGATTTGCTGACGGCGCCGACGCCAAAGCCGTCACACTAGAGCGTGCTCAGCTACAGCGTGGACTAAAGACGCTTGTCATCCCGAGCGTAGCGAGGGATCCAGGTTCTAGCTTGCACTACCAGTATCGCCGCCGCGGGCAAACCCCCAGATCCCCTCGCTTCGCTCGGGATGACAGTTCGAAATGAGCTACAGCAACTGTGAAAATGCTCTAGCTTCGGATTTCCCGCAACTACTGCGGCAGTTGTTCGAGCATCTGCTTGGCCTGGGGGTGATCCGGGTGCTGCTTGAGCAGGTCGAGCAAAAGGCCGCGCGCTTGGTCGCGCGCGCCTTCCAGAGCATAGACGCGGGCAAGATTGAGGTAGGCCTGATCGAAGGCGGGAGCTACGCGAATGCACTGCTCGAAACTGGCGACCGCCTCATTCCGGCGCTGAGTCATCAGATAGAGAATGCCAAGGTTATTCAGGGCCTCGGGATAAACGGGACGAGCCTGCAACGCCCGCTGCAGATATTCATAAGCCTTATCGGTGTCATTAGTCTGGGCAAAGACCATGCCCAGGCTGTAGTTCGCTTCCGCATCCTGAGGGGCGACTGCGAGCGCGCGCTCAAGCACGGCGCGGGCTTCGTCCCAGCGTTTCTGCAGGCGATAGGCATTGCCCAGGTTGTCGAGAGCAAGCAGGTGGTGCGGGTTGAGTTGGAGGGCCTGCTGAAAGCACTGGATTGAATCATCCACTCGCCCCTCCCGAGTACCGATGACACCGAGGTTATTCCAGGCATCGGGCAGGGTATCAGGGTAGGTAGCCTGGAGCTTCACAGCGCGCTCAAAGGCCTGCCGCGCGGCGGCGTTCTTATTCTGATTCAGGTAGACGCTGCCAACGCCGTAGAGCGCCTCAGCGCTCGACGGATCTTCACGGAAGGCTTGCTGGAATGAGGCTCCGGCCTGATCGAGATAGCCGCGCTGGAAAAACAGGGCTCCGTAGGAGAGATAGTTTCGCCCGAAGTCTAGCGTGTGGTTTGCGCTGGGAAAAGGCAGCGCCCGGGCCAGCCTCTCCGCGTCGGAACGAGGAATGTGCTGAACATCTTGTTCGACGTGCTCCGGATTGATTGCGCCCTGGTACACCTTGACGATGTCGCCCTGCGCGTCAATCAGGAAAGAAGTGGGAAGCGTGAGATCGCGGTGACGGTCGAACATCTGGCGATAGAGGATGTTGTAGATCGCGGCCGCATCGTCGGACCCACGCAGAATGGGGAAGGAAAGCTGCTGATCGCGAGCATAAGCGCGGAGGGCTTCGTCACGAGCGTTTTCGTTCCCAGCCGCATCGTCGGCAACCTCCAGGTTCACGGTCAGCAGTTGCAGATCTTGAGCTCGCCAACGAGCATAAGTTTTCTGGAAGGTTTTCAGGGCTTCGCGGCAAGCCAGCGACTGTATGGTCCAGAGATTCAGAAACACCGGCTTGCCGCGGAGGGCCGACAGCGTCCGGGTCTGTCCCGAGAGATCGGGAAGTGAAAAGTCGGGCGCGGAAATGGGCGCCAGAAGCCAGGTCTCAACTGTGGGGGGAAGCGAGTCGGCCTCTGCGAGCAACGGAGCAGCGGCGGAGGAGCGGTTGCTCAAGCCTGTTTCAGAGGGCTCCGGCCTTTTAAATGGCTCGAGACGCGAAGGTTCGGATCCTTCTTCCACCCAGACCCTGTGGTTGAGTGGAAGGTCGCGGAGTTCCTGAACAAGGCCGCTTGGCCATCGGATCGAGGCGTGCACCGGACCCTTCGCCGCGCCGAGGCCGAAGAACACATCCTTGCTGTGCTGGGACAGAAACCCTGATCCTGCCTGCAGCATGCGCGTCTGCCGGCCGGCGCTGGTCTCAATCGTGATGGAAGCACCGATGGCGTCGCGATTGCTTTTCTTGCCTTGAAGGCGGAACGCGATGGCCGGTGGCAGATCTGGCACAACATTCTTCAAGACTCGCAACACCGGCGCGTTGCGATTCTTCAAAACAACTTCCAGACGGCCATCGTGATCGAGATCGGCCAGCGCGAATGACCTGCCGTCCTCAACGAAGTCGAGGCCGGCGGCGGCGGACACATCAGAAAAAGTTCCATCGCGATTGTTGGCGTACAAGATATTGCGCTCGTAGCCGCTCCAGGTTCCATCCGAGCGGATGAGTTCATTGATGGCATTCCAGCCTTGCTCATAGTCCAGGGAGGAACGAGCCTCGTCGGGAGAACGGGCCACCACCTGCCGCCAGAAAAAGCTGTTGAGGTCTTGACGCGAAGGGCTGGAGACGAAACCGTTGGCGATGTAGAGATCAGGGAATCCGTCGTGGTCGAAATCAAACGAGTCGCTCGACCAAGCCCAGCGCCCAAGTCCGGCGCCAGACGAGTTCGTCGCCTCTTCGAACTCAGCGCCGCGATTGCACAACAGGGAGTTCCCCATCGCATGTTTGTGATAGAGCCCGCGGACCGGCTGAGGCGAGTCTTTCTTGAAAATCTCCTGAGCGGTGACGCGCTCGCCGGCTGCGGTCCACATGTTGGCGACGTATAGATCTTCGGCGCCATCATTGTCGTAGTCGAGCCAGCAGACGCTCATGCCTGCGCCGATGTCTTCCACTCCCGCCGTTGGAGCAACGTCGGTGAAGGTTGCGTCGCCATTGTTGCGGTAAAGATTCTTGCGGCCAAAATCGTTCACGACGTAAAGATCAGGCCAGCCGTCGCGGTTGTAGTCGCTCCAGGCGCACGCGAAGCTGTAACGCGTGTTGTTCTGTGTGAGGCCGGATTCCGCGGTTACGTCGCGAAAACTGCCGTCGCGGTTGTTGCGCATCAGGAAGTTAGGCGGACCGTCTTCGGCGTCGTGGTAGGGAGAGGGATATCGGTATTGTCCTGTACCCTGATAGTAGGCGTAGAGGCAGAAGTAGATGTCGAGCCATCCGTCGCGGTCATAGTCAGCGACCGCTGCGCCCGTGAAAGTTCCTTGCGGAGGCTTCGCGAAATGGAAGGCATCGGGCTTCTGGCGAAACTTGCCGCCGCCTTCATTCAGAAACAACAGTGGACCGTTAGTGCGGACCACGATCACGTCCTGCCACCCGTCGTTGTTGAAGTCGGCAAAAAGGGCGCAGGCTGTGTTCTCCAGGATGCCCAAACCCGAGGCTTCGGTGATGTCCTCGAAAGTGCCGTCACCGCGGTTGCGATAGAGCCGATTGGGCAGCCCCGCCGGTTGGCAGACGTAGAGATCGTCGAAGCCGTCGTTGTCTATGTCGGCGGCAGAAACTCCATTGTGGCCGTAGATATCTATGCCGCAAGCGCCGTCGAGCACGGTACGCCAGTAGTCGGTGCCACGAAGCAGTTGGGCTGAATAAGAAGAGTTGCCGTTGAGCGCGGTGGCTGCGACATCCATATAGATCGGCGAGGCGGACCGGGCCTGCGTTTCCTGGCTCGCTCGCCAACTGCGAACGCGAAGATCAGTTGGCGCAGGTTCCCATTCGAGATCCCAGTAGCCCACCCGCTGCTCGCGGTGGAAATCAGCACCCGTGCCCACGATTTCATAGCGGACGCGCGTCTCCACGCGGCTGGGCGGAGGAGAAGATGCATCCGTGTCGGAGAGGTCAATCCCGGTAATCTGGAATTCGGCGGTGATGATGCTGGAAAAAACGCGCAGCGAAGCGTCGAATTCCCGAAGAAAAGCATCCCGGTTCACTCCGGTCTGGCGGCTGAACTTGTTCTGGCGGATTTCGAGCATTGAGCCGGAACGCACGACTCGCGATTCCGCCGGCCCGGGCGATGCGCCCGAAAAATCTGCAGCCAGCGCTTTCGCGATCGCATCGGTCGCGCGCGGAGACTGCAGCAGGCTCGCGCTCCAGGCCGCAAGGACCGCGTTAATCTGATCGGCGTACTTTTCGCTGATGAATTCGTCGAGGCCGGCCTGCACCTTCGCCAGCGTAGCGTCGAGTGGCCGCCCACTCCGATAGTGAGGGTGCAGCTGGAATCCGGCATTGGCCGGCACGGCGTCAGGATGCGCAGACGATCCGAACTCCGGGAAAGTGAGGCCCCACAAGCTGGTGGGAACGAGGCTGGCTCCGGTTCCCTGGCAGAATCGGACAAGAAATTCGCGACGAAGAAGATCCACGGTTGGACGCGGTTTCCCTGCCCGGCTCAGAGTGATGTCTCCCGTTGGGTCACGTGTGGAACCGAAACTAACACCCGCGTTTTGAGCCGGTCAAGAATTCAGTGAAAGGAATGGTAGGCCCGAATGGACTCGAACCATCGACCTCTTCCGTGTCAAGGAAGCGCTCTAACCAGACTGAGCTACGGGCCTAACGTGCGGATGGCTCTGGACTCTGTTCATTCTATCGGTCGCAGCCGAATCCGGCAACGGCCGGATAGGAGCGAGCGCCCTTCAGCCGGGCCACGGAGTAGCCGTGCTCATGTCACCGGACGGAGTTGCAATGCGCGCTTCGCCCGGCGACAATCTCTGGGTGGAAAAGAAGCCGACTAGCACGGGTGGGGCCGGGCGCGCCAGCACCCACGATCCTTTTCAGCCGGGCGCGGTGGTGATTGTGACGCTAAGCAATCCCCGCGAAAAATTCTGGGGGATGGTGCTGGGGCTCGCGCCCGAGGGCCTCAGCCTAAGCGGCGCCGAGCTGGCCTCGTTTGAGGATCTTACAGTAATGGTGAAGGATGGAGAGCCCTTCACGCCGGCGGTGGTTTTCTTTCCCATGCATCGCATCGAGCGGGTCGAACTTGACCTGCCGGATGGCAGTCTGCCTTCGCTCTCGCAACGCTTCTTCGCCAAGACCGGGCTCGAGCCATCGGCCGCGCTCACCCCCGGTCGAGAGCCAGTGACGAAGGAGCGGGCGTGAAGCTCTCCCAGATTTTGACCGCTCCCAACCAGCTCACTCTGCTGCGGATGATTTTTGTTCCGTTCATCGTGATTCACCTGGTGGAGGGGCGCTATCTATGGGCCTTGGTCGTTTTTGTGGTCGCGGGCTTCAGTGACGGACTGGACGGCCTGCTGGCCCGCACGCTTCATCAACAAACCCTGCTGGGGCAGTATCTGGATCCCATGGCAGACAAGCTGCTGTTGAGCACGATGTTTCTCGTGCTCTCCATTCTGCACAAGATTCCCTGGAAGTTCACGGTGCTGGTTTTCAGCCGCGACAGTTCGATTCTGGCGGCCAGCGCTGTGCTGTTTGCGATTGCCGGATTGAGGGATTTTCGTCCCAGCATCTTCGGCAAGGCCAATACGTTCTCACAGATCTGCGCTGTGTTTTTCGTTCTTCTGCTCGAGGTTTACCCGTTGCGCTGGTTCTGGATCGCGCGCACGGTGTTTCTGCGAGCCACCTTTATTTTCACCATCGTTTCGGCCCTGCACTACATTATTCTTGTGCAGCATCGTCTGCGCGAACACACGCACGCTTTGCCGCCCGAGCAGACGCCCTGCATGTGACGGCGATTTGACCCGCTCTCCCGCCGACCCTAGAATCTTAGGTTCGTTTTTTGGTGCCGAACTCTCTATGCCCCTTCGCCTTTACAACACGATGTCCTCGCGGATCGAGGAATTCCACCCGCTTCGCGACAATGAAGTTCGCATGTACGCCTGCGGTCCCACGGTGTACGACTACGGGCACATTGGCAACTTCCGCACCTTTGTCGCAGTTGATCTTCTGCGCCGGTTTCTGCGCCAGTCCGGGTACAAGATACGCCACGTCATGAACATCACGGACGTGGACGACAAAATCATTCGCAACGCCGCGCGGGATGGCGTCAGCGTCCAGCAATATACGGCGAAGTACTTGAAGGCGTTTCTTGAAGATGCAGCCCTGATCGGCATCGAGCAGCCCACGCTGGTGCGGGCCACCGAGCACATTCCCGAGATGGCCGCCTTCGTCGCGAAGCTGGTGGAGAAGCAGGTCGCTTACCGCACCGAAGACGGCTCGTATTACTTTCGCATTGCTAAGTTCCCGGCGTACGGAAAGCTCTCCAAGAAAGACTTTCAGGGAATGCTCGATGGCGCCCGGGTTGACCTGGATGAATACGACAAGGACAGCGCCCGCGACTTCGCGCTCTGGAAGTCACCCAAGCCGGGCGAGGCTTCGTGGGACACGGTGCTCGGGCCGGGGCGTCCGGGCTGGCACCTCGAATGCTCTGTCATGTCGATGCAGGAACTGGGAGAGAGCTTTGACCTGCACGCTGGGGGAGAGGATCTGGTATTTCCCCATCACGAAAATGAGATCGCGCAATCAGAATCGCTTACCGGCAAGCCATTCTCGCATTTCTGGTTTCATGCGCGCTTCCTGCTGGTCGAAGGCGAGAAGATGTCGAAGAGCCTGGGGAACTTTTTCACGCTGCGCGACCTGATCCTGAAAGGGCACAAGCCCTCGGCGATCCGGTATTTGCTGACGTCGGTTCCTTACCGGACTCAATTGAACTTCACTTTCGATGGACTTAAGCAGGCAGCGGTCTCGGTCGAACGCCTGCGGAATTTCCGCCTGCGTCTGAGCGCGGGCGGTTTTCCCGCGGGCGCCAATCCGGCGATGCAGTCTCTTGCAGCCGAGACTGGCGCTCGTATGACCGCCGCGCTCGACGATGACCTGAATACGGCGCAGGCGCAAGGCGCGATTTTTGAGATGGTGCGCCAGGCCAATGCCGCCTTCGACGCGGGAGGAGTTAAGAGAGATGACGTCCCGCCCTTGCTCGCTGTGCTGGCCAAGTTCGACGAAGTCTTTGCCGTGCTCGATGACGATGATGGTCCGAAGATGAAGCGCGTCTTCGAGTGGGCCACGGCGGAAGGGCGAGAAAAAGACATCAGTGACGAGTTGCGCGAGGCGGTTCAATCGGGACAGCTTTCGGACGCTGACATCGAAAAGAAGATCGCGGAAATGAAGACCGCCCGCGCGACTCGCGACTACAAAGGCTCCGACGAAATCCGCGCTGTATTGACTGCGGCGGGCATCATCATCGAGCAAACCAAAGACGGCGTCCGCTGGCGAAGAAAATAACGATGTAACGGCGGTGTTAAGCTGAAGGGTGTTCTTAGCTGCCCTGAGGCGAACGCCGAAGGGACCGATAGCTGACAGCTTCTGTGAAATCCCTCGACGAGTATCTCCGCGACTCCGAACGAGCCCACGGCCACATCTGCGCCGGGCAAGTTCTGGGGGTGCGCCTGGCGATGCTCGGCCTGCAGAAGCTTGGGATTGACGACCCGCAGGGAAAAGACCGGAAGCGGCTTGTGACGTTCGTCGAGATCGACCGCTGTGCCACCGACGCGGTCGCCGTTGTCACTGGATGCCGGCTGGGCAAGCGCGCATTGAAGTTCCGCGACTGGGGCAAAGTGGCGGCGACGTTCGTGGACGTGAGCAACGGCAAAGCAATCCGCATTGCGGCGAAGGAATCCTCCAAAGCGCTGGCTCGGCAGTTGCATCCCGAGATCGCGGACAAGAATCAGCAGCAGATGCTGGCCTACCGTGAGATTTCCGACGACGATCTTTTCACTGCACAGTGGGTGAAAGTCGAACTGCCGCCCGAAGAATTTCCCGGATACAAGGGCGAGCGCGCGGTGTGCGAGCAATGCGGCGAGGGGATCAACTTCCGTCGTGAAGTGCGGCGGGGAGGGAAAGTTTTGTGCCGGGCTTGTGCCGGAGAGAGCTATTATCAACCGCTGTAGTGCGAAACTTGCTTTTACCCTGCTTGCTCGTACGCGTGCGCAATCCGCAGAATTGTCGCTTCATCAAAGTGCCTGCCCAGAATCTGCAGACCAATCGGCAGCTTTTCTTTGGTTTCGCCGCAAGGTATGGAGATGCCCGGAATCCCCGCCAGATCGGCTGTCACCGTGTAGATGTCGGCCAGATACATGGCCAGCGGATCATTCAATTTCTCGCCCAGGCGGAAGGCGGCGGTCGGGCTGGTCGGCGTCACGATGGCGTCTACTTTGCGGAAGGCTTGGTCGAAGTCCCGCGTCAAAAGCGTGCGCACTTTCTGCGCTTTCAGATAATAGGCGTCATAATAGCCGGCGCTCAGCGCGTAGGTGCCAAGCATGATGCGGCGCTTCACCTCCGCGCCAAACCCCTCGTCTCGGCTGCGCCGGTACATTTCCGATAATGTCTTCACGCCGCGCGCCCGGTGGCTGTAACGCACGCCGTCATAGCGTGCCAGGTTGGCAGACGCTTCCGCCGTCGCAATCAGGTAATAGGTTGGAATGGCGTAGGGAGTGTGCGGCAGAGAAACGGGGACAATTTCGCAACCTAGTCCCTTGAACTCGTCGATGGCCGACTCCACCGCCTGGCGCACTTCGTCGTCCAGGCCTTCGCCAAAATATTCTTTTGCCATGCCCAGCTTCAATCCGCGCACGGACTTGTCGAGTCCGGCAACGTAGTCGGGCACGGGAACTTCAGCGGAAGTGGAATCCATGGGATCGCGCCCGGCAATCGTGCGCAGCACAATGGCCGCATCTTTCACGGTCTTGGCCAGCGGTCCGATGTGATCGAGCGACGACGCGAAGGCGATGAGGCCGTAGCGGGACACGCGGCCATAGGTCGGCATCAAGCCCACCACTCCGCAGAACGAGGCAGGCTGGCGGATGGACCCGCCGGTGTCCGAGCCCAGCGTGACTACGGCCATGTCGGCTGCCACGGCCGCCGCGGAACCGCCCGAAGAGCCTCCCGGCACCCGGCCCAAGTCGCGCGGATTGCGCACGGGATGATAGGCGGAGTTCTCGTTCGACGAGCCCATGGCGAACTCGTCGCAGTTCATCTTACCCAGCATGACGGCGCCGGCGGCTTCCATGCGAGCTACTGCGGTGCAGTCGTAGGGAGGGATGTAGTGTTCCAGAATCTTCGATCCCGCCGTAGTGCGCACGCCCCGCGTGCTCATCACGTCCTTGATGCCCACGGGCACTCCGCCCAGCGGAGGCAGCGGCTTGCCTTCGGCGGCCATGCGGTCCATGCGGTCCGCCTGCTCCAGCGCTCGTTCTTTCGAGAGCGTCAGGAACGCGCCGATCTGACCATCCTCTTTCTGAATGCGGGCGTAGTGAGCCTCCGCGAGCGCGAGCGCTGTTGTCTTGCGCTCCGCGACGGCGGAGCGGGCGGCATCGATGGTGAGGGAAGTCAAGTCCATAGAAATTCACTGGCCAGAGGTCAGTTAATGCGACTCCACGCCGCGCCCTACCTTTCAATTACTTTGGGCACGCGGAAGAAATCTTCGTCCGCATCGGGCGCGTTTGCGAGCGCGGCCTCGTGCGGCAAGGACTTGCGCAGGCCTTCAAGAAGATCCTCCCGGCTCGCGTACGCGAACCGCTCACTTCCTTGCTTCGACTCGTCAACCCCGTAGTGATCGGAAACCTGCGCCATTGGCGGCACGTCCGACGTGTCCAGTTCGTTGAGGCGGTCCACGTAATCCAGAATGGAATTGAGGTCGCGCAGCATCCCCGCGCGCTCCTCCGGCGTGAGTTCCAGATTGGCCAATTCGGCAACGTAGGCAACGTCTTTGTCGGTGACTTTCATGGGATCAGAGATGATCGTTCAGCGCAGCCCGCCGGCGCTTTCCGGACGTGCCACCACAAACTCGATTCGATTCACCGGCGCGGTGGTGTAGCGATTGATGGTCGCCAGGTAGCGAGGAGCGAGCGCCTGCAGTTCGGCTTTCCATCGTGCGCCAGCCACTTCCACGCGCAGCACTCCATCGGCAAAGCTCAGCGCCCGTGTGCGCTCGGCGACCGCCGACCCGCAGACTATGGGCCAGGCCAGGAGCGGCGCCTCGCCCGCTGGCGCCCGCCGCAGAGATTGCGCGACGACTTTTTCCAGTCCGGCGGCGGCGTGCTCCACTTGCACCCCTCTTCAACAAGCCAGGCGACAACGAGGTCAGGGAAAGACGATTCTAGCATTCCGGTGACGCGGTGGAGATGGTCCGCCGCAAACCTCAAGCAGGAAATTCACGGCGCACGAATTCGAGGGCTGCATCGCGCAACGACAGACGCCCTTCGAGCTGGGCATCCTCCACCGCGTTCAAAATCTCTCGAAATTTCGGCCCGGGGACATGCCCGGCGGCGATCAGATCGTCACCCGTAACCAGCGGCGAGGGCTTCATGATCTCGGGCGGAATCTCGACTTGCTTCTGCTGGACGAATTCGTATGTACCCAGGTTGCCGTGGCTGGCCAGGCAGTCCGCGCGATGCAGCGCCAGATGCTCGTCGAACGCGGGCATGCGAAGGAACTTCTTCAGCGTAGATTGACTCATGCGCGTGGCATGGCTGAATCGCATGTGGTTCGCTACCAGGGCCAGAATCTGCGCCGTGTCGTCATTGGAGAAGCGCAATCTCCGGCAGATTTCTTCCGCCATCTTCACGCCGACCTCGACGTGGTTATCAAACCGGATACGCTCGGCCACGCGGAACGTTGGCGGCTTGCCCACATCATGCAGCAAGGCTCCCCAGGCCAGCGTCAGCGGACAAGGCCGCGGCAGGTTCTCCAGAAGCAGAAGCGTGTGGACAAACACGTCGCCTTCGGGATGAAATTCCGGCGGCTGAGCCACGCCTTTCATGGCGGAAATCTCCGGCAGAACCTCTTTGAGCAAGCCGCTTTCATCCAGCAAAAGGAATGCCCGCCGGGCGTGTCCTTCGGTCAGCATGCGGGTCAATTCGTCGCGCGCGCGCTCGCGCGAGACGACCTGGATTTGCGGAGCCATCGCCTGCATCGCGGCAAAGGTCGCCGGTTCGATCGCGTATTCGAAACGCGCCGCAAAGCGCACGGCGCGCAGCATGCGCAACTTATCTTCGGCAAAGCGCTTTTCCGGATCGCCGATGGTGCGGATGATTCCCGCAGCGAGATCCTCACGCCCGCCCACAAAATCGAGCACCTCGCCGGGCGTTTGGTCGTTTAGGGGATCGAGCAACATGCCGTTGATGGTGAAGTCGCGGCGTGCAACATCCTCACGCGGATCCTGGCTGAACCGCACCTCATCGGGATGGCGTCCGTCGGAATAGCCAATGTCGCTGCGGAAGGTTGCGACTTCGACGACATGGGCATGCGAGGAGCTTTCCGTAGAGGCGTTGCTTGCGGCGTTTCTTTTTTCCTCCCGCGCGGGCACGAGCACAACCCCAAACTGCGCTCCTACCGCGTATGTCTCGGGGAAGATGTTCATAACCTGCTCGGGTGTGGCATTGGTCGCTACGTCGTAGTCCTTCGGTTCACGCCTCAGCAATAGGTCGCGCACGCATCCGCCCACCAGGTAGGCTTGGAAGCCGCGCTGGCGCAGGGCTTGGACAATCGAGGTAGCGAGGTTCTTCATTTCCGAGTCGCGGACCAGGTCCGGCATTAAATTCTGGAAGCCGACATCCTCGTGGCGCCGCCGTCCCGGCAGGATGCCGGCGCTACAAAGACCTCAACGGAGCGAGGTCGCCTCTAATACTATAGGGAACATGCCCGGCGCCTACATCCTCGGCATTGAAAGTTCTTGCGATGAGACCGCGGCGGCCGTGGTGCGTTCGGGTGAGCAGGTCGTCTCGAGCGTTGTCGCTTCGCAGATCGCGACCCACCAGCCATATGGCGGAGTCGTGCCCGAACTGGCGTCGCGGGAGCATTTGCGGGCGATCATCCCGGTAGTGCGCCAGGCGCTGGCGGAGGCCCGCCACACTTATGACTCCGTGGACGCCATCGCCGTGACGCGTGGGCCGGGGCTTGCGGGGTCTCTGCTGGTCGGCATCAGTTATGCCAAGGCGCTCGCCTTCGCGCTCGACAAGCCGCTGATCGCGGTCAACCATCTCGAAGGCCATATTCACGCGGTGTTGCTGCATCTTCGGCAGAACCAGCTTCAGCAGAACCAGGAGCGGCAGAAGGACAACCGGGAATTGCAATTCCCCGTACTGGCGCTGGTGGTCTCCGGCGGCCACACCCACCTGTACCTCGCTGAGCAGAAAGACCAGGGCTGGATTTATGAGAATATCGGCCACACGCGCGACGACGCTGCCGGCGAAGCGTTCGATAAGGTGGCTAAGCTCCTGGGTCTCGGGTATCCGGGAGGTCCGGCCATTGACCGGCTGGCCCCGCACGGAGACCCGAAAGCCGTGAAGTTTGCGCCCGCACAAATCAAGCATCGCGACCGGCGAGGCCACCGCGACGCCCGAGCGATTGAAGCTGGCGTCAATGCGCACGGCGATCAACCGCGCTTTGATTTCTCCTATAGCGGCATCAAGACCGCCATTCTGCGTTACGTGGAAACCCACGACCTGCGCGCCGCCGTGGAAGCGCGCCGCAAGGCGCTGGCGAGTATTCCCCAGCCGAAGCTGGAAGACTACCTTTCCCACTGTGACCGGCAGACACTCGACCTGGTGGCTTCCTTCCAGCGGGCGATGGTCGAGGATCTGGTGGAAAAGACGCTGGCGGCGGCCCGGACCTACGACGTGGCCACGCTGTTCGTCACTGGAGGAGTTGCGGCGAACCACGAACTGCGGCAGACCTTTGAGCGCGAAGCAGCCAAGGAAGGTCTGCCGGTGTTTTTCCCTTCGCGTCCGCTCTCGACCGACAACGCGGCCATGATTGCGGCCGCAGCTTATCCAAAGTTTCTAGCCAAGGATTTTGCCGCGATGGATTTCTCGGTGGAGGCAGGTCTGGCGTTACGCTAGAGGTTGTGCGCGGAGCAGCTACTTCCCGGCAGCGTGACCGCGGCGGCGCTTGCCAGACAATGCAGCCAGAGCCTTCGTGAGCTGCTTTTCGATGTCAATATCTTTGTAGATCGTGAAATTGGCGCGCTTTTCCGATTCATCCGAGCTGCTGGAACGGGCGGCCACGATAATGATCGGCACTGCCGCTGTCTCGGGCTTGGCCTTGACCGCAGAGATCAACTCACTTCCCGACATCTTCGGCATCTGTATGTCGGTGACGATCAAGTCGGGCTGCATGCGGGCGAGTACTTCCAGCGCTTCCACTCCGTTGGTGGCAGACTCGACGGTATAGCCGTGCTCTTCCAGAAAACGGCACACGGTATAGCGCATCAGCATGGAGTCGTCCACGACTAGAGCGAGGATGGGCATAGAAAAGGCAGGAGCAGGGGAGGGGTATCTACACGAGCCCCGGCCTGCACGATACCAAGCCGGTTCGCAGTCAACAAGGTGAAAAGGGGGCCAGCTGGTTACAATCGTCACTCCCGCGGCCGAAGCGGTTCAGAAGTCCTCGCGCGTGCGCTCTTCGATATTCATGTCCCTGAATTCGCTGGACTCGAAGATTTCGCCGCACTCCTTGCACTCGACGAATTCCGCCTCTTCGTCCCGGCTCACGATTTGCACGCGGGGATGCTTGCAGGGTTGCTGCGCGGCTGCGCTTTGCGGAGCGGAGGGTGACTTTGACGTCATAAATCCGGGAATGGCCCCGTCAGAACCACAGGACGGGCAAACTCGCGGCAATTTCCGGTCATTTTAGAACGCTCGCGCAACTTGTCAAGCCCCTACCCGTTGCTTTGCTGTGAATCTGTCTTCCAGCCGGGGCTAGGCGGCGACTCTCGGTTCGAAGTCCGGGTAGGCCATTCAGCCCTATTGTCGCCACGACTAAACCATTCAATCCTATGTAGTTACCGCCTGGCGCGGTTAATCGACGATTCCCTGGATGGACTTGCGCCGGTTTCGCTGACTGGGGTAGAATGAATTACGACAGAAAAGGTCGGAGTTCTATCCGACCGTATTAGTCGGGTTTTGCACGACGCAACCATGCTCAAGCTCACCAAGAAGGCCGACTACGCGTTGATGGCGATGAAGCATCTTGCCGAGCATTCCAGCGGGAGTTCCCGCAGCGCGAAGGATGTGGCTGATGCTTTCGGCATTCCGCCCGAGGCCTTAGCCAAGATTCTGCAGCGGCTGGCCAAGGCTGGGCTGTTGCTTTCGCAACACGGCATCAATGGTGGATACATGCTGGCGCGGCCGGCGCACACGATTTCGGCCTTTGAGGTGATCCAGGCCATTGATGGACCGCTGTTCATCACCTCCTGCGTTACCGTGCGCGGGGAATGCGACCAGACGGATCGCTGCAACATTCGTGAGCCGCTGCGCAAGGTGAATGAAAGCATCGAGGCCGTGCTGAAAAGGATCAAGATTTCACACATGCGGGAAGAGCCGGAAGAAACCCAGAGCCAGGTTCCAAAGGCGGCGACCCTGGTGACGATCAGCTGAACCGTCGCGACGAAAGAATCATCCAAAGGTAGGAGAGGCATCAATGAGCACGGACGTAAAGATTCCCCAGGCAATCACAACGGCGCACCATCCTGATGCCAAGGGTGTGAAGCTGCCCATCTACATGGACAACCACGCCACCACCCCCATGGATCCGCGGGTGCTGGAGGAGATGCTGCCGTATTTCATGGAAAAGTTCGGCAATGCAGCCAGCCGCAATCACTCGTTCGGCTGGATGGCCGAAGAAGGTGTAGAGACTGCGCGTGAGCGCATCGCCAAGCTGGTCGGCGCGACCACGAAGGAGATCATCTTCACCTCCGGCGCCACTGAGAGCGACAACCTCGCCATCAAGGGCGTGGCTGAGATGTACCGCGAGAAGGGCAATCACATCATCACCGCAGTCACCGAGCACAAGGCAGTGCTCGACACCTGCAAGCGCCTCGAGAAATACGGTTACCGCGTGACTTACCTGCCGGTTCAAAAGGACGGTCTGATCGATCTTGACGACCTGAAGCGTGCAATGGACGACAAAACGATCCTGGTCACCATCATGTATGCGAATAACGAAATCGGCGTGCTGCAGCCTGTGGCTGAAATCGGCAAGCTTTGTCACGAGCGTGGCGTCATCTTCCACACCGACGCGACCCAGGCGATCGGCAAAGTTCCGGTGGACGTAATCAAGCAGAACATCGACCTGGCTTCGATCTCCGGGCACAAGATGTACGGGCCGAAGGGCGTGGGCGCGTTGTACGTGCGCCGCAAGAATCCGCGGGTGCAGATATCCGCCATCATTGACGGCGGCGGCCACGAGCGCGGCATGCGCTCGGGCACGTTGAACGTTCCGGGCATTGTCGGCCTGGGCAAAGCCTGTGCGCTGGCGCAGGAAGAAATGGCGCAGGAATCCTGCCGTCTGGCAGGCCTTCGCAACCGGCTGCGCGACCGCATCATGAACCGGCTGGATGAGGTTTACATCAACGGTTCGATGGAGCACCGTCTGCCGGGCAACTTGAACATCAGCTTCGCGTATGTGGAAGGCGAATCGCTGCTGATGGGCATCAACGACATCGCGGTTTCGAGCGGTTCGGCCTGCACCTCGGCGACGCTGGAGCCGTCTTATGTATTAAAAGCGCTGGGAACCGGCGATGATCTCGCGCACAGTTCGATTCGTTTCGGCATCGGCCGCTTCAACACCGAGGCCGAGGTGGATTATGTCGCCGATCGCGTGATTGAGACGGTCGAACGTCTGCGCGAGCTTTCTCCGCTGTACGAGATGGCGAAAGAAGGCATCAATTTGAAGGACGTGAAGTGGGCGGGCGAGTAACAGAAAGTCTCAAGGTTTCGACGTTTCAAGGTTTCCCTCGCGGATTCCGTTGAGACCTTGAGTAAGTCCGGGAGCGAGGCCGTCATTGAAACCTTGAAACTCTGAAACTTTGAAACATTGAGGTCAACATGGCATACAGCGACAAGGTGATCGATCACTACAACAATCCCCGCAATGTCGGCTCGATGGACAAGTCGAACGCGGACGTGGGCACCGGCTTGGTCGGCGCGCCCGAGTGCGGCGACGTCATGAAGCTGCAGATCAAGGTCAACCGCGAAACCAACGTCATCGAAGACGCCAAGTTCAAGACCTTCGGCTGCGGCTCGGCGATCGCCTCGTCTTCACTGGCCACCGAGTGGGTCAAGGGCAAGACCATTGACGAAGCCCTTACGATCAAGAACACTGAGATCGTGAAGGAACTGTCTCTGCCGCCGGTAAAGATCCATTGCTCCGTGTTGGCCGAAGACGCCATCCGGGCCGCTATCGGAGATTGGAAGAAGAAGCAGGAAAGCGCGAAGCCGGTCGCTGCAGAAGCAAAGTAGCTGCGATCTCCGAGTCGCGAGCTAGGAGCGCCCAAGGCTGCTCCAAGCTCGCCGCTCACAGCTCGTAGCTGATTCTTATGACCACTGCAACGGAAAACGCAACGCCGCAGGCCACCGCCAAGGGTATCCAGGTGACCGACAAGGCCATCGCGAAGATTCGCAGTGCGATGGCCAAGGAAGGCATTTCGCCGGAACAGGGAGGGTTGCGCCTCGGCGTGCAGGGCGGCGGCTGTTCCGGGTTGAGTTACAACATCCGCTTCGACACGCAGCCGCGCGAGCGGGATCGCATCTTTCAGTTCGGCGATGTGCGGGTGTTCGTGGACCCCAAATCATTTATCTACCTGCACGGTATGACGCTCGACTATCAGGAAACGCTGATGCAACAAGGCTTCGTGTTCGTGAATCCCCAGGCCACGAAGTCGTGCGGCTGCGGAACTTCGTTCTCCGCCTGAGCTGTGCAGCAGGGGCATTCCCGTGTGGCGCGGGCACTCCTGCCCGCGTCCTGCTTGCGCTACCGGATAACCTGGATGGAACATATGCTCCGGGCTTGTCCCGGTGGTATGAGGAATTAGAACGTGATGACCAAGTCTGCTCTAACCGCAATCAGCGCCAAGCCGTTGCCGGAGGATACACACTCCTGCTGGTCGTGCGGCTCCATGCGCGCCGCGCATTTCTGCGGATCCTGTGGCAAGGTTCAACCCCCGGCTCCCGTGGACTATTTCACTTTTTTCGGTCTGCCGCCCAAGCTCAATCTTGACGTCGCGGCGTTGGAAAAAGACTTCTACGTGCTGAGCCGCAGGCTTCATCCGGATTTGAATGCCACGGCCGGCAGCAAGGAGCAGCAATGGAGCCTGGAACAGAGCTCGATGCTCAACGACGCGTACCGCACCCTGCGCGATCCGATCAAGCGCACGGAATACCTGCTGCACCTGGAGGGCGTCGCGCTGGAGGAGCAATCCAAGACCGCAACCGAGCAGGCCCGCGCCACCGGAGCAATCAAGAAGCAGATCGTCCCGCCGGATCTGCTCGAGGAAGTCTTCGAGTTGAACATGGAACTCGAAGAATTGCGCATGAACCGGAAGACGGGCGAGGACGACTCCGCGCTGGTCGCCGAAATCGGAAAGCAGAAGCTCGTGCTCGAAACCAAACACGAAGCGCTCCTCGATGAACTGGAAACGCACTGGAAGGACTGGGATGATTTGATCGATCGCAGCCAGGCCGGAAGGGCGGCTTCGGCCGAAGAGCTGGCGCAGGTGACCGGAAAGATGGTGGATGTGCTCAACCGCCGCAACTATATCCGGAATCTGGTGAGAGATGTGAATGCGGCGCTGGAGGAATGAAGTCAGAGGTAAGAACTCAGAATGAAGAAGTACTTCTGCATTCTGAGTTCTAACTTCTGCATTTTGACCATGGCAAGCGATCACATCGTCGGCATCGACCTGGGCACCACGAACTCTCTCGTGGCCTTCATGCAGGGGGAGGCCCCTGTCGTGATTTCGGGAGACGACGGCTTGAACCTGCTCCCATCGGTCGTCGCACTCGATGGCAACAACCAGCCCGTCATTGGAAACGCCGCGCGCAATTCCCTGATCGAGACTCCGGAACGCGCGGTCTACTCGATCAAACGTCTGATGGGGCGCGGCGTGGAAGACATTCAGGACGAACTGAAGCTGTTCCCCTTCCGGCTGGCGCAAGATCTTCAGCCCGGTGAAGTGCTCCGCATCAAGCTCGGCGACAAGACTTTCACTCCGCCTGAGATTTCCGCTCTGATTCTTCGCCAACTCAAACGGAGCGCGGAACGGTTCTTCGGAGGACCGGTGACGAAGGCCGTCATCACTGTGCCTGCATATTTCAACGACGCCCAACGTCAGGCGACAAAAGATGCGGGGCGTATCGCGGGTCTCGAAGTCCTGCGCCTGGTCAACGAGCCTACGGCCGCGTCTCTGGCTTATGGGCTCGATCAGAAGCAGAACGGAATGGTCGCGGTCTATGACTTGGGCGGCGGCACATTCGATATCTCGATCCTGAAGCTGCATGACGGAATTTTCGAGGTCACCGCCACGAATGGCGACACTCATCTCGGCGGCGATGACATTGACAACTTGCTGATCACGATCGCGCTGGATGACATCCGCGGCGACCTGGGCCTCGATTTTCGAAATAACGACCTGCGCCGCAGTGCCGAGACTGTGCAGGCCATTCGCAAGGCCGTCATCGAAGCGAAGATCGCGCTCTCGTCGCAGCCTTCGGCCAAGCTCGACATCGAATTGCCCGGTGGCAAGCGCTACCAGCGCGAGATTACCCGCGAGCAGTTCGAGCAACTGATTCAGCCGGTCATTGACCGCACGGTCGGCCCCTGCAAACAGGCGATGAAAGACGCGGGTCTCAAACCCGAACAGATCGACGAAGTCGTGCTCGTCGGTGGTTCGACCCGCATTCCTAAAGTTCGCGCGCTGGTGAAGGAATTGTTCCGCCGCGAGCCCCACACCGATCTGAATCCCGATGAAGTCGTGGCGCTGGGCGCGGCCGTACAGGCGACCATTCTCGGCGGCGGCTCCCAGGCGACAGAGAACATGCTGTTGCTCGATGTGACGCCTCTTTCGCTCGGCATCGAGGTCGCCGGAGGAGTCACCGACAAGATCATCCTGCGCAATTCGACCATTCCTGCCTCGGCCACGCAGTTCTATACGACCCAGGTGGACGGGCAGGCGAACGTGGCCATCCACGTGTTGCAAGGCGAGCGCGAACTGGCGAAAGATTGCCGCTCGCTGGCGCGATTCGATCTCAAAGGCATTCCGCCCATGGCCGCCGGCATCCCGCGAGTCGAGGTTAAGTTCCTGATTGACGCCAATGGCATTCTCCACGTTTCCGCGCGTGAGCAACGCAGTGGCAAGGAAGCCGATATTCAGGTGCAGCCCAGTTACGGACTCACCGACGAGCAGGTCGAGAGCATGATTCTTGATTCTTTCGACAATGCCGAAGAGGATTTTCGCCGGCGTCAATTGGTCGAAGCGCGCAACGAAGCCGCGACCATTCTGAGTGCGCTGGAAAAAGGCAAGAAGAGCCCGGCGTGGGGACAACTCACAACCGACGAAAAGAAGCAAATTGCGAAGATGGAGAAGGCTCTGGCCGCGGTCAATGCCGAAGATGATTATGCCGCGATCCGCAAGGCGATCGACGCGCTGAATCAGGGCACGATGCGGCTGGCCGAATTGATGATGGATACCGCAGTCTCGACGGCGCTCAAAGGCAAAAGTATGGACGAGGCCGATCTGGGCGAAGGCCCGACCGCGCCCCATCCCATGGCCAAAGCGGAGTTTGAGTAGCCCCTGTGTCCCTGTGTCCTCAGTGGTTAACTGTTCTTGAATCGACCACGGAGGACACAGGGGACACCGAGGAAGATCTAGGAGCAGTCATGGCTGAAGACAAGGCACAAGGAGTTGGCACGTTGACCGAAGACGCGCCCGGCGAAAATACGGTGCAGGTCACCTTCCTGCCCGAAGGCAAGACGGTCCAGTTTGAAAACGGCAAATTGCCCTACGAAGATCACGGCAAGGAGCAGTCGCTTCTTGATGTGGCGCTGAATTTCGGCATCCCGCTGGACCACGCCTGCGGCGGCAACTGCGCCTGCACGACTTGCCACGTATGGGTGAAAGAAGGAGCGGAGAATCTCTCCCAGATGGACGACGACGAGGCCGACCGGTTGGACATGGCTGCCGATCTCCAGTTAAACTCGCGTCTCGGCTGCCAGGCGCAGATCGTCAAGCCGGGTAAGGTCGTGGTCGAAATCCCTGCCTGGAACCGGAATTACGTATCGGAAGAGCACTAGAAGGAAGTTTCAAGGTTGCAAAGTTTCAATGTCAAAACCTTCGGCGAGGAATTGGCGGTTTCCTTTGAAACCTTGAAACTGTGAAACTTTGAAACCCGAGACTTTTGAGGAGCACTGAGATGCCCAAGCAATTAACCTGGGACGACGCAGAGGACATCGGCATCCTGCTTTCCGAAACCCATCCCCAGCTTGATCCTCTGGCCGTCCGCTTCACCGATCTGCACCGCTACGTCACGGAGCTGCCGGGCTTCGCCGGCGATCCCAAAGCCTCGAACGAAGGCAAGCTGGAAGCGATCCAGATGGCGTGGCATGAAGAGTTCCAGGATCGTACCCAGGCCTGACCGTACGCCTTCTCGACCTCCGCATCCGAAAGAGATTTGTATCAGGGCACGCCTTCAGGCGTGCCGACCAAGTGTGAAGATTGAGACCGGCTTTAGCCAACGAGTAGCGTCATTACACCGCTAACAGACCGGCTCAATGAGCGCAATCGCCTTCCATGAGAAGGCCGGTCGGAGTCAAGTGGGTTCTTTTGCGTTTTCGTTGGACAAGGTTTTTCTCCCGCCGAGTTGCCACTACTGTCGCCACCCTTCCATCCGCACTCTTTGATGAGCGA
>Ga0181536_10000645_pt1 | contig 41872 bp, 38 predicted proteins | sample PEATcosm2014_Bin_41_FD_121105 | JGI IMG/M metagenome (GOLD analysis project Ga0181536, IMG submission 121105) | Peatland microbial communities from MTU Mesocosm Facility, Houghton, MI, USA - PEATcosm2014_Bin17_60_metaG | ecosystem: Environmental > Terrestrial > Soil > Wetlands > Peat | place...
ATCCATCAGCGCGATCGTGTTCGGGCTGATCACCGGCTGTCTCATCGCGATCCTTTTCAACTATATCCTGCAGTTGGCCAACGTCCCGGCGGTCGGCAGCTTGAGCAATCGCGATCAGCAACTGCTGATCACCCTGTCGCTGGCGGTGGTCAGTTGTTACGTCTGCGTGATGGTGATCTACAAGACGCGCGACCGGTTCCGCTTCATTATTCCGTATGTGGAGTTCCAGAAAGAGGAAAAGGGCGCGCGGCCGGTGATGATTGACACGAGCGCGGTGATTGACGGCCGGCTGGCTGAACTGTGCGAGACGCGGCTCTTCGACACGACGCTGATCATCCCGAAGTTCGTGCTCCAGGAGCTTCAGCACGTCGCCGACTCCGCCGACCGGCTCCGCCGCAACCGGGGGCGGCGCGGGCTGGAAATGCTGCAGCGCCTTCAGCGCGACGAGCGGCTGGCGATTCAGATTCACGACGGCCGCGCCGCGCGCGGGAACACGGTGGACAGCAAGCTCGTCAGCCTGGCCGGCCAGTTGCAGGCGCGGATCCTGACCTGCGATTACAACCTGGCCAAGTTCGCCGAGCTGCAGAACGTGGAGACCATCAATCTCAACGAGATCGCCAACGCGCTGCGTCCGACCGTCCTGCCCGGCGAGGAGCGCACGGTGCAGGTTCTCCGCCCCGGCGACGAGCCCGGACAGGGCGTCGGCTATCTGCAGGACGGAACGATGGTCGTGGTCGAGGGCGGGCGGACGCACATCAGCGAGTCGGTCATCGTCGTCGTGACCAGCACGCTCCAGACGAGCGCCGGGCGGATGGTTTTCGCGCGGATCCGCGCCGAGCACGGCGGCGGCGAAAAACAGGCCGAGGAGAAGGACGCTCCGAAAAAGCCGCCGCCGGAAGAGAAGGACAACCCGAAAAAGCCTTCGTAAAAAGAGGCGTGAGAACCGCGAGCGCGGAGCGCGGAGCTTGCCCGCCGTAGGCGGGTGCGTAATGAACGGCGGCTTTGCCGCAAAGAGGCGCAAGAGTCTGAAGACGGAAAGCGAAACCTGCTTCGTTTAAGCCGTGCCTCTTGCGCCTCTTTGCGGCTATGCTGTTTTGACGGAAGCCGGGCGAATGCGGGTGCGGAGCAAGGGTTCTCATGCGCGAAAGGGCTTCATGCGAATTCTCGTCACCGGCGGCGCGGGTTTTATCGGCAGCCACGTGGCCGACCGATACATCGAATTGGGGCACGAGGTCGCCGTCCTCGACGACCTCTCGTCCGGGAAGCCGGAGAACGTCAACCCGCGGGCGAAGCTCTTCCGGATGAGCCTGCTCGACGAGCGGCTCGCGGGCGCCTTCGACGAATTCCGGCCGGAGGCGGTGAGCCATCACGCCGCGCAGGTCAACGTCCGGCGCTCGGTGGACGCTCCGGAGTTCGACGCCACGGTCAACGTGGTCGGCTCGGTGCGGCTTTTCCAGGCCGCCGCAGCGCACGGCTGCGGCAAAGTCATCTACGCCTCTTCCGGCGGGGCGTGCTACGGCGACCCGCCGAAGCTGCCCGCGCGCGAGGACACGCCGGTGCGCCCGCTCTGCCCGTACGGCGTCTCCAAGTACGCCGCCGAAAAATACCTTCAGCTCTACGGCGCGCTCAACGGGCTGCGCTTCACCGTGCTGCGCTACGCGAACGTTTACGGCCCGCGGCAGGACTCGCACGGCGAGGCGGGCGTGGTGGCGATCTTCAGCGAGCTGCTGCTCGAGGGCAAAGCGCCGACCATCTTCGGCGACGGGACGAAGACGCGCGACTACGTCTTCGTCTCCGACATCGTCCAGGCGAACGTCCTGGCGCTCGACCGGGGCGACGGCGGCGTGTACAACGTCGGCGCGGGGCGCGAGGTGAGCGACGACGAGATTTTCGCGGCCGTGCGCGACGCCGTCGGGGTGAAGATCGAGCCGGTCCACTCCGAATTCCGCGCGGGCGAAGTGCGGCGCATCGCGCTCGACGCGAGCCGCATCCGCGACGAGTTCGGCTGGCGCCCGCGCGTCGCGCTCGAGCAGGGCGTCCCGAAAGCGGTGGAGTTCTATCGCGCGAAACGGGGGGCGTGACGCGTGCGCCGCCCGGCAACGCGAAGCGAGGCCGCCGCCGCGTTCGAGTGCGCCGCTCATCCCGCCGCTCGCTCGAGCGTATAGTCCGAGGGAGGAAGACATGAGCGATGCCGCAGCCAAGCTCGTCGAGGCCGCCCGCGCAGTAGTCGGGGACTTGAACTTGCGCGACGACTTCTCCGCCGGCGGAGTCGGCGCCGCTATTCGGACTGTTCGCGGGAATGTCTACACCGGAATTTGTATTGACCTGGCGTGTGGACTCGGCTTCTGCGCCGAGGTGGCCGCGATTGCCGAAATGCTGAAGCACCGGGAGACGCAGATCGAAGCGGTCGTGGCCGTTGGGAGCGAAGGGATCATGCCTCCCTGCGGCCGTTGCAGGGAGACGATGGCACAAATTGACGTTCGGAATCTCGACTGCAAAGTTATTATTGCTGAAGGCCGGCAGGTCCTCCTCCGCGAACTTCTTCCCGAACATTGGCTGATATAGGACGAGAAAACCTGACTACGCGCCGAGGTTGCCGCGGAAGACCGTGCGGGCGCGCACTGACCTTGCCAGGCAGCTATGTGTGAAGAAAAGACCTGCTCATCTCGCTGCAGCTTCGTCTACTCGCCGGAGTACTACTGCGACATCGGCGCGCACGTGTTCCCGACGGAGAAGTACCGGCTCGTCCACCAGGCGTTGCTGGAGGACGGCGACATCCCGGCGGAGCGGTTTCTGGCGCCGGAGGCGGCCTCGCGCGAGGACCTGCTGCTCGTCCACACGGAGGAGTACGTCCGCGACCTGTTCGCGTTCCGGCACACCGCGCGCACGCGGTCGTCGGAGCTGCCGATCAGCGAGCCGATCATCCGCGCGAACCTGCTCGGGACGGGCGGGACGATCCTCTGCTGCCGCCGGGCGCTGAGCGAGGGGCTCTCGATGAACCTGGCCGGCGGGTTCCACCACGCCTTCCCGGATCACGCGGAGGGGTTCTGCTACGTCAACGACATCGCCGTTGCGATCCGCCGCATGCGCGCCGACGGGCGGGCCGCGCGCGTCGCCGTGGTGGACCTGGACGTGCACCAGGGCAATGCGACGGCCTTCATCTTCCGGTCGGATCCCTCGGTGTTCACCTTCAGCATGCACCAGGAGAACAACTACCCGGTCAAGCAGCCGGGGATGCTCGATGTGGGACTCGAGGACGGGATCGGCGACGAGGACTACCTGGGCCTGCTCGATGCGCACCTGCCGGAGGTGCTCGACGCGTTCCGCCCGGAACTGGTGGTTTACCTGGCCGGCGCGGACCCGCTGGCGGGCGATCAACTGGGCGGATTGGCCTTGACGCTGGAGGGACTTCGGAAGCGGGACGACCGAGTGATCGGGAACTGCGCGCGCCGGAGGATCCCCGTAGCCGGGGTGCTCGGCGGCGGCTATGCGCAGAATACGCAGGACACCGTCCGCGCGCATCATGCCACGTGCCGCGCCATGTGGGAAGCAACGCGGAATGCCGATTGCCGAATGAACGGCGAAACGGCTGAAGCGGGCTAGAGGTTGGTCAGGCGCTTCTTTCCCTGGAACCGGCGGCGGCTGAGAACCTTCCGGCCTCCACGCGTTTTCATGCGCGCCCTGAAGCCGCTCTTGCGAATCTTCTTGATGGTGCTCTTGCGAATGTGGACTTTCATTCCGCGTTCTCCCTCGAGAGGGCCTTTGGACGGGCCGGATTCTATCACACCGGCGCCGCATCTTCAAACTTGAAATACCGCACGCGGCGGGATTAGAATGTGAATTCGCCGTTCCACCGCCTGTCGAGGGAACGAATCCCGCGTTTTCGGAAGGCTTCCGGCCGTGATGATCCAGGTGGAGCAGTTGACCAAGCGCTACGGCCCGACGGTGGCCGTGGACGGGATCTCGTTCCAGGTCGAGCAGGGCGAGATCGTAGGCTTCCTCGGGCCGAACGGCGCGGGGAAAACCACGACGATGCGCATCCTCACCTGCTTTCTGCCGGCCACGTCCGGCCGCGTGACCATCGCAGGACACGAGGTCTTCAGCGACTCGCTCGAAGTGCGGCGGAATATCGGTTACCTGCCCGAAAGCGCGCCGCTTTACCCGGAGATGCGCGTGCGCGAATACCTGGCGTACCGCGCGCGGATCAAGGAAGTGCCCGGGCGCGAGCGCCGGATGCGGGTGGAGTACGCGATGGACCGCTGCGGCGTGGCCGAGGCAGAGCGGACGCTGATCGGCAGCCTGTCGAAGGGCTATCGCCAGCGTGTCGGGCTGGCCGACGCGCTCGTGAGCGATCCGCCGGTGTTGATCCTCGACGAGCCGACCATCGGCCTCGATCCGAATCAGGTCCGCCTGGTCCGCGACCTCATCCGCGACCTGGGCCAGAAGCACACCGTGCTCCTGAGCACGCACATCCTGCCCGAGGTCGAGATGGTCTGCGGGCGCGTGATCATCATCCAGAGCGGCAAGCTGGTCTTTCAGGACACGCTGGCCAACATCGCGCGGCAGTCGTCAGGCGGCGGGAAGGTGGTCGTCGAAGCGCGCGTGGGTCCGGGTGAGGCGGAGAAAGCGGCCGCCGTGCTGGAGGCGGCGCCCGGCGTGCTCCGCGTCCTCCGTCCGGCTTCGCCGGTCGAAACGGGGCGCGCCGAGGGCGGCTCGCCGTGGGCCGTCTTCGAGATTGACGTTATGCCCGGCGCCGACGTGCGCGAGGAAGTCGGCCGGCGCATGGTCCGCAACGGCTGGGCGCTCCGCGAGCTCCGCAAGGAGCAGCCTTCGCTGGAGGACATCTTCGTGCGCCTGACGACGGGGGATAGCCATTAGGGAATGCCGAATGCCGATTGCCGATCCGCCTTCGCTAAAGCTACGGCGGACAAGTTGCCGAATGAAGGAGCGGGATTGATGCGCAACGTCCTGGCGGTCGCCCGGCGCGAGATCAACGCGGCGTTCCTCTCGCTGCTGGCCTGGACGGTGATCACCATCTTCCTCATCTTCAGCGGCTTTTTCTTCTGGCTCTTCGCCAGCCGGACGCACGAGGCCAGTCTGGAGGGCACGGTCGGGATCATCTCGTTCTTCTTCCTGGTCGGCACGCCGCTGCTGACGATGCGGCTGCTGAGCGAGGAGTACCGCAGCGGGACGATCGAGACGCTGATGAGCGCGCCGGTGACGGAGTTCCAGGTCATCCTCGGCAAATTCATCGGCGCGCTGGCGTTTTACGGTTTCATGCTCGCCCCGACGCTGGTCTACGCGATCATCCTGCGAGTCCTGGGCAAGCCGGACGTCGGGGTGATATTCTCCTCGTACCTGGGCCTGGCCGCGATGGGCTGCGAGTTCGTCGCGCTGGGCCTTTTCTGCAGCACGCTCACGCGCAACCAGATCGTCGCCGCCGTCTTCGCGCTCGTGGCGCTGCTGGTCCTGTGGGTGATCGGCGCGGTCGGCGATTACCTGCCCGCCCCGCTGCGGCCCTGCGTGGAATATCTCGGCACGATGCAGCACCTCAACGGGTTCTCGGCCGGCCGCGTCGCGTTCCGGGACCTGTTCTACTTCTTCAGCATGACCGGCTTCTGGCTGTTCCTGTCCGTCCGCGTGCTCGAGAGCAGACGTTGGAGATGATGAGATGGGAGGCATGGGAATAATGGGGACGACGGGAAAGAAGGGTGACGATTGTCCCCCTTGTCCCCCTCTTTCCCATTGCGCCTGTTCTCCGGAGGCGAGCATTGACTGACCGCAAGCCTACTCTGTGGCAGCGGCTCACGCGCGCCGGCATCGCGGTCGGCGTGCTGAGCCTGTTCATCGCGTGGGTGCTCTACGCCGTCTTCGACCGGGTCGGGACATCGAGCCCCGCTTTCCTGATCCCGTTCCTCGCCGGCGCCGCGCTCGTGGTGGGCGGCATTCTGATCAACGTCGAATGGCTCTGGAGCGGAATCCAGCGGCGAAACTTTCTGGCCGGGCTCAACGCCTGGATCATGGCGGGCCTGGCCGTGCTGCTGCTGGCGATCGCCAACGCGATCGTCGCCGGCACGCCGCAGACGGACGCGTGGTTTCTCGACCTGACGCAGGCGCGGCTGCACACGCTTTCCCCGCAGACGCGCAACATCCTCAAGGGGTTGCAGAAAGAGGTGCGGATCACCGTGGCCATCGGCACCGGCGAGGTGCAGGTCGGCTACGGAGGCAGCGTCGAGGTCGGCTCGCTGGTGAAGGATCTGGCGGCGCAGTACCGGGCGCAATCGCGCAAGGTTCAGGTGGACATCCTCGACGTTTACCGCGACAAGGCCCTCGCCGACGAGGCCTTCGCCCGGATCGAAGAGAAGACCGCCCCCGACAGCGTCATCGTCGAATGCGGCAGGAAGAGCGTCCACATTCCTTTTACCGACCTCGTGGAGGCGCCGCCGGGCAGTCCGTTCGCGCCGCCGTCCGAGCCGGCGGCGTTCAAGGGTGAGGACAAGCTCTCCAGCGCCATCCTGAACGTGATCGAGGATCAGCAGACGGCCGTGTATTTCCTCACCGGGCACGGCGAGATGGGGATCGAGGGCGAGGAGGAGAAAGCGCTCAGCCAGTTCGTGCTCGACCTGAAGCGGGAGAACTGCCGCGTCGCCACGCTCAACCTGCTGAAGGCGGGCCGGGCGCCCGCCGATTGCGACCTGCTGGTGATCGCGGGCCCGGAGAAGCCCTTCACGGACAGCGAGGTGGAGATGCTGCGGCAGTACCTGGAGAACAACGGGCGGCTGTTCGTACTCGTTCACCCGCGGCTTCCGCCCGGCAAGCTCGGCGGACTCGATCCGCTGCTGGCCGATTACAACGTGGACGCGCATGACGACGAGATCATCATCGAGCAGGCCCGCGACCTGATGGGCCGGACGGTGCTTTCTTCGATGCTGGTCGTGGACGCCTACGGCCGTCACCCGATCACCGACGACGTGACCCAGATGAACTGCCAGATGGACCGTGTCGCGCCGGTGAGGGCCGCGACGCCGGATGCGCCCTTGCAATATGGCCGACCGGCGGGACCGCAGTCGGACTATGCCGTGACGGGGCTGATTTACTCCGGCTCGAACAGTTGGGCGGAGCCGAACCCGACCAAGAGCCCGCTCAAGTTCGACCCCGACCATGGCGAGAAGGGCCCGCTGTGCGTGGGCGTGGCCGTCCAGCGCCGCCCGCAGGGGGGATCTCCGGCCGGGCCGCCGGGCGAATCTCCTGAAAAAGGCGCGCGGCTGGTCGTCCTCGGCTCCACCGACACGGCTTCGGACATCGCGTTCGGCCATCCGGAGGCCGGCTACGAGGGCAACCGCACGCTCGTGATGAACTGCGTGAACTGGCTGACCAACAAGGAAACCAAGCTCGGCATCCCGCCGCTGAAAGCGGACCGCCGTGTGCTGACCACCGGTCCAGCCACGTTCAAGGCGATCTTCTTCATCGCGGTCATCGGCATGCCGCTGACGGTCGCTCTGATCGGCGGCCTGGTCTGGTGGGTGAGGCGTAAATGAAATTCCGGACGACGATCGTCCTCCTGGCACTGGTCATCGGCCTCGGCGCGTTCCTGCTGATGTACACGGCGCGGCAGCCGAGGACGAGCACGTTCAAGGAGGAGCAGTCGCTCCTCTTCGCCGGGAGCGAGTTCCGGGAGGCGGGCGAGCCGAGCCTGTCGGGACTTTCGGACCTGGCGACGAAGCTCGAACTGCGCAACGGGGACGCCCTGATCGAACTCGAGCGGCCGGCCGAAGGCCTGAAGCGCGAATGGCGCATCGTCAAACCCCTGAGCGTGTCGGCCGACTCCGGCGCCGTCACCGCCCTCCTCGGCGAGATCGAATTTCTGAAGGTCACGCGCAAGCTCGCGCCCGAGGGAGGCCAGCCGCTGGACCTGAAGTCCTACGGCCTCGAACCGCCCGAACGCTCGATCACCTTCGGCATCGGCGCGAAATCATGGACGCTGTACGTCGGCGCGAAGACGCCGGACCGGCAGAGCGTGTACGTCGCGCGCGCGGATGCCAAGACACCCCTGGTCTGCGTGGCGCCGGTCAGCCTTCTCGAGAAGGCCTCCGAACGCGTGAATGACCTGCGCGACAAGGCCGCGCTCCGCTTCGACAAAACAGCCGTCACGCGCATAGACCTCGTCCCGGCCGCCGGGACCGCGCTGGCGCTCACCAGGGAAACGACCGGCTGGCGCCTGGCCGGCGGCGTGCAGGACGAAGCCGACGCCGCGTCCGTCGCGCGCCTGCTCGACGCGCTCGCCGGGCTGCGCGTGGACGCCGGCGACTTCATCGCCGACGGCGACGACAGCCGCGCCGCGGAGTTCGGCCTCGACAAGCCCCGCTTCAAACTGGCCCTCCTCGAAGGCCAAACCAGCCGCGCTCTTTTGATCGGGGCGGACGTAAAGGACCATCCGGACAAGTGTTACGCCCGGGACGAAGGCGGCATCTCCGTCTTCGCCCTCGATAAACAGGCCGCCGACGGACTTATGAAATCAGCCGCGGACCTGCGCTCGCGGATCGCGCTGGACTTCAACCCCGACCAGGCGACCTCGATCACCATCGCCCCGGCCGCCGAGCCGGGCAAGCCCGCACAGACGATCCGTCTCGTCCACCCGAAGGACCCCTGGACGATGGAAGAACCCGCCGGCGTGACGGTGGATCCGGAACGGGCAGTGCTTTTCCTCAACGACCTGCACAATCTCGAGGTGACCGACTGGGTGGACAATCCGCCGCCCGAGCGCCTGGCCGAGTGCGGGCTGGCGGCGCCGCGAATGACGATCACGGTTCGGACCCAACCGGACGCCGCGCCGAGCACGATTCGGTTCGGCAAGCCCGCCGACAAGCCGGAGACCTGCTTCGCCCGCCGCGGCGAGCAGGGGCCGATCCTCATTGTCCCGGCCGATCTGCTCGAGAGCCTGGCGGTCGGGCCGCTCCTGTTCGTCTCGCGGACGATGCTGCAGTTCAACAAGGACGACGCCGTGGCCGTGCGGATCGTCCGACCGGACGGCGCCGTGGCGCTCGAGCAGCGCAACGGCCGCTGGACGGTCGTCGAACCCGCGCCGGGCGAGGCGGACCGGGCCCGGGTCGAGAATCTTCTCTACGGACTCGCCTTCCTCGACGCGAAGCGGGTCGAGGCCGAGAAGGCGGCGAGCCTCGGCGCGTACGGGCTCGACGCGCCGCGCATCCGGGTGACCGTTTCGCTCAAGTCCGCCGAAACGCCCAAGCCCGGCCAGCCGACCCCGCCGCCGGCGCTGAAAACGGTGCTGATCGGAAAGGAACTTTCTGAAGGCGACTCCTACGCCATGATCGCCGGCGGCGAGCGCATCTTCGTGCTCAAGGGATCGTCCATCAATCTTTTTCTGGTGGACTTCGTCATGCCGAAGAAACCCGAACCGTCAAAGGAGAGCCGTTGAATCGCCCGTTCGCGATTCTCGCGTTGCTGGCGTGCTTTCCGCTCTTGGCCGCCGACGACGCCGGGGCGCGCCTGGCGCTGCGGCGCACGCCGACCGTCGCGGCCGTCGAGAAAGTGCAGGACTGCGTCGTCAACATCAGCACCGAGAGGATGCTGGTCACGCGCGGCGGACTGGTTCCCTTCGGCACGGGCGATGACGCCTTCGATCGTTTCTTCCAGGATTTCTTCGGCGGCCCGGCGACGGAGCAGCGCAAAGTCAACGCGCCGCTCGGCTCGGGCTGCGTCATCACCTCGAACGGCCTGGTGATCACCAACGAGCACGTCGTGCGCCGCGCCTCGAACGTCAAGCTTTCGTTGAACACCGGCGAGACGTTCGACGCGGTCGTGCTGGCCGCCGACCCGGCCGCGGACCTGGCGCTCCTGCGCGCGCAGACGGCCACGCCGCTCAAGGCGATCGCGATGGGCGTTTCCTCCGACCTGATGCTCGGCGAGCCGGTCGTCGCCGTCGGGAATCCGTTCGGCTTCGAGAACTCCGTGACCTCCGGGATCGTCTCGGCGCTGAACCGCGAGATCACCATCGGCAACGGCGATGATGCGGTCCATTACACCGGCCTCATCCAGACCAGCGCGCTGATCAATCCGGGCAACAGCGGCGGCCCGCTGGTCAACATCCTGGGCGAGTTAATCGGCATCAACAGCGCGATCGTGGACGGCGCGCAGGGAATCGGCTTCGCGATTCCGATTGACCGTGCGCGCGACGTCCTCGCCCCGCTGCTGGCCACGCCGCAGGTCTGCGATGCCTGGGCGGGCGTGCACGGCGCCACGGTCCCGGGCCGGAAAGGCGCGCGCGTGACGCAGCTCGAGGCCCGCAGCCCGGCGGAAAAAGTCCTGCAGGTCAACGACGTCATCGCGTCGGTGGATGGGCGGCCGCTGGAGGACCTTTTCGACTTCTTCATGCAGATCGTGCAGCACAAGCCCGGCGACGCCATCGTGCTGCGCGTGGAGCGCGGCGGCCAGGCGCTGGAGGTGAAGCTCACGCTCGGCCAGCACCCGCAGCCTTCGCCCACGGAACTGCTGCAGGAGAAGTTCGGCCTCACCGGCAGCGACCTGACGCCCGAGATTGCCCGGCGGGCCGGCACGGCCGTGGATTTCGGCGTTTACGCGGCCGAGGTCGCGCCCGACGGGCCGGCGCATCGCGCGGGGCTCGAGCGCGGCGATGTGATCATCCAGATCGGATCGAACCCGGTGCGGAACCTCCGCGACGCCTCGGCGGCGCTGCGCACGACGATCGCCGGCGAGCGCGTGGTCGTAGTGGTCGTGCGACAGGATTTCCGCGCTTTCACGCGAGTGACGGTGGGAGATTAAGTGATTGGGTGATTGGGAGAATGCGGTGATTAGAGCCTGTTTCATAACCTGCGTACGGCGCGGAGCGCGATCTGTTCTTCCTAATCGTAATCGTAATCCTAATCGTACTCGGCCTTCGTCCGGCTGGGAGGTTAATCGGCGATTACGATTACGAGCAAGATTACGATTACGAGGCTTTGAAACTTGTTCTGATTTCCTAATCACCCAATCACCGAATCTCCCAATCTCCCAATCGTGAGCTGCAGAGATGAACGAACTGGACCTCATCCGTTGGATTCGGACACAGGTCGGGGCATCGCCGGCGGCGCCGGTCGGGATCGGGGACGATTGCGCCGCGCTGCGGATGCCGGCGGGCAAAGTTCTTCTGGTGACCACGGACATGGTCATCGCCGGAGTGCACTTCGATCCGCAGACGGCCTCTGCCGCGCAGGTCGGGCACAAGGCGATGGCGCGCGGCCTTTCGGATATCGCGGCGATGGCCGGCGACGCGCTGGCGGTCGTCGTCGCCCTGGCTGCGCCGCGCGGGATGGATTTGAAATACTTCCAGGAACTCTTCCTCGGCATGAAGTCCGTCGCCGACGCATTCGGTGTGCAGATCGTCGGCGGCGACGTGGCGTCGGGCGACCTGCCGCTGACGCTGACGGTCACCGCCCTGGGCGCAGGGGACGAAACCGCGCTGGCGCTCCGGTCCGGGGCGCGGCCGGGCGACCTGGCGCTCGTCACCGGCGAACTGGGCGGCTCGATCCTCGGCAGGCATCTTTCCTTCCTGCCGCGCCTGAACGAGGCGAAGTGGCTGCGCGGCGCGATCGCGATTCACGCGATGGTGGATTTGAGCGACGGGCTGGCCGCCGACGCGGGGCACGTGGCCGAGGAGAGCCGCGTCGCGATCGAGCTTTGGGATGAGGCCATTCCGATCAGCCGCGCGGCCGGCGAGCTGGCGCGGACTTCGGGGAAAACGCCGTTGGAGCACGCGCTGACCGACGGCGAGGATTACGAGCTGTTCTTCACGGCGGGCGCGGCGGAGGCGGAGGCGCTCCTGCGGCGGACGGACCTGCCCGTCCGCGCGACGTGCATCGGCCGGGTGAGCGCCGGCTCCGGCCTGTGGCTCGGCCGCGGCGCCGCGCGCAGGCACCTGCCGGCGAAGGGCTGGGTCCATGAGCTCTGACGGCGGCTTTCATGAAGGTGGAGCGAGCTTGAGAAGGGCCTGCAAAGGGGGCGCTGTTACGCTGATCGAGCTGGTCATGGTGTTCGGCCTCCTCGCGCTGCTGGCGGCGCTGCTCGCGCCGGGACTGAGCGCGGCGCGGACCAGTGCGCGCATCGCGCAGTGCCAAAGTCATCTCCAGCAGATCGGGCTGGCGATTTACAGCTACTGCCAGCATTACGACGGCTGCATCCCCGCGGTGACGCCGTCCCCGACGAATCAGGTGTGGAACAACGCCGCGGGCGCTCCGGACAGCCTCGGCGTGCTGGTGACGCAGGGCTACCTGGCTGAGCCGGGCGCGCTGTTTTGCCCGCTGGATACGTGCAACTCGGCGCACGTGGATGGGGCGCGAATCGGAAAGCCGGCCGGCAAGGCCGGCGGCGACGCGTACTGCTCGTACCTCTATCGCCAGGAATGCATCGGGACGGGCACGTTCCACGTTGATTCGCTCGGGCAGAACCCGCAGGGCCGACTCATGCGCGCGCTCGCGCTGGATGTCAGTTGTCCACCCTATCCGGAACTCGCGCACGGAGGCGATTCGGTCAACATCCTGTTCCACGACGGCAGCGTCAAGACCGCCGACAACAAGGACGACCTCTACTCGATCATGAGCATCAGTTACTATCCTCCGAATGCGCAGGGCCTTCCGCCGATTGTGGCGGAAATCCAGAAAGTCTTCGTCAACGCCGACGCGGCGTACGGGAGGTAGGCGGAAAGTTTAAGGAAATTGCGGGGTCTGATTTTGAAATTGTGGAGCGCGGCATGTTCACGGGAATCATCGAGGGGACCGGCAAAGTCCTCGGGCTGACGGCCGGCGGCGCGGGCGGCCGGTTGCGGGTGGAACTGGGCGGTGTCGCCGAGGGCGTCCGGGCCGGCGACAGCGTATCGGTGGACGGCGCGTGCCTGACCGTGACGCGCGTCGGCGGCGGAGTGGCGGAATTCGACGTGAGCGCCGAGACGCTGCGCGTCAGCACGCTCGGCGGCCTCGCGGCCGGCGGCGAGGTCAACCTCGAACGGTCGCTCCGCGTCGGCGACCGCCTGGGCGGCCATTTCGTGCTCGGCCACGTGGACGGCGTCGGCCGGATCGAACGGCTGGAAGCCGCGCCCGGCCAGGTCACGCTCGCCGTCTCCGCCCCGCCGGAGATACTCTCCTGCCTGGTCCTCAAAGGTTCCATCGCGGTGGACGGCATCAGCCTGACGCTGGCCGACCTCGCGCCGGACCGGTTCTCCGTCGCGGTCATCCCGCACACGCTCGACCACACCACGCTCCGCAAGAAGTCCGCTGGCGACCGGGTGAACCTGGAGCTCGACGTGCTCGGAAAGTACGTGGCCCGGTTCCTCTCCGCTTCGCGCGGCGGGCGCGGAGCCATGCCGTCCGGGCGGCTGACGGAGGGGTTTTTGGAAGAACATGGATTCAAATAAGTATCGTAATCATAATCGTAATCTTACTCGTAATCGGCGTTCTTGCTCGCGATATTAGCGGCGATTACGATTACGAGTAAGATTACGATTACGAGTACGAAGGCGAGGGCCTATGATTCGCAAGCCGCTCATCGGCATCACGCTCGGCGACCCCGGCGGCATCGGGCCGGAGGTGGTCCTTCGCGCGCTGGCCGACCGGCCGGCGCGGGCGGCGGCGCGGTTCATGGTCTTTGGAAGCGCGGCGGTCCTGCATCGCGTCGCGGGCGGACTGCATCTGGCTGCGCCGGGATTCCGCGGGGCTTCCGACGAGCCGATCGGACGCGATGAGGGCCCGTTCCTGATGGAGTGCGGAGATTGTCCGGGCCGGTTGGCGCTGCTGGGCCGCCCGACCGCCGCGGGCGGAGCCGCGTCGGTCGCGTGGATCGAATGCGCCGTCCAGATGGCGCTCGACCGCCGGATTGACGCCGTCGTTACCGCGCCGATCAGCAAAGAGGCGATCCACAAAGCGGGCTATGATTGGCCCGGCCACACCGAGATGATCGCCGAGAGCGCCGGCGTCCGCAAGCCGGTGATGATGATGGCCGGCGGCGGGCTGCGCGTGGCGCTGGTGACGACGCACGCGGCGATCAGGGATTTGCCCGAACTCATCACGCGGAAGAATGTGCTCGACACGATCCGCATCGTCCATCGAGACCTGCGCCGATGGTTCGGGCTGCGGAGGCCGCGCATCGGCGTCTGCGGGCTGAATCCGCACGCGGGCGAGGCGGGGCTGTTCGGCGGCGAGGAAGCGAAATCCGTCGCGCCGGCGATCCGGCAGGCGCGGCGCGAAGGCATCGCCTGCGACGGGCCGATCCCGGCCGATGCGGCGTTCACGCCGAAGCTCCGCGCGCGCCATGACGCCTTCGTCGCCATGTTCCACGACCAGGCGTGCATCCCGGTCAAGATGCTGGCGTTCGAGAGCGGCGTGAACGTCACGCTCGGGCTGCCGATCATCCGGACTTCGCCCGATCACGGCACGGCGTACGACATCGTGCGCCAGGGAAAAGCCGATCCCGGCAGCATGATTGCCGCAATACTGCTCGCCGCGGAAATGGCGGGAAGGCATGGATAGCGATCTTCCCACGGGGGCGGCTGGCGTCAGTGCGGCTCAGCCGCCGCCATCGGTATCTGCCGAACGTCCCACGTCTCAGCCGCTCTCGGAAAAGCCTTCTGTCTTGGGGATCTTCTGTGCCATCGCTTATACCGCGATTTTTATGGGTTTGCTCATTGGCATGGCGCGGATCGTGGCAGTATTTGCGATGGTGGCCAAGCCATCGCAGATGTTCGGAGACCTTATTTACCTCGCGCTCAAATCTGCCGCTGCCGCCCTCCTGCTGAACTTCGGCTTCCGCAAGGTCTCCAGTTCCTGGAGCGAGGCGCTGAGCCTGAAGCGTTTCAACGGCTGGCTCCTGCTTCCGATGATCGTTGCGACGGCCGGGCTTGGCATTCTGGTTGCCGAAGCGGGTAACGGCCTGCATTGGTTCTTCCCGCCGCCCGCCTGGCTTGTCAAACTGTTCTCCTCGCGCCACCGAGCGCCTCCAATCGAATTCCTCGCCGCGCTGGTGGTTGCGCCTCTCACTGAGGAGGCGATTTTCCGGGGACTCATCCTCCGTGGACTGCTGCGACGATACGCTGCGCCGAGGGCAATCCTGGTATCGGCCGTGCTGTTCGCGCTTTGGCACCGGAATCCGTATCAATTCGTCACAGCCTTCTCTGGTGGTCTCCTCGCAGGATGGCTTTACGTGCGGACCCGGTCGCTCTGGCCGTGCGTGATCGTCCACGCGTTGATAAACCTTAAGCCTACGCTCGTCATAATGGGCGCTTTCCCCTGGAAGATTGCTGGCTACTCGGCTCGACTCCCTCCGGGCGTCGTGTTTCAACCGCTATGGCTCGACGCGTTGGGCGCGGCGCTTGCGGCGCTCGGTCTCATTGGACTATCGTGGGTTTTCCGGCGCTGGCCCGCGCAGAATATTCCACAGGTCAACGCATGACAACATGCTCCATCCCGACGGCCGCCGAGCTGAGGGCGCTGTTCGCGGCGCACGGGATCCGCCCGAGCCGCGCGCGCGGGCAGAATTTCCTGGTGGACGCGGCGCTGATGCGGCGGATCGCGGAGGAGGCGAAGCTGGATCGGCGCGACGTGGCGCTGGAGGTCGGCGCGGGGACCGGCGGGCTGACCGGCTGCCTGGCGGAAGCCGCCGGCGCGGTCGTCGCCGTCGAGGTGGACCGCAGGCTGCACGCGCTGGCAAAGGAGCGGCTGGCGGGCTTGCCGAACGTGCGGCTGATCCATTCCGACGCCCTGGGCCCGGGAGCGGCGCTCGCGCCGGAAGTGCGCGAGGCGGTCGCCGCCGCGATGGACTCGATTTCCAAAGCGCGGCTGAAGGTCGTGGCGAACCTGCCGTACTCGGTCAGCACGGCCGTCATCTCCGCTCTGCTGCTGCAAGGCCCGGTCCCGTGCGAGATGGTCGTGACCGTTCAACGCGAGGTCGCCGAGCGCATCTGCGCTGCGCCGGGGACGGAGGCGTACGGATATCTCTCCGTCATTGTCCAGGCCACGGCGCGGACGCAGGTGCTGCGGCGCGTCAGCCCGGGCGCGTTCTGGCCGCAGCCGGAAGTGGAAAGCAGCATTCTGCGCGTCCGCCCCGACGCTGAACTCCGCGCCGCGGCCGGCGACCTCGAGAAACTCCGGCAGGTTGCGGGCGACCTCTTCCGGCACCGCCGCAAGCAGGCGGCGCGCAGCCTGCTGATGGCCGGGCGCGTGAAAGACCGCGAGGCCGCCGCGCGCCTCCTGGCGGAAATCGGCGCGACCGAAGCGGACCGCTGCGAGCAGTTCACCGTGGCGCAGTTCATCCGGCTGGCGAAACTGCTGTCTTGACAGTGCGTCGGGCCGATGGCACAATGCGCCGCGTTGCACGGCTGTTTTCGCAATCGTGATCTTACTCCTAATCGTAATCGCCGGCATCTCGTTTACAGGGAAAACGACGATTATGATCAGGAGTAAGATTACGATTACGAGAAGGAACCCATGATCCAGTGAGGGGGAATCCATGAAAGTCCGGGCCTTCAACGTTCTGCCCAAGCTGCCGAAACAACTCGAGCCGCTGCGCGACATCGCGTACAACATCTGGTTCAGTTGGAACTGGGAGGCGGTCCAACTCTTCATCCGCATGGATGCCGAATACTGGGACAAGACGTATCAGAACCCGGCGCTGATGCTCGGCGTGGTGCCGCAGGAGCGGTTCGAGGAACTCGCGCGCGACGAGGGATTCCTGGCGACGATGAATCGCGTTCATGCGCAGTTCCGCGCCTATATGAACGCGCCGACCTGGTTCAGGAAGACCTATCCGAATGCGACCGGCCGGACGATCGCCTACTTCTCCACCGAGTTCGGGATTGACGTCGGCCTGCCGATCTACTCCGGCGGCCTCGGCGTCCTCGCCGGCGACCATCTGAAATCCGCAAGCGACCTCGGCCTGCCGCTCGTCGCGGTCGGGCTGCTCTACCGCGAAGGTTACCTCAAGCAATGCCTGTCCGCCGACGGCTGGCAGCAGGAGGCGTATCCCAGGAACGACTGGTACAACATGCCGGTGACGCTGGTCTCGGACGAGGCGGGCAAACCGCTGCGGGGGCAGATCGAGCTCGACAACGGGGCGGTGCACTTCCACATCTGGCGCGTGCAGGTCGGGCGCGTGCCGCTGTTCCTGCTGGATACGGACCTGCCGGAGAACGAGGCGGGGGAGCGCGCGATCACGACGCGCCTCTATGCGGGCGACCGCGACATGCGCCTGCGCCAGGAGATTCTCCTCGGCATCGGCGGGCTGCGCGCGCTGACGGTCATGGGCATCGAGCCGAGCGTCTGCCACATGAACGAGGGACACAGCGCGTTCCTGGCCGTCGAGCGGCTGCGGGAGATCATGGAGCGCTGCAAGTTCACCCGCGCCGAGGCGCGCGAGGTGGTCTGGGCGACGAACGTTTTCACGACGCACACGCCGGTGCCCGCCGGGAACGAGCGGTTCGACGTGGAACTGCTCAACCGGCGTCTGGGCGCCTACCTGAAGAACATCGGCATCAGCTGGGAAGAATTCGTCTCGCTCGGCCGCGAGGACCCGACGAACCCGAACGAGGAATTCTGCCTGACCGTGCTCGCGCTGCGCCTCGCCGCGCACTGCAACGGCGTCAGCGCCCTTCACGGCCGCGTCTCGCGCGGGCTCTGGCGCCACCTGTGGCCGGGGCTTCCCACCGACGACGTGCCGATCGGCAGCATCACCAACGGCATCCACACGCGGTCATGGCTGAGCCACGACATGACCGAACTGCTCGACCGCTACCTAGGGCCGCGGTTCCTCGAGGAGCCGATGGACTTCTCGGTATGGGCCGGCGTGGAGAGCATCCCCGACAGCGAGCTGTGGCGCACGCACGAGCGCCGGCGCGAGCGGCTGGTCTGGTTCGCGCGCAAGCGCCTCCGCCAGCAGGCGCAGCGCCGCGGCGCGCCGCCCTACGTCGTGGGCGAGATGGAACAGGTCTTCGATACCGAGGCGCTCACCATCGGGTTCGCCCGGCGCTTCGCGGAGTACAAGCGCGGCACACTGCTGCTCAAAGACCCGGAACGCCTGCGCCGGCTGCTGAACGACGCGCAACGGCCGGTGCAGATCATCTTCGCGGGCAAGGCCCATCCGATGGACATGCCCGGCAAGGAACTGATCAAGGAACTCAACCATTTCGTCCGAGGCGAGGGATTCCGCAACCGGATGATCTTCCTCGAGGATTACGACATCAACGTGGCGCGCTACCTGGTGCAGGGCGCGGACGTCTGGCTCAACGTGCCGAGGCCGCCGCTGGAGGCCTCCGGCACGAGCGGCATGAAGGCCGCCGCGAACGGCGCGCTGAACGTGAGCACGTTCGACGGCTGGTGGTGCGAAGGCTACACGCCCGAAGTCGGGTGGGTGATCGGACACGGCGAGAAGTACGACAGCCCGGAACAGCAGGACGCCGTCGAGAGCGGCGCGCTGTACGACATCCTCGAGCAGGAAGTGGCGCCGCTCTTCTACGAGCGGGGGCGCGACGGCCTGCCGCGGCGCTGGATCGCCCGGATGAAACGCTCCATGCACCTGATCGGCTCGTACTTCAACACCAACCGCATGACCGCCGACTACGTGCGCGATTATTACCTGGACGCGGGCCAGCGGTTCCAGACGCTCGCGGCCGAGGGCCCCGCGCGGGCGCGGTCCCTGGCCGCCTGGCGCCAGCGCATCCGCCAGCGATGGAGCGGCATCCGCGTCGAGGAGGTGCAGTCGGCCGCGGACGCCGCGCTCCTCGTCGGCGACCGGATCGAAGTCGTCGCCCGCGTGCGGCTGGGAGAACTGCGGCCCGACGAGGTCCAGGTCCAGCTCGGCCTCGGCGCGCTCGCCGCCGAGGACCAGCTCGAAGAGGCCGTGTACACGCGGATGACGCCCGACGAAAAGCCCTCCGACGGAATCTACACCTACCGCTGCGCCATGCCGTGCACCCACAGCGGCCGCCGCGGATTCGCCGTCCGCGTCCTCCCGTTCCATCCCGACCTCGTCCATCCGTTCGAGCCGGGGATGATCGTCTGGGGGTGAAGGATTAGCGACCGGCGACTCGCGATTGTGGATTGACGGACGACAGCTAAATGGGACAGGGTGTTACATGAGCGCGCTTGTAACAGAAGCGATTGACGAATCCATTGTTCCGGAGATCGTCCGTCGGATCCTGACCGTGACCAGGCCCGACAAAGTCATCCTCTTCGGCTCCGCCGCCACCGGTTTAATGGCCCGCGACAGCGACATTGACCTGCTCGTCATCGAGGCGAATCCGGGTGATGTCCGCGAGGAGAGCGTGCGGCTCTATGGCGCGCTGACAGGCCTGGGATATCCCGTTGACGTAATTGTCATGTCGGTTGGGCGGTTCGAGGAGACCAAGCAAGTCATCGGCTGCCTTGCCTATCCGGCCAACAAGTACGGCAGGGTGATCTATGAAAGCCCGCGAGGAAGTGCGAAGAGAGTTCTATGATGTGGCAAGAGCTTGCGAGGGACGGCGTTCAGAGATTTTTTACAACGACGGCCGTGCGTACGAGGATGACCGAAGTAGAGCGAGGTTTGGAACAGCTATGCACTGCGATTTCAGCCACGGCCGGACGCCAGGATCTGTCCGGCATCGAGCGCGCGAGATCGCTGCGTTCGAAACCGACCAAGGGCGGGAAAAGCCTTTATGAATGCCTTAATCAACTGATCCACTATTGGTATTGCTGCGCCGCGGCGTCTCATCTTTTGCAACTCGGATACACCGAACTTGACATGCGCCCGACGGCGGAAGAGAGCACTTCTAACAATAAAAACAGCTTCGACATTAGGGCATGCCATCCAACTGGGGTCCGTGTTGTCGGAGAAGTGTTCTGTGTGTCTTCCGCTCTCTGGCCTGAGAAAGTCAGAAAGACCGCATCGAAACTCATGAAAGCCCCGTCTCGTTCACGCCGACTTATTTACTACAACTTGGAAGCGAAGGAAACTTACGGCGCTGAAAGGAAGGGCCTGTTCTTCCTTGGAGTAGCGGCGCCCAAAGGTGGTGTTCAACTCGTTTGCTCCACAGAAACGCGTTTTCTTCCAGGTATCTCGCCGAACAATTTGCCGCAGCGGTCGCCCGCAAGCCGGCTCCGCTGAGCGTTGGTATTCGGCCGAAAGGAAACAGACTGTACGGCTTGTGGACTGGGCAACGGCGTGGTAACTTGACATCATGAAATTCGAGGTCCGGTTTGTCCCAAGCGCCTACGAGGACTTGGGCTACTATGAAGTACATGAGCAGCGGATCATCCGCGAGGCCATCGGGCAGTTCCTTGAGATGGACGCGGATGTCCAGAGCAAGAGGCGGAAGGCGCTCCGCTCGAATCCTCTAGCGCCTTGGGCACTGAGAGTCGGAGACTTCCGCGTCTTTTACGAGATCAGAGCCGATGCCGTAGTCAGAGTGTTAGCCGTAGGCCAAAAGCGACACAGCGAATTGTTTATTCGGGGGCGGAAAGTCGAGCTATGAGGACCATTGATCTCACCAAGGGACGCCATACCCTTAGCGAAGTGCTCAAACTGGCAAAGAGCCAAACGGTTTTGCTCCACTCATCGTCGGGAGAGGATTTTCTGATCGAACAGGCTGACGATTTCGATCGGGAAGTTGCCGCGCTTGGCGCGAGCGGCAAGTTCTCGGCTTTTCTGGAGGCCAGGTCGAAGGAGACCGGAGACCTGCCGCTTCGTGAGGTTGGTCGAAGGGGCCGGTATACTTCCCGGAGATGAGTCCCTTGCGTCTGCGATCACGCCCTCCCGGCAAGGCTTTATGCGTATGACATCATTGCAGCGCGCGTTGGTCGCTATAGTGATCGCGGGGTTTTTTCTGGCCGGATGCGGCAGGCGTGGGGCAGAGTCCGGCCCGCCGGCTGACGGCTACTATCGCCTGCCGCTGACGGACAATCCTGTCACGCTCGATCCGGCGCTGTTCACGGATGTCAATTCCGAAGGGGTCGCGCGGCGCATTTTCAACAATCTCGTGAAGCTCGACTCGAAACTCCAGCCGGTCGGCGACCTGGTCGAGAGCTGGAAGGTCTCCGACGACGGGTTGACGTATACTTTCGCGCTCCGAAAGGGCGTGCGGTTTCACAACGGGCGCGAGATGGTCGCGGACGATGTGCGCTTCTCGTTCGAGCGGCTGCTGCGCCCGGAGACCGCCTCGCAGAGGGCATGGGTGGTCGAGCCGATCGCCGGGGCGCGCGAGCTGCGGGACGGAAAGGCGCTATCGCTCGCCGGGATCGAAACGCCGGACGCATACACGGTGGTGCTGCGGCTGAAGGAAGCGTTCAGCCCGATGCTGATGCTCCAACTGCTGGCGATGGGCAACGCGGCCATTGTTCCGCGAGAGGAAGTTCCGCCGCTCGGTGGTGTACCGTTCGGGCGGCGGCCGGTCGGAACGGGGCCGTTCCGGTTCGTCTCCTGGCGCGATCACGACGCGGTGCTCCTGGCGCGGAACGATCAGTACTTCGACGGCCCCGCGAAACTCGCGGGGCTGCGGTTCCGCGTCATCAAGGAGCCGCTCGTCGCCTGGCAGGAGTACCTGGCCGGCGGCCTGGAGCATTGCGCGGTGCCGGAGGGATTCCTGAAGGAGGCGCAGTCCGGCCCGCTGAGGGGCCAGTTGCGCTCGACGGCCACGCTCAGCACGCAGTACCTGGGCATCGCGATGTCGCACCGGCCATGGGGCTCGAACGTCCACCTGCGGCGCGCGCTGAACTACGCCGTGGACCGGGAATTCCTCTGCGGGAAAATTCTGGGCGGCGAGGACGCGCCGGCGAAGGGCGTGCTGCCGCCCGAGACGCCCGGCTGCGATCCGGCGCTGCCGGGATATTCTTACGACCTCGAGCGCGCCCGGGGCGAACTGCGCGAGGCCGGCTACGGTCCGGGCCTTGAGCCGGTCGAGCGATTGCCGGAGATGACGCTGTATTTCAATTCCCGTCCGCCCGGCGCGGAGGCGGCGCAGGCGGTGCAGGCGGACTTCCAGCGGATCGGCGTTCGCGTCCAGTTGCGCGCGCTGGACCTCGCGGCGCTGCTCGAGGCGACGAACCAGGAGGAGCCGGATCTCTTCCGCCTGACCTGGGCGGCGGATTTTCCCGACGCGGAAAGCTTCCTGCGGATTTTTCACAGCGGCCTGGCCGGCTCCGCGGGCAACCGCGCGCGCTACTCGAACGCGCGGGTGGACGATCTGCTCGACCGTTCGCGGCGCGAACTCCAAGCGGAAAAACGTCTCGCGCTGCTGCGCGAGGCGGAGAGGATCATCGTCGCCGACGCGCCGTGGGTTTTTCTCTCGCACGGCCGGACCGACCTGCTCGTCAAGCCCTACGTTCGCGGCCTCGAACTGACGCCGATGGATGTCGGCACGTCGGTCAACCAGGTGGATTTCCATGTGGTATCATTCGAATAGCTGATAGCTTTCTCCGGAGCAAAGGTGTAAACCGAATATCTCGTGCGGCGCGGTGAAAATCATGGCAAACGAGCAGCCAGGAGACGATTCGTATCAGCCGGCGGCAGGAAGCGAGGACGGAGACTAAGTACGGCATTTCATAAGTCCGAGTGGACTTATGAAATGCAGTACTCCACAGGGGCTTTGCCCCTATGGCGCTCCAAGACGCTCGTCGCAAGCTCGGCGCTGCGCCCGCTCGCGCCTGCGACTGTCGCGTCTTTACGCTGTGACCCCTTGGAGGGCCTTCCGCGGCCCTCCAACCTTCTTACTCCGCGTCCGGTCTCATTGCTCGGGCGTTCACGCGGTCTTGGAGATAGGCATCCGTGTCGGCGCCCAGCCAGCTTGCGAGCAGAAGATGTTGTCGTTCGGGTCACGGATGGCATAGACTGCAAGAGGGATTTCTCACTTGTCACCGCAGCGGGGAACGGTGTGGCCGGACGATAGAACCGGCCTCGGAACCGCCTCAAGGGAAACTGCAGCTATCAATTGTCTAAGACGAGACTCTCCCACTCGTCCCAGCGTTTCTGGTACGCCGTCAGAGCGTAGGCCTGGTAGACGATCGCCGCCGGAACGAGCACGCACGCCCCAACGAACAGGCAGAGCAACTCAGTTCCCTTGCCATTCAGGCGGGCGCCGGCGAGCAGCCGTATGCTCAAGCATGTCGCGGCGGTCAATACGCTCGAGAGCAGACACAGACCTCCGATCAGCGCTGCGCGACGCGCAGAAGAACCAGCCTTCCTCAGCGCTTCATGGACCTCGTCGAGAAGCAGAACGTAGATGAACATGAATGCCAGCAGCGGTCCCTGGGACGCGGCCAGGTGCCGCGCGTCGAACGGAACCGATCCGGCGCCGTAAGCCAGCCGACAAATGAGAACGAGGCTAGCGTCCATGCCCGCGCAGAGAGACGCAAAGATCAACCAGAGCCGCCAGGCATGATGCGCGACCGATTCGCCGCTTCGCCTGACCCAAGGCCTGAATGACGTCTTTCTGATCTGGTCGTGGGCCGGCAAGCTGAAATAGAGCACCCGTTCGATCATGGGCACCGACGCCTGCAGTTCTGCCCGAAGCGCCGCCGGGTCGCCGAATCGTTCCAGGGCGCGGCGCGTGGCGATATCCTCCCTCAACCCTACGGCCAGTCCATCCTCATAACTAGCGGTCAAGTGGGCAAGGAGTTCCTCGCGCATCTTCATCTTGCGCCGGTTCTTGGCGCGAATCGGCCGCACGATTCTTTCCACGCGCACTTTGAGATCCCTCACGTCGCTCCCTCCAGGATGCCGCCCACGACGGTCACAAAGCTGCGCCAGCTTTCCTGGCGCCGAGAAAGCTCTTTGCGTCCTTTCGACGTCAGGCGATAGGTCCTCCGTCGCGGTCCGCGGATACCAGCAGGCTTTTCCTCCCATCGGCCGCGGATGCAGCCCGCTCCTTCGAGGCGGTATAGCGCTGGATACAGCGTCCCTTCCTGGAGATTCAGGAGTCCGGAGCCCCATCCCTCCAACCGGCGCGTGATTTCGTAGCCGTGGGCCTCGCCCCGGGCCAACGCCGCCAGCACCATGGTCTCCAAATGCCCGCGCAATGTGTCGCCGCTGATCTTTGCCATGGCATAATAATAAGACAGTCTTGGTAATTTGTCAAGAGGAAAATGGAAGAAATTCCGGTTAACTTTCCTCACATACTGACGGGGAGATGGCCGACGACGGTTTCAAGCGTTCGGCGTTGAGTATGCTATAAAGGAGTCGTGGAGAAGAAGCTGACCCGCGATCCGCGGGGGACGAGATGTCGGTTGAAGGTCCGGTGAATAACGGCAGGCTCCTGCATATGCTATGTCGCCTCACCCAAACCGGGCCGTTGATCATCATTACGGGTTGCGAGAAAGAGTCATTGGGATGAAGTGTGAATTCTGCGAAGGTGAGACGACGCGCCGGAAGGTCAGGAAGCAGCATTGGCTTCAGGGCAAGTTGTACATCGTCGAGGACGCCGAGGCCGAGGTCTGCGCAGAGTGCGGGGAAAGGTATTTCCACGCCGGCACGCTCGATCGGATAGACAAGATGATTGCCGGCAAGCACCCGGTCAAAGAAGTATTGTCCGTCGAGGTCGTCTCTGCGTGAGAATGGGACGAGGGGCAGCGGGTTTCCTCGCGCACGTCGAGAATGAGCGACTATGCGCGTTTCTCATAACGCCCTATCATTCCGCACTCGTTCACGCCCAACCTTCGGCCGCCAGCGCGTCGTGCAGTTCGTCGGGGTGCTGGCGGCAGTGGTATTCGATGCGGCTCGATTCGGCGTGCGCCTTGCTGTAGGGCATGCCCTGGGACATGCGGTTGCGCTCGTGAAGCTCGTGCACGAGCACGTAGCCGCGCTCCTGTTCCTCGATGTCGTCGTCAATCCAGACCTCGTTGCTCGGGACGAATTCGTACACGTACTCGTGCCCGCCGGCGGTGAAGTCAATGTCGAACACGCTGCGGACGAGCCGGCCGCTGACGATCCAGACGCCGACGCCGCTTTCGAGTCGTTTCCAGAGGCGCTTATGGACGTCGTGGCCGTCGGGCAGCTTGTGCCCGTTGTCGGTGAGGCGCTTGAGGTCGCCGGCCAAGCGGCGTTCCTTCCGCTCGGCCCGGTCGGCCGCCTCGAGGGCCTTGTCGTACGGCACGCCCTGCGCCATGAGGCGATGCTCGACCAGCAGGTGCTCGACGAAGAACTTCAGTTCGCCCGCCCCGGCCTCCCGGTCAATCCAGAATTCGTCCATGGGAATATACGGGTAGCGGTAGTGCTGGCCGAAGTTGGTGAACTCCTCGTCCTTGTGCGCGCGGATGTAGCTGCCGTCCACGACCCAGACCTGGAAATTGCCACGTTCCTCGGCCTTCTCGATGTAAGGCGGCTTGCCTGCCGTGGGCATGAGGCGGTTCTCCTCGAAAGGATGTTGTGGCGCGACGTTGTTTTTATACCGTCCGAACGTCAAGGCGTCAAAGCAGACGCCAGTTCCGGAGGCGGGCCGTAGACCGCCTTTCGGACGTCCTCATCCGTGAGGCGGTAGATCAGGATCGAGTAATGCACCTCGTCGTCCGGCTCGCGCTGCCGCAGGAAAGCGCAGAGGCGGGCCATGCGCAGGACGTCGAAACGGTGCAGCCGCGTGGCCCAGTAGTTTTCTCCTCCCATTGTTTCCAGGGCGATGGGATCGTCCTTGGCCTTGATGAAGCGGGCGAAGTCTCGCATGCTCTGCTGATAGGCCTGCTCATATTCCACTGTCCAGTGACCGAGCACGTCGGAGACCACCTGCTGGAGCATGGTCGCGCTGATGCAGTAGATGCCGCCTGTGAGCGGCCATATTGCGGCATCTCGCCACGTCTCCGGGAAGCCGGGAAGCTCTTTGCCGGAGATGTGTTCATAGCTGGGGCTGCCGTTGCCAAAATAGGCGAAGTACACGGGCGTCCCTGCGTTGCCGTCGAGATTGTGCCGGGCGAGCCACTGCTTCAGGCCCGGCAGATCCTGCCCCCAGTCCAGGGAGCTGTCCACGAGGTGGCGGTAGCCGTTCTTCGAGCCGCCCGCGATCGCATTGAAATAGGGAATGTAATCCGGCCAAGCCGACGCGCATTCCGCCGCCCCGATCACCAGGGCGGCGATGAGAACGGCGCGAACCAGCCGTTCCCGCGCTGTGACCCAGTACGCCGACGCGCCGGCCAGGATGAACATGGGCGGATACACCGGCATGATGTGCCGATGGCCGATGTTCAAGTGGCTGCAGATCGCCGTAGCCCAGTAGACCGCCAGGAACAGCCACAGCGGCGCGGTGCAATAGAGCGCCGGCGCGAGAGCCCTCCACAAGGCGGCCCCGGTCTCTTTCCGCGCAAGCCTCGTCTTCCGGACTGCCGCAGCCAACGCCAGCAGCGCGACGAGGAAGACGATCAAAGGCGTCTTGACCAGGAACGTGTACGGGAAGAACGACGGCCATCCTGTCTGACTGTACTCGCCGTTGAGGAACGCCGAGCGGCGCTGCGAACTCCGATAGACGTCCGCAAAACCGTACAGATACGCCTCCGGAAGCAGTTTGTGGCCCTTGAAGAACTGGATGGTCCTTGGGATAGCCCCCTGGACGTCCGCCACCTGCTTCCAGGGCGGATAGAACTCGTTGAGAGGATCGGGGGTCCTGAAGGCGGAATAGCGGAATCCGTAGAAGGCCCAGATAACGGCGACGATGACGACCGCATGGACCAGGACCGCCCCTGCAAAAACCGCCGCACGACGCCAGATGGCTTTCACCTCTATCAGCCGCGAGACGCCGGCCGGAACGGACTCTCTCGAAAGGAGTTGAAGCCCCATCAGCACGGCTGCGACGGGGATGATGAGAGCCGCCGAAAACTTCGAGAGGAAGAGCCCCGCCATCGCGAAGGCGCTCCCCAGCACCGTCGCAGCGGTGACTTTGTTCACCATGAGGCTCAAGGACCACAGGCTGGCGGTGAAGAAAAGCGCGGCCGCCATGTCGGATGTGACCAGGCTCCCATTCGCGAGCATCGTCGGGTTGAAAACGTAGAGGGACAGGGAAATCACGCCTCCGATCGGTCCGAAGAGGCGCCGCGACCAGAAGTAGACGATCATCCCCAGCGCCACGCTCATGAGCGCCGTAAAGGCTCGCGCCTTCAGCAGCATCGCCTGGAGGTCGTTGCCCATAAGGTAGAAAAACCGGTGCCCGAGCTCCCAGACGTTCGAAGCGGTCCAAAACCGCGATGGACCCGCCGGGAAAGAATACCGGCTGAAAAGAAGCGGAATGGCGCACCATCGCTGCGGGAGATTGCCGTTCTCCGGATTCAGCCGGTAGTCGTTCCGGACCCAATAGCAGTAGCCGGCGGGCAGGTGCGCGGTCTCGTCAGCGGTGGCGCACTTGTTCATGACGCTGGTGACGGCAAGGGCGAAATGGATCGCCAGCAGCGCCGCCACCATCGGATAGCCGGCGAGCATCCGGTCTGTCCGAGAAGCGCCGAGGGCCGTATCGTGGAGTTTATCCGCGCGCTGTTCCGCCACGCGACTCTCTATCATATAATCCGCGCCGGCCGTTCCTGCGAATCCTCGCCAGGTCGCAGCCCATTTCCATCGAATCCCTCACCAGCCTCACGCGCGAGTCCGGATTGAAGCGCCAGGGCGCCGGCACTTCCTTGATCCGGTAGCCTCGGCGACGGGCGATGTAGATCACTTCCGCGTCGAACGCCATGCCCGAAAGCCGTTGCCGGAGAAAGATGTCCTCCGCCGGCGCTGCGCGGAAGCACTTGAATCCGCACTGCGTATCCTGAAAGCCCGGCAGGACCATCACGCGGATCATCGCGTTGAACGCCCGGCCGACGAGGTGGCGCCAGGCCGGCTCCGCAATGCGCACAGACCCCGGCAGTTCCCGGCTGGCGATCGCCACGTCGAAATCGGTCAGCAGAGGCGGGAGAAATCGGCTGATCTCGTTGACGGGCACCGACAAATCGGCGTCGGAGAAGAGGCGATACTCGCCGCGCGCCTCCAGCATTCCCCGTCGCACGGCCAGGCCCTTTCCCCGCTCCTTTTCCCTGAGCACCCTCAAGCCGGGCTCCTCCCGCGCCATCGCCTGCGCGAGGGCGAAGGTGTCGTCGCGGCTGCCGTTCTCGACGACCAGCACCTCGGAATGGTAGGGCTGGGCGCGCAGGAACTCCAGGATCGCCGCGATCGTCGGAGGAAGGCGCCTCGCTTCATTGTGCGCCGGGATGATGACGGAGAGGAAGACCGGACGAGCTTTGCCGGGCGCAGGCGCATTTTGGCCCGAAGGCATCATCGGAGGACAATTTCCCGCGCGGGCCGGCCGCCATCGGCGATCCGCCCGCCGTCCTGATCCCAGACCGGAAACCGGCCGCGCCCCCCAGCCTTCTCAAGGCAAAGGAATTTGCCCGCCGTGGGCATGAGGCGGTTCTCCTCAAAACGATGTCGTCACGCGATCGCTTTCTTATACAGTCCGAACGTTAAAGTGTCAAAGCAGACGAAGGAGACCTTCTCGATGGCCGGATGCCCAGTGAGCACTTCGCGCACGGCGTCCACGGCAATCCGGCAGGCGCGTTCGGGCGGGAAGCGATAGACGCCGGTGCTGATGGCGGGAAAGGCGATCGTCTTCAGCCCTCGCTCGGCGGCGATGAGCAGGGAATTGCGATAGCAGTTCGCGAGGAGTTCGTCCTCGCCGTGCGCGCCGCCGCGCCAGACGGGCCCGACGGTATGGATGACATATTTTGCGGGGAGATGGTAGCCGCGCGTGATCTTCGCCTCGCCGGTCGCGCAGCCGCCGAGCGCGGCGCACTCGGCGACCAACTCCGGCCCGGCAGCGCGATGGATCGCGCCGTCCACGCCGCCGCCGCCCAGGAGCGACGAGTTCGCGGCGTTCACGATCGCATCCACCTTCATCTTCGTGATGTCGCCCTGGACCGCCTCGATGCGGTTTTCCATATCGCTGGTTCTCCTTTGCCCGCCGAGGTCTGGATAACGGACCGGGAGAAATGGGAGCGACGCTTCGGGAAAACCGCCGATCCCTATCTCCTAATCTCCCAATCTCCGACTGCGGAACGTCTGAATGCGCGGTTCGCCGCCGTTCAACTCGACACTGATCATGCCGCAATCGTCGGTCGCCAGCACGTTCTTCGAGGTTCGAGCATAGACGGGCGCCGCTTGGGCGTCCTGTCCGCCGGGGATGATCGCCACCGCCGGGCGGACCGCCTCAGCCAGTTGCGCCGCGTCCGGATCGGCGCGCCCATGATGCGGAACTTGGAGCACGTCCGCGACCAGGTCCGGGTTCTGACGGATGAGCAGGCCCGCGGAGCCGTGCCCGAAATCGCCGGTCAGGAGAACGACGCCTTCCGGCGTCCGGACGCACACCACGGCGCAGAGCTCGTTGTCGGTCCATTTCAATTTCGGGACGCTCGCCGGCGGCCAGAGCGCGGCGACCTGCGCGTCGGCGAAGCCGGCGACGCGGTCTCCCTTGCTGAAGCGGGTCACAGGAACGCGCGCGTTCGAGAGGTCCTCGATCAGCCGTTTCGGCCCCGGCTGGCCGTTCAAAGAGTCGAAATAATTCGTGACGGCCACGCCGCCGACGTGCATCCTTCGCGCGAGTTCCTCGGCGCCGTTGTAATGGTCCGCGTCGCCGTGCGACAGCACCAGCAGGTCCAGCCGCCGCACCCCCAGCGACCAGAGCGCCGGGACGATCACGCGTTCGGCGATGTCGTCGGGGCGGCCGACGCTGCCGGCATCGAAGAGCAGGCTGCGGCCGTCCGGGAACCGCGTGAGGATGCAGTTGCCGTGGCCGACCGAGATCGCGTCCACGCGCAGGTGGCGAACGGACGACTGCGGCCACACGAATAGCAGGTACGCGAACGCCGGGACGAGCATCAGCGCCGCAACGCGCCGGCGCGTCAATCCGAGCTGGGCGCGATACGCCATCGCTGTGAAGACCGCGCCGCACAGGAGGATCATCGCCCAGCCGGGCGGCGGGAGGTAAACGCAGACGCCGGGCAGCCGCGCCGCCGCGCGGCACGCCCATTCCAGCACGCGGGCGCAGCCGCCCGCGAGCCACAGCGGCGGCCGGGCGGCGAAGGCGCTGAGCAGTCCGAGGAGCGCGCCGGCCATGCCGGCGACAACCGCGACCGGCAGCAGCGGAAGCAGCAGCATGCTCGCGATCGGCGCGATCGGCGTGAACGTTCCGAAGCGCTGCGCGATGAGCGGTGCCGTCGTCAGCCACACGACCAGCGAGGCGAACGCGATGCTCTTGAATCTTGAATGCCTGAGGTAATCCGGCCAGCTGCGTCCTTCCAGTGTTTCCAATTTGGTGAGCGGATCGTTCGGCGACCCGAAAACGGCGTACTCCAGGGGCCGGGTGAAGAGCCACATGCCGACGACGGCCGCAAACGACAGTTGCAGCCCGATGCTGTAGAGGTCGGCGGGCCGGATGAGGAGGATCAGGATGAGCGCCAGCGCGATGCCGGACGGGAAATCCATCCTCCGCGTCAGCAGATACGCGCCGCACCAGACGCCGCACATGATGACGGAACGCTGCACGCCGTGCTCAAAGCCGCTCAGCAGCGCGAAGGTCAGCGCGACCAGGAACACGGCGACGGACGTCGTGCGGAGCCCGACTCCGAACGCCCCCAGCGTCCACCAGCAGCACGCCGCCAGCAGCGCGACGTGCAGGCCGCTGATCGCGAGGAAATGCATCGTGCCCGTCTCGCGGAACGCGCGCCGCTGATACGGCGTCGGGGCGTCCTCGTCGCCGAGGACCAGGCAGCGGATGATCCGGCCGTCGCCGCCGGGCATCCGCTCCTTGAGGAACCCGAGCAGGCGCCGCCTCAGAGCGAAAACCTGCCGAAGACCGGGCAGGCCGCGCGTTTCTCCCGTCCGCTGGATGCCTTCCGGCGAACGCACCTCGGCCACGCCGCAGATTCCCGAGCGGTCCATGAGGAGCCGCACATCCTCCTCGCCGGGATTCCCGGGCGGCAATAGCCGGCCGGCGCGGAACGTCGTCTCGACCTCGTCGCCGTACTGCACGTCGCTGGCGCCGCGGACGATCGCGCGCAGCCGGCCGTGAATCGGCGACCAGCGCCCGCCGTCGGAGAGCTGCGTCAGATCGAGGGTGAATCGCGTGAAGAGCTGCGGCCCGGCGGTTCCGGCGTTGCGCGGCGCCGTCCGCTCGACCGGGCAATCGCCCACGATTCCGCGCGCGTGGAGGATTCGGGTTCCGGCCGAAAGGAGCGCGGAAAGCTGCGGCGCGCGCTCATCGGCGAAGCGCGAACCGGCGTAGGCTGCGCCGCCGGCGACCAACGCCGCCAGCGTCGCCGCGAAAATCCAGCGAGGCGGCGCATGCAGGAAGCCGAGGAGCAACGCCGCCAGGCCGAACGCGGCCGAGAACGCCAGGCTCGCAGCGGGAGGAAGGAAATGCCCGCTGGAAACGAGGATGCCCGCCGCCAGGGCGAAAGCAACACTGACGAGCGGGCGTCGCATAATGATGAGCTCTCAGCCGACAGCGGCGGTTCTCACCACGACGACACGACGAGCACCAGGTACGCCACTCCGCACCCGCCTCCGGCGGGCAAGCTCCGCAGCCCGCACTCCACGCTTGCGGCCGGTGACCGGCCACGGACCGTTTTCGGTTCTCGGCTACTTGATATCGAGGCGCTTGCGCAGCAGGTCCCAGTTCATGCAGCCGTCCATCATCTCGATGGCGCGGGCGGTCTTCTGCTCGCTCTGGAGGCTGAGGTGGCCGCGGAGCTGCTCGCAGATCGCCGCGACGGTCGAGGTGTCCTGCGTGACGAGCACGACCGGCACGCCCATCTCCTCGGCGCGGGTGAGGATGCGCTCGTTCGGATAGAGGTCGCCGGTGAGGATCAGGCAGCGCGTCGAGGTCTGAAGCGCGGCGATCTGGATGTCGGCGCGGTCGCCGCCGGTGATGACGGCCTTGTTGGGCAAGCGGCGGAAGAACTGCAGCGCGGAGTCCACGTTCATCGCGCCGATGCTGAAATGCTCGGCGAGCTGGTTGAGCTTGTCGCCCGCGCAGAGCACCTTGCCCTCGAGCCCTTCGACCAACTCCGAGATCGGGACGGCGTTCAGGATCGTGTCGTCCGGCGCGCAGCCGAGCACGTCAACGCCCTGCGCCTCGAGGAACGGCTTCACGGCCTGCCCGATCTGCTGGGCCTTTGAGGCGGGCACGCGGTTGAATACGACGCCGACGAACTGGTCTGGGAGCAGCGAGCGCATGTGCAGGATGCCGTCGAGCGTTTCGGTGGGCCACCTGTAACGCGCCACCACGATTACCCTGGCCTTGATATCCGCGGCGAATTTGTCCATCGAGTAGCCGAAAGTCATCCCGCAGGAGAGCCGTCCCATGCTGACGGACATCACGATGTCTTTGCCGCGCGAGACGGTCTTGAATGCCGAGAGGATCCGCTGGCGCGCGTCGCCGTGCGCGCCGCGCAGCGCGTCCGCCAGCGCCTGATCGCTCAGGACCAGCGGGCAGATATCCTCGAGCGATTCGGAAAGTCCGAGGACCTTTTGGAAAAACACCGCGTCCTCGTCCGCCAAGCGGCCGTCCACCACCACCGGCAGCGGGCCGATCGGTTTGAAGAAGCCGACGGACTTACCCTCGCGGCGGAACTTCTCCGCGATTCCCAAAGCCACGACATTCTTTCCGACGTAGGGCGTCACCGATACCAGCAGTATGGGGAGCATGGCATCCTCCTGGACAGAAAGCTGTCCGGTCTCATGCGGCCGGCTGGCCGCCGATAGTGTACTTTGTTTAACCCTTCAAGGCCAGCCGCGCGTCCATCGCCACCGTTCCGCCGCCCTTCGGGAAGACGGCCAGCGGGTTCAGGTCCATTTCGACGATCTCGGGGAAATCCACCACCAGCTGCGAGAGCCGGAGCAGCCCTCCGACGAGCGCATCGAAGTCGGCGGGTGGCTGGCCGCGGACGCCGCGCAGCAGCTTGATGGAGCGGATCTCGCTGACCATCTCTTCCGCGTCGCGCCGGGTCAGCGGCGCGATGCGGAAGGAAACGTCCTTCAGCACCTCGACGTAGATCCCGCCGAGGCCGAACATGATCATCGGGCCGAACTGCGCGTCGCGCGTCATGCCGAGGATGGTCTCGCGGCCGCCGCGGATCATCTCCTGGACGAGCACGCCGTGGAGGTCGGCCTCCGGCAGCTTGCGGCGGGCGCTCTCGATGATCGTCGTAAAGGCGCCGACGACTTCGAGCTCCGTGGCGACGCCCACGCGCACGCCGCCGACGTCGGACTTGTGGAGGATGTCCGGCGAGGAGATCTTCATCACCACCGGGAACCCGATTTCCCGCGCGGCGGCAACGGCTTCTTCGTGAGTGGTCGCCAGCCGGCTGCGGGGCACCTTGAAACCGTACGCGCGGACCACCTCGCGCGTTTCCTGCTCGCCCAGCTCCAGGCAGCCGGCGGCGCGGCCCTGCTGGAAGATCGCGGCGACCTTTTCCTTCTCGACGGGGAAGGCGCAAACTTCGCCCGGCGGCGTCTCCATCCACAACCGGTGCCGATAAAGCGCGTCCATCGCGGCCACGGCGCGCTCGGGGAACGGATAGGTCGGCACGCGGTGCTCCATGAGGTAGCGGAAACCCTCGATGACGCGCGGCCCGCCCATGTAGCTGGCGACGACCGGCTTGCCGTACTCGGCGGCGGCCTTCGCCACGACCTCGGCGGTCGCCAGCGGCTCGGTGCTCGTCTGAGGGGTGAGGATCACGATGACGCCGCGGACGTTCGGATCGCTGAGGGCGGCGCGGACGGCGATCTCGTAGCGCTCGGCGTGCGCGTCGCCGAGGACGTCGATCGGGTTGTAGAAGTTCGCCGTCGGCGGGAGCGCCTGGTGCAGCGCGTCCACGGTTTCCTTGGCCAGGGCGGCCATCTGCAGCCGGCTGCGTTCGACCGCGTCGGTCGCGATGATGCCCGGCCCGCCGGCGTTGGTGACGAGAGCCACCTCCGGGCCGCCGATGCCCTTCTGATAGCTGAACGCCAGGCCCCAGTCGAAGAGGTCCACGACCTCTCGCGCGCGGAGGATGCCCGACTGTCGGAAGGCGGCGGCATAGGCGTTGTCGGAGCCGGCGAGCGCGCCGGTGTGGCTCGAGGCGGCCTTCGCGCCGGCGGCCGACATGCCGGACTTGAAGAGGATCACCGGCTTGCGCCGCGTGATCTCCTTCGCGACGCGCATGAACTGCTCGCCGTGCTCGATGGACTCGATATAGCCGAGCAGCACGCGCGAGTCGCGGTCGGCGCCGACCGCTTCGAGGAGGGTGGTCTCGTCCACATCGGCCTTGTTGCCGACGCTGATGAACTTGCTGAAGCCGATCCGTTCGCCGATCGCCCAGTCGAGGATCGCCGTTCCGAAGGCGCCGGACTGCGACATGAAGGCGATGTCGCCCTTTTCAGGCATGCCGGCGGCAAAGGAGGCGTTGAGCTTCTCGGGCGTGTTGATCAGGCCCAGGCAGTTCGGCCCGATGATGCGCATGCCGTTCGCGCGCGCGAGCTCGACGACCTTGCGCTCGAGATCGGCCCCTTCGCGGCCGGTCTCCTTGAACCCGGCGGTGATGATGATCAGGGCGGGCACTTTCTTCGCGACGCAGTCGCGCGTCGCCTCCAGGCAGAACTTCGCCGGGATCACCAGAACCGCCAGGTCCACCTCGCCGGGAATGTCGCGGACCGACGGGAAACAGGGCAGGCCCAGGATCTGGTCCGCTTTGGGATTGACCGGGCAGATGCGGCCGGGATAACCGTACCGGATCAGGTTGCGAAGCACGTCATGGCCGACCTTGCCTTCCTCGCGGGACGCGCCGATGACCGCCACGGAACGGGGGTTGAAGAAACTTTCGAGCATGTTCTTTTGCCTGAAAAGCGGGGAAACGGTCCTTCCGGCGCCAGCCGGAATCGCAGAAGGGCCGTATTGTAGCAGCGGCGCCCGGCTTCCTCAACCGGATTCAATGCGGATTTTCGCTTGACTTATGCGAAAAGCAATTCTTATAATCCATATTCGCCGGAAGGCATAGGACCGGCGCGAGAGGGCGTGCTTCACTTTGGGAGGAGGCGCCATGACGTTCTGGGCGAAGTTGCTGACGGTGGTGGTCTTTATCCTGAGCCTCATCTTCGCGTCCATGTCCGTCGTGCTCTTCGGGAAGCGCGAGAACTACCGCGCTGAACTGGAGAAAACGAAGAGCGACTACGCCCGGGACAAAGACACGTTGACGCGGGCCAACGCGCACTTGACGGAGCAGGTCAGCCAGTTGGGGCTGGAAGCCGCGCAGGCGAAGGACAACGCCGACGCGGCGCAGCTTCGCCTCAACGCGGCGATCCAGGAAGGCGAACGGAAGGCCGCCGAGTTCGCGGCGCAGGGTATCGAGAACCAGAAAGACAAGAACCTCAATCTCGAACAGGCGGCGGCGCTGAATTCACTCGGCATTGAGATGAAGGCGCTGCTCGCCAGCGAGGGCAGTCTGAAGACCGAGAACACCACGCTCACCGCCAAGCTGATTGATGAGCAGAGCCACTCCAACAAACTCGAGAAAGAGAACACGAACCTGCACGCCTCGTTGGATTCCGCCACCGCCGCGCTCGGCAAGGCGGAGGAGACGCTCAAGCTCAATGACGATGTCTTCGCCGAGTTGGGCCGTCGGAACGTGGCCTGGCGCGAACTCATCGCCAAGTGGGCCACCCTGCCGGACATCAGGGCCAAAGTGGTGACGGTGGATGCGGCGGGCAACTTCGTCGTCCTCAACGCGGGCCGGAAGCAGGGCGTGATGAAGAACTACGATTTCTCGATCTTCCGGGACGGCGTGTTCGTCGCGAAGGTCAGCGTGTTCGACGTTCAGGACGATCTGTGCGCCGCGCGCGTTGTTGTGCCCAAGCTGCCCATCAAGCGCAGCGACGACGCGTGGACGCGTTTGATGAGCGACTGAGGCCGCCGGGGGCGCGAGGACGCAGTGCCCGGCCGACCTGAGGACTGAGACCTGAAATCGGGATGATGAGCGCCATGCGACAAACCCCGTCCGCGCGCCGATCCGTCCGCAGCGCAGGGCAGTCGGTGTACGAAGTGATGTTGATCGCCGCGTGCGCGGCGATGGCGCTGGCCGTGTGCTTCGCCGTGTATGAATACTCCTCCCTCTATCATGGCCCGACGAGCCCGTCTGAGTTCGTGTCCAGGGCCGCGACGCCGCCGGCGCCGGCTCGGAAGGCGGCGCCGACGACCGCGACGACTGTGGCTCCGCCGCCGGCCCCGACGGGCGCACCGGGTGCGACAGTGACGCCGGCGCCGGCTCGGAAGGCGGCGCCGACGACCGCGACGACTGTGGCTCCGCCGCCGGCCCCGACGGCCGCACCGGGTGCGACAGCGGCGCCGTCGAGCTGAGCCGCGCCGGAGTCGCACGGGATTCGCTGGACGCCGGTTGCATACTCCCGGCTACGGCGCGCTAAGGATTTGGGATGTTGCTGAACCGCCTGGTGGGACTCTTCTCCCACGACATGGGGATAGACCTGGGCACGGCGAATACGCTCGTCTGCCTGGTCGGCCAAGGGATTGTCCTCTCGGAACCCTCCGTCGTCGCCGTCAAGCGCGGCACCAGTCAGGTCCTCGACAACGGCAACGCCGTCGGCAACGTCGCCAAGGAAATGATGGGCAAGACGCCCGGATCCATCCAGGTGATCCGGCCCATGCGCGACGGCGTGATCACCGACTTCGAGATCACGCGCGCCATGCTCGAATACTTCATCCGCAAGGTCCACGGTCGCAGCCGCCTCGTCAGCCCGCGCGTCGTCATCGCCGTCCCGTCGGGCATCACGCCCGTCGAGAAGCAGGCCGTGATTGACTCCGCCCAGCGCGCCGGCGCCCGCAAGGTCTACCTGATTGACGAGCCGAAGGCCGCCGGCATCGGCGTCGGCCTGCCGATCCTCGAGCCGGTCGGCAACATGATCGTGGACATCGGCGGCGGCACGACCGAGGTCGCCGTCATCTCGCTCGGCGGCATCGTCACGCGCCAGTCGGTGCGCATCGCCGGCGACGACATGAACGATGCCATCATCAACTACATGAAGCGCACCTACAACCTGCTTATCGGCGAGCCGACCGCCGAGGCCGTCAAGATCGAAATCGGCTCGGCCGCTCCCCTCGAAAAGGAACTGACCCGGGCGGTGAAGGGCCGCGACCTGATCGCCGGCATCCCGCGCTCCGCCACGATCACCAGCGAGGAGGTGCGCGAGGCGCTCTCCGAGCCGATCCAGGTCATCCTCGACGCCGTCAAGCGCACGCTCGAGACGACCGAGCCGGAACTCTCCGCCGACCTGATTGACCGCGGCATGACGCTCGTCGGCGGCGGCGCGCTCCTGCGCGGGATTGACCGCCTCATCGCCAGGGAGACCGGGCTGGCCGTCCGCATCGCCGAGGATCCGCTCACCGCCGTGGCGCGCGGGACCGGCGCCGTGCTTGAGGAACTCGACCGCGTCAAGGAGATGCTCGAAAGCGACGAAGATTAGAATAGACCGTTGCGGACTGCGGATTACGGCATTCCGCAATCAACGCCCCCCAATCCGCACTCCGCGTTCCACAATCTTCTGACATAGCGTGAAGTCTTTGTCGTCAAAGAGCGCACAACCTCGCCGCAGGACCTTCGCCGGCTGCCTGGTTGTTTCCCTGGCTCTCCTGCTGCTGCCTTCCGGCTGGACCGGACGCGCGCGACTGGCCGCGACATTTCCCATCCAGGTTGTCCAGGGCGCCTGGCTGGGCGCCCTGTCGCCGGCCGAAGATTGGGCGGACCGGATCGGCCGGCTCTGGGGCTCCGCCGGCGAAGCGCGCGAACTGCGAAGGCAAAATGCACGGCTGCTGGCGCAACTCGTCCAGGAATCGGAGCGCCGCCGCGAGCTGGAGTTGCGCCTGAGCCATCTGGCGCAGTTGCCCGCCGAGGCGCAGGGGCGCCCGATCGCGGCGCGAATCCTGAAGTACGACGCCTCGGCCTTGCGCCGCACGATGGTTTTGAACCAGGGCGGCAACGCGGGGGTGACGCCGAACGCGCCGGTCTTCTGGAACCAGGCGCTGATCGGCCGCGTGGATTCCGTGGGGCCGTGGTCGTGCAGCGTCGTCCTCGTCGGCGACCGGGAGTGCAGCATGGGCGTGCGGTGCGCGCGCACGCGCGTCCAGGGCGTGCTCAAAGGCGTCGGCGGCGGCGAGGCGCAGGTGGACGACCTCGACGCGCAGGCCGACGTCCGGGTCGGCGACCTGTTCGTGACCTCCGGCATGGACGGCGTTTTCCCGCCCGGACTTCTTGTCGGCGAATGCGCCGAGGTCTCCGGCGAGTCCGGCGCGATATTCCAATGGGTGATCGTGAAGCCGGCCTTCGACCCGGCGCTGCTCGAGGACGCGGTCATCCTGTTGCCGGAAACCGCCGCGCCGAACGGATAGAGATGAGCGATGAGCACTGAATACTGAGTGCCGAGTTCAGAACGCCGCGCAACACTCTGTACTCACTATTGAGTGCTCAGTGCCCGGCGGTTCCTCCTGATCCGGGAGTCTTCCATGCGGGTCGGCAGTTGGCTGCTGGCGTTGGCGGGGGTGGCGCTGCTCGCGTGCGGCCCGTTGCCGCGCCACGTTCCCCCGGCCTGGCGACCGGACCTCTTTGTGATCCTGGTCGCTTTCGCGGCGCTGCGCGCGCCGCCCGGGCGGGACGCCGACGCCCTGGCGCTGTGCTGGATGACCGGCCTGGCCAAGGACCTGCTTTCGTCGGGGCCGGTCGGGCAGTACGCCCTGCTCTACCTGGCGGCCGGAGCGGTGATCGGGCGCATGCGGCTGGCGCTGGATGCGCGCTCGGCGGCGAGCGGCGCAGCGCTGGCGTGGGCGGCGGCGTTCACGACCGAATGCGTGGCCGCCTGGGCGGCCGGGCGCGGAGGCGGCAGGCTGTGGCCCATGCCCGGCGCGTTCCGCGGCGTGCTGAGCGCCTCGCTCGTCACCGCGTGCGTCGCCTGGCCGTTCTTCCGCTGCCTGGACCGCCTGCTTCGCCGGAAGGGCAAGCCGAGGAGCCTGAGTGCGAGCTACGACGAAGTCGGAGGCGAGGCATGAATAATTCCAAGCCACGACGACACGAACGGTCACCACGACGGCACGACGATCACGACGGAAAAGCTGCTAAAGCAATAGTTGTGCTGATGTTCGTCGTGCCCGTTGCGCCGTCGTGGTGAAGTTCGTGTTGTCGTGGTGGAAGAGCGCATTGCGCGGGGTGGACCATGTTTGACCGCCGGCTCGGCCTGCTCTATTTCGCCTTCTGCGCGGCGCTGCTCTGCATCGGCGCGAGGCTCTTTCAACTGCAGGTGCTCGGCCTGACCGCCGAAGATCCGGATGCCGTGCTGCGGCGGCCGCTGCCGCTGGAGGAAGTCCCCGCCGCGCGCGGGACGATCTTCGACCGCGATGGCGCCGTCCTCGCCTGCGACCAGCCCGTGCTGGAACTCACCGTCCAGTACGGCGAACTGCTCCGGATGTGCGCGCTGGGCGGCAACAGCATGTTCCCGGAGGAGCGCGAGCGGATCCGCGAGGCGGAGAAGCGCCGCCCGATCGCCGGGGACATGCTCCCGTCGCGGCTCGATGCGCTCTCCGCGGCGACCGGGTGCGACCGCGACTTCATCCTGGCGCGGGTCGGCGAGATCGTCAACCGGGTGCGCCAGATCCGCCGGCAGGCGCTGGGGGATCGCGCGGCGGAGTCCGGCGGCCGCGAGCTTTACGAAGAAACCCTCCCGCACGTGTTGATCAGCGGCGTCTCCATCGAGACCGCCGAGCAGGCGGCCGCCAGCCCTATGCGGTTCCCCGGCGTGGCGGTCTCGGCGGCGTGGCGCAGATCGTACCCGCAGGGAAAACTCGCCGCGCACGTCGTGGGATACCTGGGACGAGCGCAGCCGCCGTTGCGCGGCGAAACGCCGGAAGACCCGGGCGTCCGGCCCGGCGACCGCGTCGGCGTCGCCGGCGCCGAGAAGCAGTTCGACTCCGCGCTGCGCGGCGTGCCGGGGATCATCAACGCCGGGGTGGAGCCGAAGACCGGCCGCCTGACGCGGAACGTCCTATTCGGCGCGCAGGCGGGGAGCAACCTTTACCTGACCCTCTCCGGACCGGCTCAGCAGCGGGCCGAGCAGGCGCTCGCGGGCCTCGTCGGGGCTGTGGTGGTGATGGACCTGCGGACCGGCGAGTTGCTCGTCCTGGCCAGTTCGCCCTCGTTCGATCCGGCCACCGGCCCTACCGCGGAGAACCTGCCGCTGCATCCGTATCTGTCGCGGGCGACGCAGGACAGCGTGGCGCCCGGCTCGGTTTTCAAGCCGGTCGTCGCGCTCGCCGCGGCCGCCGGCGGGTTCGGGACCGACCGGACCTTCACGTGCACGGGCACCCTGGTTTACGGCGGCATCACGTTCCACTGCGAAGGCCATCACGGCGCCGTGAATATGGAGCAGGCCATCGCCCAGTCCTGTAACATCTATTTTTTCCAGGTCGCGCGCCAGGCCGGCCCGGACGCGATCCTCTCGTGGGCGAGCGCCCTCAACCTGGGACGGCGGACCGGCGTGGATCTGCCGTATGAATGGGCGGGCCGGTTGCCGCAACTTCGGCGTGGCTGGCCGGCGGGGCAGACGATGAACCTGGGGATCGGGCAGGGGGACCTGAGCGTCACGCCGCTGCAAATCGCGGTGATGACCGCCGTGATCGCCAATGGCGGCAAATCCCCGCGGCCGACGATCCGGCGCCGGATCGAGCCCCCGCCTGAAGCGGACATGCCCGCGGCGGCGGACGCTCCTCCTCCGTCCGAGGTCTCGCTGCCGCCGGACGGGCTGCGCGCCGTGCGCGACGGCATGCGCCAGTGCACGCTCGCGGGCACCGCCAGTAATGTGGCCGGCCTTCGCGAGTTGAAGGCGGCGGTGAAGACCGGAACGGCGGAGACGCGGGACCGCACCGTCAACCAGGCCTGGATCGCCGGCTATCTGCCGTGGAATTCGCCGCGCTGGGCCTTTGCCGTCGTCGTGCACAACGTCCCCGGCCACGGCGCGCAGATCGCCGGTCCGATCGCCGTCGCGACACTTCAGGCTCTTTCGGCCCAACCGGAATGAGCGCGGAGGGCGGAACGGATCGGCGCTTGCCGGCCGGCGTCGCAAGGCTTCCCCAGGTTCACCCGGGGCCGGTCGCGCACCGAGGCGGCGGTTTTCCCTTGATGGGAGGCGGTCCTTATGCTATGATCAAGGGGCTTGAACTGGAGGCTCAAGCGCTGAAGCCGGCGTTCACAAACGCATCCTCGGGCGACAGGCAACCTGCTGCAGACCGAACTTCCAACGCGACGGGAAGCTCGCCGGTTGAGTTGCGCTCCTCTATTGGGGATTCGGGCCGATGACCGAGGGAAAGGAATCTTCCGGGAAAGACCCGGCGGCGCAGGACGCGCCGCTTTCCGCCCGAAAGAAGACGGTGCGCGCGGAGCGCAGAGCCCGGGTCCTCCTGCGGCAGATGGCCAACTGGCTGGACAATTGGGGACTGCGCGGCTATCCGCAGGACACGCACGACTGGGCGTCGAAGGTCGAGCGGCTTCGGAGCCTCAAGAACACCTCCTCTCACTTCCACTAACAGCGTACCCGCCTTCCGAAGTCGAAAGGGAACAATATCATGTTCGCAAAGATTGCAGCGCTCGGTCTGGCTGCCGCGGCCGTTGCGGGTGTGTCGAGTCCATGTTGGAGCCAGGAAAAGCCGGTCGTCATTTTCACCCAGGCCAACGCCCCGGCGGCGCCGAAGCTCGATGACCTTCCCTTGAAAAACAGCGTCTCGCAATACGACATGACTTGGACGTTCGACAAGCTGAGTCGAGTCGGACAATTCGTCAATGGCGACTTCTACGTCGTCGGCCCGGTGACGATC
>Ga0181536_10000648_pt1 | contig 41718 bp, 33 predicted proteins | sample PEATcosm2014_Bin_41_FD_121105 | JGI IMG/M metagenome (GOLD analysis project Ga0181536, IMG submission 121105) | Peatland microbial communities from MTU Mesocosm Facility, Houghton, MI, USA - PEATcosm2014_Bin17_60_metaG | ecosystem: Environmental > Terrestrial > Soil > Wetlands > Peat | place...
ACGGGTTCCTCTCCGGAAAGTTCGCCGGCGGCGTCGCGGACGAAGTGCTCGAAGAGCTCCGCCGGCGCAACGTCTATTACAAGCGCGAGACGTACGAGCACGATTACCCGCACTGCTGGCGCTGCAAGACGCAGTTGCTCTTCCGCGCCGTGGACGAGTGGTACATCAACATGTCCTGGCGCGAGGAGATCATGAAGCTCGTCCACGCGATCCGCTGGATCCCGGACTACGGCAAGGACCTGGAGCTCGACTGGCTGGCGAACATGCACGACTGGATGATCAGCAAGAAGCGGTACTGGGGGCTGGCGCTGCCGATTTTCTCGTGCGAGTGCGGCTGGTTCGACGTCGTCGGCGGCAAGGAGGAACTCAAGGCGCGCGCGGTCGCCGGCTGGGAGCAGTTCGAGGGCCACTCGCCGCATCGGCCCTGGGTGGACGCCATCCGCATCCGGTGCGGGAAGTGCGGCGGCCAGGCCGCGCGCATCCCGGACGTCGGCAATCCGTGGCTCGACGCCGGCATCGTGCCCTACTCGACCGTCCGATACAACAGCGACCGCGAGTACTGGAAGAAATGGATCCCGGCCGATCTGGTGCTCGAGTGCTTCCCCGGCCAGTTCCGCAACTGGTTCTACGCGCTGCTCTCCATGAGCGCGATGATGGAGCAGACGCCGCCCTTCCGCACGCTCCTCGGCCACGCCTTCGTCCGCGACGAGAAGGGCGAGGAGATGAGCAAGTCCGGCCCCAACTCCATCGTCTTTGACGAGGGGGCGGAAAAGGCGGGCGTGGATGCCATGCGCTGGCTCTTCTGCCGCCAGAACCCGAGCAACAATCTGAACTTCGGCTACACGCTTACCGAGCAGGTCCGGCGCAAGGTCTTCAACACCTGGTGGAACACCGTCAGCTTCTTCGTCAGCTACGCGCGGACGGACGATTTCGATCCGGCCCTGCCCAAGGTCCCGGTCGCCGAGCGACAGGACCTCGACCGCTGGATCCTCTCGCGGCTCCAGGAACTGCTGACGACGGCCAACGAGCGGATGGCGGAATACGACGCGCCGTCGCTGGTGCGCGCGGCGGAGGAGTTCATTGACGCGCTGAGCACCTGGTACGTCCGGCGCTCGCGCCGGCGCTTCTGGCGGCCCAAGGACCCGAACGACCGCGACAAGCTCGCCGCGTACCAGACGCTGCACGAAGCGCTCGTGGCGCTCTGCAAGGCGCTCGCGCCGATCATCCCGTTCATCACCGAGCGGTTCTACCAGCGGCTCGTCCGCGACGTGGACCCGGCCGCGCCGGAGAGCGTCCACCATTGCGATTATCCGCAGCCGGACCCGGCGCTCCACGACGAGGCGCTCAGCCGCGAGATGGATGCGGCGATGCAGATCGTCTCCGCCGCGCTGGCGCTGCGCGAGGCGCGGCAGTTGCGCGTACGCCTGCCGCTGAGCGAGATGGTCGTGCTGCCGGCCGACGAGACGCAGGCGAACGCGCTGCGCCGCTTCGAGGCGCACATTCTCGACGAGCTCAACATCAAGAAGCTGACGATTGCAAAGGATCTCGGCGCGCTCGTCTCGTACGAGATCAAGCCGAACATGAAACTCCTCGGTCCGAAATACGGCAAAGACGCGGGGCGGCTCAGGGAACACCTGGCGAATCTGGCGGCCGAGCAGAGCGCAGCCTGGGTGGCTGACCAGGTGGTGAAGAAGAATCCGATCAAGCTTCGCGGGGGAGAAGAATTCCTCCCCGAGGAAATCATCGTCGTCAGGAAAGAAACCGCTGGCTGGACCATCTCGGAGGATCGCGGCTTGACCGTGGCGCTCGACATCCGCATCACGCCGGAGCTTGAACGCGAAGGCTTTGCGCGCGATATCGTCCGGCACATCCAGCAGATCCGCAAGGAACTCGACCTCGACCTCATGGACCACATCAACGTCGCGTACGAGACCGCCGATGAAGTTCTGCTCCGGGCGATCGAGGAGAACCGGCGATACATCCGCAGCGAGACGTTGTGCAACGACCTCTTCCCGGGTCACAGCGAATCGGCAGAGGAGATCACCCTTTCCGGCCGCGACATCCGGCTGATGGTTCAAAAAGTCAGATAGCAAGAGGCAACCGATTTTGCCGCGAAGAGGCACAAGAGACGCTAGTGCTCTGTGAAAGGTGATGTGATATTCTGGTCGCTGTCATTCCCGCGAAAGCGGGAATCCAGCGATGCGCGCTGAACGTGGATTCCCGCTTTCGCGGGAATGACAAATAGAGGGTGATGGCAGTGTTGATGTCTATGCCTATCATTACTGGTGTAACAGAAAACTAGACTGACGTAGATCATTCTCCTTCGTCTCTTGCGATTCTTGCGCCTCTTTGCGGCTAAGGCTTTGATTCTTCGCCAGGGCTCGTCGGACAGCCGCCGAGCACGATGGCCCGCCGGAATTCCCCTTGACATGCATAGGATATCGTGGTATAGTTACATAGGTGACCTATGTAATTAGGATAAGGAGGCGAACGACATGGAGTTCCGCAGCGACCTGGTGAAAGGGAGCGTGGCGCCGATCGTGCTGAAGCTGCTGTCCGAGCGCGAGCGGTACGGATACGAGATCGTCAAGGTGGTCAACGAGCGCACGCAGGGCGCGTTCCAGTGGAAGGAAGGCACGCTCTATCCGTGCCTGCACCAACTGGAGTCCGACGGGCTGCTCAGTTCCGCCTGGCGCGAGTCGGAGAGCGGCAAGCAGCGAAAATACTACCGCATCACGCGCAAAGGGCGCGCCGAGCTGGCCGGCCGCACGAAGGAGTGGGCTGCATTTTCCGAGGCGGTGACCGCCATGCTCATGGGAACCACGGCATGAAGCGCATGGACGACCTGATCCAGGCGGTCACCTACCGCTTTGGGCCGGACGCGGAGCTGCAGCGGGAAATCGCCCGCGAGCTCCGCGCGCACCTTGAGGATGCCGTCGCCGCCGCGCGCGCCGGCGGGATGGACGAGGCGCACGCCGAGGAGACGGCGGTCCGCGCTTTCGGCGATCCGGAGGAGATCGCCGAGAAACTCTGGCACGCCAATCGGCGCCGGATGCGGCTGCGCGCGATGGCGAAATGGACCGGCCGGCTCGTCCTGATGCCGGCGGGCATCCTCCTGGCGGTGTGGCTTTGCGCCGTCATGATGGAACTTGTGGGTGTGCTTCAATTAGCTTTTCAACTCCATGCAGATTGGGCTTATGACGCCTACTTCTGGGCGTTAGTGCCGAACAAGCTGAGAAATGACCTGCACCCAGGTGTTGCGGCTCGAAACAACCTGAAGGAAGACGAGCGGTTGCTGCTGGAAGCGAATCTGTATGATGAAGGCCCGTACCGGAGGGTAGAGAAATGGGAGAAGTTGGTTCGCCTTCATCCGGACAACCCGGTCTATCGCGCGCGTCAGTACGCCGCATTGCTCTCCAGCATACGGGCCAGTGACGCTGTTCCGCTTGCGCCTTCCGACAAGAAATTCGCCCAGGCACAGGCGATCCTCGACGCGGGAGAAAGGGCCGATCCGGACAACGCCTTCTGGAATTACATGAAGGCCGACCTGCTGATGTACAAAAGCGGAGCCGCGAAACAGGAAGAGGACCCTTCGTTCACCTTTGCACGGGCCGCTCGCGGCAAAGAACCGACCACGGGCCACGGCATGCGTCTCATCTTCGCCGACCGGGCCATGTTCGAGCGCGGCCTCGATGAATACCGGAAGGGCCTGACAAAGCCGTTCTACAAGTCTTATGCAGTCGAATTAAACGAAGAGTTGCTGGCCCTTCGCAAGTCGCCGACGACGTTGCTGGACGAACTCTGTCTGGTGGAGGAGTGGGCGGGCACGCTGCTCCCAGACCTGGCCCCCATGAGAAACATGTCGCGCGGCGTCATGGCCTACGCCGCGTTGCTCATCAAGGAAGGGCATCCACGGGAAGCCGAAGCGTTGATCCGGACGGCCCCGATAGCTAGCGAGCAGGTCGGCGCCACGAGCAGGCTGTTGATCGAACTCCTGGTGGCCTATGCCATGCGGCAAACCGCGTTGCGCCAGGGCGCGGCGCTGTACGAGCGCCTGGGGAAGCGCGATCTGGCGGCGCAGGCGCTGGCGCGAAAGGAGTCTCAACAGGAAGGGAGTTTCCTCCAGCGTATGGACCCGAGCGGAGAAGAATTCAAATTCCTAGCCGCGCGGGCGGGCTTCTTCGGCTCTCATCTCCTTGAGTCTGTGCCGTTGGCGGACCGTTCGATCATTACCGACCTTCAGCGGGCCGAGCGCTTTCTGGCCGAGCGCGCGGCGCTGGGCTGCCTGGCGCTGCTCTATCTGATTGTCGTCGGCTGGCTGGGCATCGGGACCTTGTGGAGTCTGTGGCGCCACCGCAAGGACGCAGGCGGGCCGAAGCTGTATTTCATCGGCTGGCGGCGGCTCGGTTGGATTGCGCTGATCGCCGTGGCGCTTCCGCTGACGGCGTACGTCATTCTCACGCGCGCCTTCGCGGCCGGCAGCGCGCACTATGGCATCAACTACCAGCCGGGGCGCGTGGCGCTGGAAATGGGCGGCGTAGCGCTGCTGGTCTTCGGCCTCTCGTTGTTCCTGGCCTGGCGCGCCGCGAAGCTGTCCTGCGGCGCGGCGGGCATCAACGACCGCGCCGAGTTCCGCATGAGCGTCCGGCGAAGCCTGCTGCCTATCCTCGTGGCGTGCTTCCTCCTCGTGGGGATCGTCTCGCAGGCGTATCTGCGCTATGGCGAATCTTCGGCCGTGAAGGCGCTCTCGCAGCCCGGCCGGCGGCCTTTCCTCGATGAGATGAATTACGTCGCATGGAAGGACTACAAGGACTACCTGCGCGCGCTGCCGGACCACGGCGCGCTCCCTGCTGACGCAATCCGCCGCTGAACGGAAGGCGGCGGATTTTGCCGCGAAGCCTTCGGCTCTGAGGCTCAGGCTCGAAGAGAGGCGCAAGAGAGGATGTAGCTTTCGGCTATCAGCTGTCAGCTTTTAGCTAAAACCAAGCGCGCTGCGGCTGACAACTGACAGCTGACAGTGCTCTGTAGAGAACATCATTTTTCAGCCGATTCATAGGTCATTCCCGCGAAAGCGGGAATCTAGAATCCTGCGCACAACGTGGATTCCCGCCTTCGCGGGAATGACCCCGACAGAACAGCAAAGAGTCGTGGAGCCATGTTTTCTACAGAGCGACGAAGGCTCTCAACGAGATCGTTCGCCGGTTAGTCCAGGCTGCATAACACTGGCGCAATTTGTGAAACGGAGCACGTAAGACGCCCTCCGCACAAGCCGCCAAGCCATGCGCGGCAAAACCGGTCAGGTTCCCGCGGGAATCAGCTCCTTGATGCGTTCCCGGATGTTGATCGCGTTGGGGCATTTGCTCTCGCAGGCGCCGCAGAACGTGCAGCGATCCGGCCGCATCTCTTCCGGGAGCGCTTTGAGCGCATCTCGCGCCCAGTCATGGAGTTGGAACGCCTTGTCGTGCTGCCAGATCTCCATCAACTGGCCGACGTTGAGCTTCACCGGACAGCCGGCGCAGTAGTTGCAGAACGTGCAGAAGCGTCCGCCGGCTTTCTCACGCAGGCGGTCGAGGCCGGCGCACATCTGCTGGAAGTTCTCCTCCTTCGGCTCGAACTTCCCGACGGAGGCGACGTTCTCCTCGAGCATCTGCATCGTGTTCATGCCGGAGCAGGCGGTGCTGACGTTCGGGTTCGAGAGGACGAACCGCAGCGCTATGGCGGGCGTGGGCAGGTCGAGGCTGATCGCCTCGCGCAGCGCCGGCGACGGACAACTCAGCGCGCCGCCGGCGACGGGCGTCATGGCGACGACGCCGACGCCCAGTTCGCCCGCGCGCCGGATCGCCGGCTCGTACGCGCGGTTGATCATGTTGTAGGGGACCGTGAAACTGTCGAAGAGGCCCGTCTCCGCCATCTTGATCACGTTCTCCGGCAGATCGTGCCCCGTGAACCCAATGTGCTGCACGAGGCCTTCGTCCTGCGCCCGGCGCAGGGCGTCGAGCGCGCCGCCGCGCCTGAGCAGGTACGGGAAATGCTTCCACTGGATCCAACCGACCTGGTAGAACTTGAAATGCGAAAGGCCGAGGATGTCGAGCTGCAGCTCGATCTCTTTGCGGAAGGAGTGGGCGGTGGTGTCCGGGCCGAGACCGCCCTTGCCGGAGACGATGATGCGGGCGGTCTTGCCCTTGACTCCCGGCGCCGTGCGGTGCTGACAGGTGCCCCCGAGGTAAAAGCGCGTGGTCTCGAAGTAGTTGACGCCCAGCTCGATCGCGCGCGAGAGCAATTTCTCGTTGAGCGGCGGATCGTCTGCCAGGCGCATGCAGCCAAACGACAACGCCGAGACAGACAGGCCGGTTCGCCCCAGCGGCCGGTACTTCATCGTCTCGTCATTGCGGATCAACGGCTCGGAATTCGCGCTTGGGACAATAGCCATTCGGCGCCTCCCGGAGTGCCTCGCTGGAAGAAGAAGTTTTGGATACCGCCGGCCGGCGATGAGCGCGACCGACATGCTTCCATTCTACCAGAATAGGCCGACGCGGCAACTCTCAATTCCTGACCTGCTCTGCCGACCCCACTTACAGTGTTCATATTGCGCCGGCCGCCAGACCCGCGACGGGTTCGCAGTTTCGGTTTCTCAAGTCCGGGCAAAAAGCGTATACTTTTGCGGGAAAACTGGTATAGAACCGGTTTGGATTGAGCACGGACAACGCCTGGAGACATGACATTTAAGGAGGACTGATGTGAGCGACTTCAAAACGCTGGGACGCACGGCGGTATTGCTTTCGGCTTTCCTCGCGGTCGGCCGCCTTTACGCGGCCGAGCCGCCGTCTCCGGCCCCGACCACCCCGGCTGAAACGCCGGGCGCCGCGCCGGCCGCTCAACCGCTGACCTGGCCGCGCGTCTTCCAGGAGGGCGCGGAAACCCTGACGATGTACCAGCCGCAGATCGAGAAGTGGGACGACACGACCATCACGTTTCGGGCGGCCATCGCGGTCGAGCCGGCCGGCGGGGGCGAGCCGGTTTACGGCATGGTGCGGACCACCGCCCAGGCGGACGTGGACAAGGCTGCGCGCATCGTGACGCTCCACAATTTCCAGGTCGTCACGGTCTCCTTCCCGACCGCACCCGAGAGGAACGTTTCATACCTGGCGATCCTGAGCCAGCAGTTGCCGACCCGCGCGAAGGAGATCTCGCTCGACCGCCTCGAAGCCAGCCTGGCCGTCTCGGAAGCGGTGAAGAAGCAGCGCGGGCTGGGCCTCAATAACGATCCTCCGCGCATCTTTTTCAGCACGAGCCCGGCGCTCCTGGTGCTGGTGGACGGCGACCCGGTGCTGCGCCCGTTCGGGAGCGCGGAGCGCGTCATCAACACGCACGCGCTCATCGTGAAGTTCGGCGGCGTCTTCTACCTGACGGCGCTGAACTTCTGGTACGAGGCACCGGAGATCGCCGGTGCCTGGACGCCGCTCGCCGAGCCGCCCGGCTTCCTCGCGGAGCTCCGGCAGGCCGCCGGCGACCAGGTGGACCTGATCGAGCCGGCGACGGACGCCGCGCCGCTCGCCGCCCCGCCGGCGCTCTTCGTCAGCACCGTCCCCGCCGAACTGATCCAGACCGACGGAGCGCCGCAGTTCATCCCGATCACCGGGACGGGGCTGCTCCAGGCGCAGAACAGCGACGATGCCATCTTCCAGTACGGGCAGACCGGCGAGTATTTCGTCCTCATCTCCGGCCGCTGGTTCAAGTCCGCCTCGCTCGACCGCGGACCCTGGCAATTCGTCTCCGCACAGGCGCTGCCGGCCGACTTCGCCAGGATCCCGACGGACAACCCGCGCGCGAACGTGCTCGTCTCCGTGGCCGGCACGCCCGAGGCGCAGGAGGCGCTCATCGCCGACGCCATCCCGCAAACCGCCACGGTCACCCCCGGCCCGGCGCCGCTGAACGTGCTCTATGACGGCGCGCCCGACGGCGCCCCGCAGTTCCAGCCGATCGAGGGCGTGCCGAACCTGCAATACGCCGCGAACGCCTCGCTGCCGGTCATCCAGGCCGCGCCCGGTTCGTTTTATTGTGTGCAGAACGGCATCTGGTTCGTCGCCCCGACGCCCGCCGGGCCGTGGATGGTCGCGACGACGGTGCCGCCCGCGATCTACTCCATTCCGCCCTCCTGCCCGCTGCACTATGTCACCTACTGCCGCATTTACGGCGTCACGCCGGAGGCCGTGTACGTCGGCTACACGCCCGGCTATCTCGGCGCCCTGGTCTCGGACGACGGCGTGGTGGTCTACGGCACCGGTTACTGCTATCCGCCGTTCGTCGGGCAGGTGTGGATCGGCCAGCCGTGCAGCTACGGTTTCGGCGTGGGCTTCGCGTGCGGGCCGGATACGGGATTCGCGTTCGGGTTCGCCGGAGACACCTTCGTCGGCGGATGCCTCGAGCCGTATTGGGGACCCTTCAATTGGGGATGGCGGCATCACTTCAACTACAACCACATCAGCATCAATCAGGCGAACCTCTACGAGCACTGGAGCGGCAGGGTCGTCTCGATCCCGCAGCGCCCCGGGCACGGCGTCGAGGGGGAAAACGCGCTGCTCCATCCGCAGTCGCCGTTCAACCCGTACTCCGCCCGGACGATGGCCATTCAGCGGGCTCCGGGCGCGCATGAGCCGGCCGCGAACCCCGTCAAGCCCGATTGGAGCGCGAACGCCAAGCCGCGGCCGCAGACTTTCGCCCAGGGGACCGCGACCAGCGATGCAAATCGCCGGGCGCAGGTCGTCAGGCAGAACAACGTTTTCGTCAGCGCGTCGGGCGAAGTTTACCGAAGCAAGCCGGCGCCCGCCCCGGCCCCGCAACCGAAGCGGGTCGCCCCGCCGCGTGAAACGCCGATGCCGGCACGTGAACCGGTCGCGGCCCCGCGTGAAACGCCGGCGCCTGCGCGCGAGCCGGCCCAGCCGGTCCAGTGGGAGCAACACACGTCGTCCGGCTGGCAGCCCGCCGCGCAGAGTCCGACGTTCCGGGCAGCCGCCCCCGAGTTGAACCGCGAAGCCGCCGCGCGCGAGGTCGGCGAAACCCGCGCCGTCAGCCGGCCGGCCAGGGTCGAGGAGCAACCCAGGAGCCCGATCGTACCGAGCCGCCCGTCCGAGCCGATGCCCTCTGGCCCTTCACGGAGATAACAGCGCCCGCAGTGACGACAGCCGGAGGGAAACGAGCGACCAGATACCGGTAGCATGAGCTAAAACGGATGCCTTTCCCTACAAGTCCGAGGTGCTGCGTCAGCCGATGGAGGACAGGGCCTTCACCATCTCGCGCGCGAAGATGTCGGAGGCGTACCCGGCGCGGTTCAGCCTCGGCTGCGCGCTGAACCCGTGTCCGTGTCGCTCCACAGACAAACGAGAGCGTCCCCTCCTCGCGGCATGGGCCGAACGCTCGTGGCCAGATTGGCAGTTTGTGCGCCACCGGTTCAAATCCGCTTGGCCCGACGCCAAAGATCGGACCTTTTGACTGCGGGGAGGCCGCAAGGATGCATGATCGAGTAAGAGCCAGTGGACGGAGAACCTCTGGCTGCCACCTTGCCCGGCGCTGTCTGCGACTGCGCCAGATGCTGGTCGGCAATCTGTGGAAGTACAGAAATGCGGATAAAACTCATCGCGCCCGAGGAGCAACGTGAAGGCGGTCTATCCACCCTCTTTAAACTGCAGCGGGTGAATCTTCCTCTTGTAGCGGCACTTACCCCGCCTGGCCACACGATAACAATCGTCGAGGAAGCTATCGCTCCCGACGACGTCAACGCGGATGTGGATATGGTTGGCATCACCGTCTTGACCGAACTTGCATTAAGAGCCTATGAAATCGCTGACACGTATCGCCGGAAGGGTGTGAAGGTGGTGCTGGGAGGAATACACCCTACAGTATTGCCTGAGGAAGCTTTGGAACATGCAGACGCTGTAGTCGTTGGGGAAGCGGAAAGTGTCTGGCCGCGACTTGTGTCTGACGCCGCTTCGGGACAAATGCAGAGGCTATATCACTCCTGCACAATGGCCGATCTCAAAGGCCTGCCGATACCACGGAGGGATCTGCTGCCCAGGATAAAATACCACGGTCATGATCGTCCCCCGATGGTTGGCATTGAAACAGCCCGAGGATGTCCATTCGATTGCGACTTCTGTGCCATCGGCCAGGTGATGGGGCAGCAATACCGGGTGAGGCCAGTTGATGAGGTGCTCGCCGAGATAGAGTCTATTGATTCTCCTTACCTCATCTTCGTTGATGATGCTATCGGACTTAACCGGAATGCGGCGATGAACCTTTTTACTCAGATGGTGCCACTCCGGCGCCGATGGTTCGCACAGGGAACAGTTTCGTTAGCTGAGGACTTGCCTTTCCTCAGATTGATGAGACGCGCTGGATGCATTGGGCTCTTGATTGGGTTTGAGTCGGTTCAGAGGGGGACACAGAACGGGGTGAAGAAGATAAAGAACCTCCGAGTCGATTTCTGCGAGGCAATGCGTCGGTTCCACGACGAAGGTCTCGGAATAGAGGGCGCGTTCATTTTTGGATTTGACCACGAAACGACGAATGTCTTCGAGCAGACCTTTGAGTTCATAATGAAATGTCGTATGGATTCTGTCCAGTTGAGGATTCTGACGCCTTATCCGGGGACAAGGTTGTACAAGCGTCTCTTATGCGAAGGTAGATTGTGGGTGCGTGATTGGTGGCTCCGTGAGTTTTCTCCTAATACACTTCTTTTTCAACCACAAGGGATGACTGCTGACGAACTCATCTGCGGTTTTAACCGCTTGAAAACATACACCTATTCCCTTAGTGCGATGGTGAGACGATTCTTCGGGATGAGCCCATGGAAACGAACTGTGCTTGGTTGCCAAGCATACATTGGCCTCAATCTGGCGACACGCAAGCGATATCTCAAAGGCATGGGACAAAGCCCTCATGGAAGCTCCTAAGCGAGGCGTGAAGGTCCAGGTGATCCTGGACAAGAAGGAGGCGACGAAGAAAGACTCGTGATCGGGCTTCCTGCACGACGCGGGTGTCCCGTCTTTGGTTGACGGCAGACATCACATCGCCCGCAACAAGGTCATGGTCATTGACGGCCGCGTCGTCATCACCGGGTCGTTCAACTTCACGAAGGCGGCTGAAGAGTCCAACGCCGAGAATCTCCTGGTCATCCGCGACGAGAAACTGGCTGCGAAGTATGTGAAGAACGGCAGGAGCACCTGGAGAATTCGGCACCGTATGAGCGGAAGGCGAAGGAGTGACTATGCCTGCCGCCAGCCGCCGGGACAGCCGCAGAATCGTCGAGGGCTGCCTGAAGAGCTAACTGTGCGATCCCGCCGCCTTCGCAAAGCGTGAAACTATGCCGCCGAATGGCGCGCTCGACGGGATATAGGCAAGTTGCCATTGTTGCTTTTTCCGCCCCAGTTGGTTATCGTGTCCTTTTCGCGTGAGGAATACGGGGGCGGGGCTCGGTGTCACAACTCTGAACGCCTTGCATAGGGAGACAAAGCCATGAATGTGTCGCTGCTCCATGTGATCATAATAGCCATCCCCCTCTTGGTGGCAGCGGGTGGGTTGGTGTATGCGGCGATGCAGTTTCGGGGGTGGCGGACCAGCCAGTATGTGGCGAATTTCACCAAACTCGTTGAGCTCCAGTTACAGCTCCGGAAGATGGTCGTTGACGATCCCACCTTAGCGCCGACGGGCGGCACGAAAGCCGCTCGGAGTCCCGCAGAGGAAATGCGCAGCTACTACTACGCCCTGATGCAAATAAGCGTGTTCGAAATCGCCTGGTTTGCCCACAAGCAAGGCCAGCTGACCGATGATTACTTTGCCTCGTGGGAAGCCTATATAGCCGCTATGGCGAAGTACCCCGCCTTTCGCGCCATGTGGCAGACCGACCGGACGACGATCCTGCACGATGGCTTCCGTGAGTATGTGGATACGTTAACATCGATAGAGAGCGCCAGTGTCCCCGAACATATGCGACCGGTTGACACCCCATCTCGCGTTGTTAAAGCTTCATCAGACGACAGTAAAAGGAAATGAAGCAGCATATTGTCGGACGCCCTCGGAGCCAAGGGCAAGCTGACCGTTGCCGAGGCCGCTGACGTGGTTCTGGCGAAGGGATACAAGAGCAAGTCCAAAGATTTTCAGAACATCGCAAGCATGACGCTCTCGACGGACAAGCGATTCAGGCGTGTCCGCAGAGGGGTATACGCTCTGAGGGGGTGGCGACTGTCAGCCCTTCGTGGTAGAGTTCTGCGAACGCCGGCCACGCGGGCGGCACACGAGATCACGATCCGCGCAGGCGACGTCCATCCTGCGCTGGATTACCGGAACCGCATCCACTGATCTGCTCGGCTCTGGGTGCCGCTGTGTTTGAGGAGCAGTGCCGGGTGAGAAGAAAATCGGTTGATGGGCCGCTCAACGGCTCGAACACTGTGTTCCTGTTTACAGTTCTGCCGTGAGGCCATGACCGACGTTTCGAGCGGACGACTCCGCGGACTTCAACATAAATTCAGCTTGCGCCTGACGCAAAATCCACTTCACTCTGTTATCATACGGGGTGCGTGCTCTGCGGTGATTTCCATCCATTTTACTGAGATCATCAACCACGATGACCAGTATCGCGCTTCCCGCGTGTGCGTTTATCATGGGCTTTATGGCCGCTGTGCCCGTGGGCGCCACCCAACTGGAAATAGCCCGGCGCTCCATCAACGGCTATCTGTCTTCGGCCCTGGTGGTCGTGGCCGGCGCGCTATTGTCGGACATGTTATACGGCACGATCGCTCTCTTCGGAATAGCTTCCTTCCTTCAGGATCCGAAAATCGTGGCGGCCTTCGAGGCCGTCAGCGCGATCCTGTGCGTTGCTTTGGGAATCTGGGCCATTCGTGAAAGCAGGCATTCCGTGGGCGGCGACTGGCCGGCCGCCCGGTTTCTTAAGCAACATCACACAGCCGTGGTGACCGGTTTTGCATTGTCCGCAATGAACCCTCTGATGATCATGTGGTGGCTGTTCAGCGCTCGCGTACTGAGGGATTGCGGGGTGTTCCGGCAATACGACACTTCGAGCCTCGTTGTCTTTCTGCTGGCGGGCAGCCTGGGCATCGCGACGTACTCCTCCTTGCTCGCCCTGGTCGTTTACAGAGCTAAGACCTTCTGCACCGAGCGAACGATACGTCGCGTCTCCCTTGCATGCGGCGTAGTCCTGTTGGCCCTCGCCACGTATTTCGCGGTCAAATCGGCGATCGCATTCGTGAGATAGGACGGAAGTCCAAACATGGCTGGCCATCCAGGACTCGAACCTGGACGATAATTTGCCGGCGTTATTCCGGTGACATATTACGTCAATTGTTCCTGTTCCTCACCGGGCCCTTCGGCCCGGTTTCAGCCTGCGCCGAGCCTCGAAGCCTTCAAGGCCGGGGGAAAAGCGCGAAACGGCTTAACTCCGTCCAAGTCGGGCGTACAATGCTGCGTGAGGGAGATGGCCGCCCGCCGAGGGACAGGTGAATGGGAAATCCCGGCTGCTTTCGATTGAAGGAAAAAACATCGTATGTGAAAAACTTCGGACAGTGAATAAACGGGAGATGATGATATGAGAGGGAACTGGATGCTCTGTTTATCGGTATTGTCTCTTTTATCGTATTCGTCCCGGGGAATGCAGGCGAATGCGGCGGTAGAGGGGAATCAAACTCATCCGTATCTGTATTTCACCCTGGCGGATGTCCCCAGGCTGAAGCAGGCCGCCGCCACGACGCACAAGGCGTATTTCGACGAGCTGAAAAAATGGGCGGACAAATTCGTCGGGTTCGATCCGATTCCGCCGGCTTCCTTGCCCACGAACATTGACACCATGCAGGTCTACTGCGAAAACAGCGCATCCTATATCTTCGATATGGCGCTGACATACCATCTGACCGGCGATGCCGCCTACCTGCAGGCGGCGAAGAAATGGCTGCTGACCTTCGGCGCCTACCCGGCGGACATCAACGGCAACTATTGCATCGGCGCCTATGCGGTGGCGGTGGCCAGCGGTTACGACATGCTCTACAACGACCTGACGCCGGAGCAACGGAGCCAGCTCAGCCAGCATCTTGCCGCCATCCTCCAACGGGGCGTGCAGGGCACGACCACGGACTGGTGGGCCGGCATATCCCTCAGCCACGACCATTGGATGCCTGTCGCCGGATTGGGGGTAGGCGCGGCCGCCCTCTATTATGAGAACGCCTCGGGTCCCACGTGGCTCAACTTTTTCTTGAACATCCTGAAAAATGACATGAAGATTGTCGGGGATGACGGGGCCTGGACCGAGGGGGCGGCGGACTGGGTCTATGCCATGTCCCTGACCTATGTGCTGTTCGACGTGAACAAAAGGGTATCCGGGGAGGACCTGTTCCAGACGGCCATGGCGAAAAACGCCATTGCCTACCGGATGTACAACTGGCTGCCGGACAACACTTATATTTACCACCACGATTCGTTTCCTGACGGCCGGTATAATGTGATGGGGACCGCTTCCTCCCACCTGTTGCACAAGCTGGCCCATGAGCAGAAAGACGGCCACGCGCAGTGGCTGGCTTCCCAGGAGGAGATCCTGGATCTCAACTACCTTACCCAGAACAAGACCGTCAAGAGCGACTGGCACGTGAGCAAGGCTTCGATGGTGGGTGCGCTGCACTGCGTGGGCTGGAATTTTCTCTGGTACGATCCGACGGTGGCGCCCACCCCGCCAGACGATCTGCCCGGGTACCATCTTTTCGCCAATCAGGGACTGTGCATCATGCGGACCGGCTGGCAGAAGAAGGATGTGGTCTGCGCCTTTACCTGTGCGCCTGTGGGAGGGCACAACGCCCGGACAGCCGTCCTGGGCGGCAACACGGCCCTGTTGGCCAACTATGGGCACGTCCACGCGCAGGCCAACAGTTTCGATATCTACTGCAATGGCAATTATCTGGCCGTCCCGCCCGGCTACGGCCAGTTGGAGAGCAATCTCCACAGCACACTGACCATCGAAGGCGCCCTGCAGCAGCGGAACCCGCGATATCAGGCGAATTTATTGAAGACCGACCCTCAGCCGGAGTACACCTACCTGGTGGGCGACGCCACAGCGTGCTATCCCGAGTCCATCCATCTCAATCGCTGGCACCGCCACCTGGCGTTTTTGCCGCCGAACATCTTCGTCCTGGGCGATGAAGTGCGGGTATCCCAGACTTCCGCCGCCAACCGGCCGACCAAGTGGCACCTGGACTATAATCCCGATTATGCGGCCACCGTTGATTCCGCCAACCAGGTGATTAGAGTCACAGGTCCGAACGCCGTCCTGAATGCCCAAATCCTTTACCCGGCAAACTTGACGTATGAAAATATCCCGGTCGGGCCCGGCTGGTTTGCGAAACAGGTGTCCGCCTCAGTCAATAATCTTTTCGCCGCCGGCAAGGAAGAGCAGATCGTGGCGGTCCTCACGGCGCTCTCGAGCGGTACGGCCGGCGCGCCCGTCCCCCGCCTGGTCAGGGGGGCAAACGCCGTGGGCGCGGTGGTGGACAGCGGCGCCACGAGCCGCGCCGCCGTTTTTTGCATCAATACCGACGCCGAGGCGGATTCCCTGCCGAGGAATTTCGATTTGCTGGGCCAGAGCGTCACCATCTGCTACCTTTTTTCACTCCAGCCGAATACGGGCTACGATGTGGCGATTTCGGCCCAGGCCGGGGGGAACGGTTTGACGCTGTACACCTTGACCATCCACAGAGGACAGATGCAGACGACCAATGCGGAAGGCACCCTGGTCATACGGTTGAGCGACACGGCGTCCAAGAACCCGGTCTCGGTCCCGCGTGAGACGCCCTGAAAAGGTTTGTAGTGCTGCGCGACAGCGCTGCCGCGACAAATCGGAGCGGCGCTTGCGCGGAGCGCGTTCGGCACGCTTCGCAAGGTTCTTCCACTCTTGTCGCAAGGCGTTTCAGACATGGCCGCGCTGGCTGGTCCGCATGATCCGTTGCGCAAGGGTTCGCGGCCTGCTGACCGGGCCGCGGGCTTGACAGCGCTCGGGGTGCTGCTAGAATGGCGGCCGTGTCGGTTCGACCAATTCCGCGCGCGGTTTCAACCAGGAAAGGCGGGCCAGCGATGCCGGCTCGAAAAGAAAAAGGAGGCGTGAACGGGTTTCATCACGTCGCGATCCGGGTGAAGGATTTCGACGGAACGGTGCGCTTCTACAAGGAGGGCTTGGGCCTGAAGGAACGGCTCGCCTGGGGCGAAGGCGACGGGCGCGCCGTCCTGCTCGACGCGGGCAACGACAATTGCGTCGAGATCTTCGCCGGCGGAAAATCCGCCCCGGCGGAGGGGAACATCATGCACTTCGCGCTGCGCACGGAGGATTGCGACGCCGCACTGAAGCGCGCGCAGGCGGCCGGCGCGACGGTGACCCGGGAGCCGCGGACCGTGGCGCTCCCGGCCCAGACCGGCCCGGTCTCCATACGCGTCGCCTTCGTCCGCAGCCCCGGCGGCGAGGCCGTCGAGTTCTTTCAGGACATGCACGGATAGGACTGAGGGATACTCGTTACCAGCCGCCGACGACGCTTGACATGGCGCGCGCCGATGGGTTATAAGCAGGTCGTTCAGTATCTCGGAACACGGTGGAAATCCGTGGCGGTCCCGCCGCTGTGATCGGGGACGCGCCTGACGAGGCCGATGGCCAGCCACTGGCCCGCTTGAGCGGGACGGGAAGGCGTCAGGAGCGGATGATCCGAAAGCCAGAAGACCTGCTGAACGAGCCGGGCATTCGGGAACCCAATGGTAAAGGGTTCCGACGGACGGTGGAAGGACCGTCCGTTGGAACCTTTTTTGTTTTCCACAGGCTCCTTTACGGAAAGGAAGAAGCATGAAAGGAGCGAAGAAGGCCGTGATCGCCGTGCGGAAGCGCTGCAAGGCGCGCGGAACGGGTCTGTCGCATTACATCCTGATGTCCAAGAGGAGCAAGTGATGCGCCGTCCCGCCGCCAGGGACGTCGGCGGCCGAAGCCGGAAAGATGAAACGGCCCCCTCGCGGGGCCGTTTCATCAACACCGGCAACGGGCCGACGCTCCAGCCGATTGATATCGGCCACCCGGACTACATGGCCGTGGTGGACCCGGATACCGCCTTCTGGTCGCTGGTGCGGAAGGACCAGGTCGGCCAAGTCCTTTCCGGCGGCCCATTCGACTTCGCTCAGGGCCGCCCTGAGGAAACTCGAACGGGCGGCAAGCTGCTCGGCGCCTACCGGCGCAAGGCGGATGCGTTCGCTGCCGAGATGCAGACGCTCCGGTTCGGACTGAAGCCTTCCGCCGTGTACTTCAACCCCACCGAGCGGTGCAACCTGGACTGCCGCTACTGCTATATCCCGCGCGAGATGCGCCGGCATGGCCGGCACATGAGCCGCGAGCGCCTGCTGGAGGCCATGGCGCGCCTGGACCGCTACTTCGAGGCCACGCTGCCCAGGAGGATGCGGCCTCAGATCGTCTTCCACGGCGCGGAGCCGTTGCTCAACCGCGAGGCCGTGTTCGCCGCCGTCGAGGCCTATCGCAAGCGGTTCCTTTTCGGCATTCAGACGAACGCCACCACGCTCGACGAGGAGGCCGTGTCGTTCCTGACGGACCGAGGGGTCAGCCTGGGACTTTCGCTCGACGCCGCCAGCCCGGCCATTGCCCGACGCACGCGCCGCACCTGGAACGGGAAAGGCGTCTTCGATACGGTCGTGAAGGCCATGCGGCGGCTGAGCGGGTACGAGAACTGGAGCGTGATCTGCACGGTCACTAAAGAGAACCTGCGGCACCTGGACGCGCTCGTGGACTTCTTCCACGCCGAGGAGGTTCCCACGTGCCTGCTGAATATCGTCCGCTGCACGCTGCCTCCCTCGCGGGAAATCAAACCCGGCGACGCCGAGGCGGCCCGGCATTTCCTCGCGGCGTTGGAGCGCACCCAGGACCTCTATCGCAAGACCGGACGGAAACTGGTCGTGGCCAATTTTGCGAACATTCTCCTGGCCATCGTGGCGCCGGCGGCGCGCCGGTTGATGTGCGACATCTCGCCGTGCGGCGGCGGGCGGTGCTTCTTTGCGCTGGCCCCGAACGGCGATCTTTTCCCATGCAGCGAGTTCATCGGCATTCCGCGATTCAAGGGGGGCAACCTGTTCCGGGACGACCTGCGCGACGTGCTCAAGAGCGAAGCCTTCCGCCTGGTTACGGAACGCAGGATCGAGGCGATTGATCCGTGTCGCCGCTGCGCCATCCGCCACTTCTGCGGCTCGCCCTGCCCGGCCGAGGCCCACGAGATGAACGGCGGCATGAACCGGACCGGCGCGTTCTGCGAGTTCTACGAGGAGCAAGTCCGCTACGCCTTCCGCCTCATCGCCGATGACCGCCACCGCGATTTTCTGTGGGACGGGTGGGACAAGGGGATGAAGGATACGTTCATCGCGGCGTCTTGAACTGAGACCAGTACCGGTTTCACGACCTCGTAATCGTAATCTTACTTGTAATCGCCTGCCCGCCGTAGCCCTGAGCGCAGCCTTTTTCGTTCTCAGCCGAATGAAGGCCGAGTACGATTAGGATTACGATTACGAGGAACGGACAGCACTCCCCGGGCCTGAGACAGGGAGGCCGGAAACATAAGAGCTTTTCTAATTGTTCCACGTGGAACAATAAGCTTTTACCTGACATTCAGAGCCGCGGCCATGCCTCTTTCATGCCGCCTAAATGAGGCCATATAGGGCCAGATGGCGGCTCCTTCGACCACGCATTGTCCACCAACAGAGCCGCGGCCATGCCTCTTTCATGCCGTTTTAATGAGGCGATATAGGGCCAGATTGCCGCCCCTTCGACTACGCATTGTCCACCAAGTGGTTGCCTATTGACGCTATTTTGGGCCGCCGCAGAGAGAACAGATCGCGCGCAAGTCAACATGAAAAAACGCACCCAATCGCGGGCGCCAACCGGTTACTTGCGTACGGTGTCCGCGGAACCCCTCCTGAAGCAATCCTTGACGGTCGGCGACCGTCCCGCCGATATCGGCGCCTGCCGGGCCGCCGGATGCCGGACCCTCCGGTTGGGAAACGTGGACTGGGGCGAGTCCGATCCGCGCCCCGATTTCGAGCCGCCCCAACTCGCTCGCGCGGCGGAGATTATTCTGGGGAATGAGAGGTAAGGAGAGGAGATAAGTCGTGTGTCACCGGAACCCTGTGTCACCGGAACCCTGACACAGCCGACCTTTAATCCCTTTGCGGGGCGGACGTCGAAAGGGCCGGGCGAGGAACCGGCACAATTGATGTATTCTGTCAACGGAACATCCCACCATGACGAATGCCAACGGCTGCGTCTTCTCAATGACCGGCTTCAGGAGCATGGCGGCCACATCCATTTTGACACCCGGTCTGGCAACGCGGCTCATCGCGCCCTTTCATCAACCACGAAAACCGCCATTGGCGCCCAAATGCCGTTCCTCAGAATGATACTCGGACTGCAAAAGTTTGCGGTGCCTTCGTTCTCTTGCACCTACTTTGATATTGGCCGATGCTTGCGGCCCAACGTGAAGCAATGGCAATTGTCTTCGCGCGGTTCAGCAGCTGGATTGGTCTTGGCGAAGAGATAGACGGCCTCGTTCGATGGGGGCGCGTAGGGCAGTATTCTGTGGCATTGGCCCTTCTTGATGATGACAACGTCCCCCTTTCCCAGTACTTTCCCAACCGTTCGCCGGCGTTGGTGAAGTTGCAGTAGCATTGAGCCACGAAGCACGAACACCACTTCTTGCTGATTCGGATGGCGCTTGCAGAGGCCAGACTTCTCCGCATCTTCCGGCAGGACCGAGATACCGATAGCAATCTCCTTGTTCCGGAGCAAGTACGGATGGTCAGCGTTCGCGCCTGCGAAATAGAGGCACGCAAGAAATCCATGCTCAGCGGAACCTTGTTTCATCAACTTGACCAAGCGGTCGAGGGTAGGGACCGGCGGGTGGCCGCGCTTTCGGCCCGTCCGAAACAGTCGTTTCAAGAGCTGGGCGCGTTCATAATAGACCTGCGATGATGTCATGGAAATATCATGAGCCTTTATGAACAAGGTAAAACGCTTCATAAACGGTGTCTACCTCCTTCAGCCGGAGCGTATGGAACCGGCGTGCGATTGTTCGCTTCATTCCTATGAAGAATGCGCAGATCAAGATCGTAGCGGAACCCAAAATTAATTGCCACTCCTTGTCGGAATGTTTGCCCCACAACAACGCCAACCACACTGCCTGGCAGGCCAGTAATGGTACTAGAAAACACAGTGAGAAGTGCAGGGCATAGTAGATCCCCGCATAGAAGCGGACCATCGCTTCGGCGTAGTAGACCTCCTCAATAATCGCGTTTCCAAGACGCGGCAGCGCGGCCAGAATCGCCATCTTACAGTAATTGAAAAACTCCTTTCCCCGTCGGCCCATGCCTTCCTCCTGTCCCGTCAGTCCGGCACACATGCACTCCTGATGTGTCTTGAAGAACTGGGCTACCTCTTTGGGATGGAAGAGACTGAATTTCCTCAACTCCCAAGCAGGATATGGGAAGAGCTCAGCCCGCCACACCCAGTCATCGAACCCGTTCGGTATTGCGACATCCTTTCCAGCCAACATTGCGCATCGAACATACATGAACAGCCGTTCTTGGTTGGCGGCGCTCACGCTGCGCTGCGCCCTCATCCAGTCGCGCATCAGGAGAAAACGTGACTTCTCATCAACACCGTCTGCTGCGTTCAGCCGTAAGACGCTACCTACGAAGTAACTTACGAGGAAGGCTATCGTGAGCATTAGTGCGGGCCCGCCAATTGTCTGCACTGAAGCTAATCTTGTGACGTCCAGTTCAAAGAAGAAGATGATACTGAGCAGCGCATAGCAGGTCACGAGCACCAGCAGCGCACCGGGCAGTGTAATGCCTACGAGATTCCTTAGACCGAGTTTGAAGATGTCCATGCGACAGTCCTTTCACCGAAGGCGCCTCCCTCATCTCTCTCACGCCATCGTCATGAGTGGTTCTTTTGCGGGTATTCTAGCTTCCCTGTGCCGTTTAGCAAGCCTGAATCCACTAAGTGAAGGATGCGGTGGCCGCATCGTGGTCCGGATTTGTGGTGAGCAGTGGTATCGCATTCCCCCACTACCGTATTCCGGTGACATCTATGACTTGTCTCCCTGCCATTCGGTTTCGCCAAGCCTTGCTTTGGCCCAGGCGGGGGACCGGGTTTCCTGCGATGCAGCACCCGCCCGAGAGCTCGTTCCAGTCGTTCAACGAACTTCCCCGCGCCCACGGGCCTTCCGGGCCACGTACTCCTCCGCAGCGCCTCGATTTCCTCAACCGATATGGGTCACTTCAGGTCCAGTGCCGCGAGGATGGCCTTCCGCACAAATTGAGCCAGGCGAAGCGCTTGCTGCGCCTCGGCCACCGTCGGCTCCGGCGCATCCCCGGGATAGCGGACCTCGACGCCGTAACGAGTCAGGACAATCGCATCTTGCAGAGACCATGCCAGATTGGAGTTCACAGGCTCGGCCAAATCGAGGAGTTCCTTGAGGTCATGGGTCTTGGGCGTATTCCGGGGCGTATTCCGGGGACATAATACATCAATTGGTTTTCTTCCGCGCCCTGCCCTTTGGCCATCCGCCCCGTACAGGGATTAACGGTCGGCTGAGACGCCTCTCCAAACGGCGCACGAATTGCTCATTGGCCCACGGACGCCCTGTCGAAAGACGCCGCTCAAGCGCACGCTCCTCTTCGGCCTCTGTCGCCGCGGCAAGAAAGCTCCTCCAGTCGCCGCTAATCTCCTCCACCTTTCGGTCGGTGCCCAGAGCATCGCTCTGTTTGCGCCCGAGGTGAAACGCGGCGCTCGACCAGGGATACAGTTCCGGCCTCCGTGCAAGCCTGGCCCTGACCGGGTTCATCTCCACGTAGCGAGCCGCGCGGATCAGGTGCGTCTCATCCAGGACACATGACCGGAATCGTCCCTGGAAAAGATACCCTCGCACGTCTTCCTCGAAGTTGCGCATTCGCGTGTACAGCCGGTGCGCTTCGCCGATCCCTCGCGCGAGCGATTCGGGCCGCCTGGGCGTAGCGATCAGATGAACGTGGTTCGTCATTAGACACCATGCCTGGAAGACGAGTCCGAATCGCCGCCCCTGTTCGTGCAAGAGGCGAAGGTAGGCGTTGCGGTCTCGGTCATCCCGGAAGATGGGCATGGATCGCACCCCGCGCTGCGCGACATGATGCGGCAGACCTGGAATGACCACGCGGCTGATCCTTGCCATGCGCCTATGTTAGCAACAGCAATGACCTGCCGTCAAGGGTAATTGATGTATTATGTCCCGGGAATACCCCGTAGACTGGACACATATCCTACGTCGACAAAGTCTAATTCTGAGCGGAGGATGTGGCGTGCCTGCACTGAGCCATTGCGAAACCAAACAAGTTCTTCGGCAAGGGCACTCAGAAGGGCACGTAATAGCCGAGTATTTCGTTTTGCCTCAGCCACGTCTGAGCCCTTCTCAATAGAGGATGGTCTGAGCAGCTTTGACAGCTGCTCCACCACATGTAGCGGAGGTGTGTTGCGCCCCTCAAGATACCCCTTCAAATCCTCTGCTGCGCAACCGAGTTGAGCAGCTAATTGATCGACGGAGGGAGGTTTGTCTTGCGTCTTCCACCACCGGACGATGTTCTGCCACGTTTCTAGTGTCGGCGGGCCGCCTGTATCTGTGCCTTGACAGTAGCGTTCCAACAGAACCAAGTACTCCTTTGACGGCGTCTTCGCACCGCGCTGATGAAACCACGCCCTAAAAGTGTTGAAGGGGATGCCGAGTCGGTTGGCCAAGGTGTGCCGTGTTATCCGCTGTTGAACCCGAACTGCCTCGATAGAGGCCAGTATCGTGGTAATTGTCTGGCGATCCGTTGCTGCCATAAAGAGACTCCTTCGCTGAAGGAGACATACAGTTTCTGTTTTACTCAGGCGCGGCGCGTGCATCCTTGCGGGTCACGGACTTCGGGGTACGCACGACTTATCTCCTGCCCTTCTGTTTCTCCAAGCCTGGCTTGGCCCAGGCGGCCTGACGGGGTTTCGTGCGATGCAGCACCCGCCCGAGAGCTCGTTCCAGTCGTTCAACGAACTTCCCCGCGCCGAGGGGCCGTCCGGGCCGCTTCTCCTCCGCAGCGGCTCGATTTCCTCCGCCGATATGGGTCACTTCAAGTCCAGTGCTACGAGGATGGCCTTCCGCACAAATTGAGCCAGGCGAAGCGCTTCCTGCGCCTCGGCCACCGTCGGCTCCGGCATGTCCCCCGGATAGCGGGCTTCCACGCTGTATGGGTTGAGCGCGGTAGCTCCGGCAAGACTCACGGCCAGCGGGGCATCAACGCGCGCCAGCAAGTCAAGGAGTTCTCCAATAACGTGCGTCTTGGGAAACTCGACGTTGTGCCGCGTGAGCAGCGCCTTCAGGTGCTTCTCCGCGGCCTGTTGCGAGAAAAAACAGGACGGATGCAGGAGCGGGGGGTCGCGCGAGAGAAGCGATTCGGCTGCCTGGATGTCCGTCTCGGCCTTGTGAAGCCATTGCGCTACCAATCGTCTGCGAGCCTGGTCTTCAGGCGGTTTCATAAATCACTCGACCGTACTTGCTTGCGGGATAGGCAATGCCGCCAATCACGTTTTTGCTCGCTTCGAACCAGTCCTTAGAGATGACGAGCACATCGAACGGAAATCCCAGCCCGCGCAGGGCGTCGCCGATCCGTACGCTCTCCCTGCGATGATCATTTGCCTGCGCGTCAACGACGAGCAGGTCAATGTCGCTGTCGCGCGTCATTTTGCCCGCGGCCGCCGAACCGAATAGGATAATCCTGTCGGGATGGGTCACTGAGAGCACCCGACGCACGATCTCCTCGATCAGGGCATCATCTATGCCGATGCTTGTCTGTATAGTTTCCATGCAGGCCCTTCTCCTCGCCTTTTCCGCCGTTAGTCTACTACGTCTTGCCTGAATCGGCAAGATTGTCCCAGACCGAGGGCGAGGGGCGACATGAATTTTTTCGGTAAAGCCACTCTCCCAGCGGTATGAGGAGCGCCGCCGTGAGCATGCCGGCGAATACGTCCACCAGGTAATGGTACCTGCAGTAAACGGTCGCGGCGCACAGGAGAATCACGACGACGAGGTGGATCCATCGAATCTTCGGGATGAAGCGCCATGAGAAGTAAAGCGTGCAGATGGCGGCCGCCACGTGACTGCTGGGGAACGCTCCGCCGGGCGCTTCGACGCGGTAGATCCACGACTCCAAGTGATACATCGGCCCGGCCCGGACGGCGGCCGGAAACGCGAGCGGGAAGAAGGAGAACTGCCCATGATCGAAACCCGGCACCGCCACGTAGAACACGCGCGACCCGACCACGGGCAGGAAGATGAAGGCCAGATAACAGCCGTAGAAGAGGAACGAGACCACCGAAACGTAGCGCCAGAACTGCCGCTTTTCCTGGATATACAGTACGAGGCCCATTCCCGCGACCATGAGGTAGAAGGAGAAATAGGCCGCGTAGAAGATCTCGCTGACCGGCAGCCAGGGCAGTTTCTCCATGAAGAGGATGCTGGGCTGGCAGCCGAACAACTTCTCCTCGAAGCGGATGAAGAAACCGTCCAAGTAGCCGCCGACGAACATCCGGTTCAGTTCGCCGGTCTCCCGATACAGGGCGGGATAGAGCAGGATGGGGTAAAAGTGCCGCAGGAAGCCGATGACGCGGTTCCCCGGCCGGCGCGCGCACGCCCGGACCAGGGCCTGGATGGCGAGAAGATAAACGACGTGCGCGGCCAGGAGGGAGTCCCGCAACTCCGCCGGGCCGCGATAGAAGAAGAGGATCAGCAGGCCGACGATGACCAGATAGGCTTGCGTGGCGTAATCAACGAACGTGTGATCCTTCAGACAAAAGAATCCGATCGCCCTCGAGCCGAAAGCCGCCGGCGCGGGCGGGGCGGCGTTCAGCGCGGCGGGCTTGCCCGCCATCGCCTCAGTGGCGGGCTTGCCCGCCGGCGCCTCAGTGGCGGGCTTGCCCGCCGTCGCTTTGGCGGGGTCAGAGCCATCCGTTCTGTTCATACCAGGTAATCGTCCTTGCGATGCCTTCGCTCAGGCGGGTGCCGGCGGTGAACTGGAGGTCGCGCCTGATCAGGTCCGTGGAGCAAACCCAGCCGGGCGCCTTCATCTCCCTGAGCTTCTGGCGGGTCAGGATGTTCGGCTTGCCGGTGGCGCGGGCGAGAAGTTCCCGGCCGAGGGCGACCGGATAGAGCAGGGGGAACGGGATGAAGACGGGCACGGCGCGCACGTTCATGACGGCAGCGATTTCCCGCAGGAAATCGCGCGTGGCGCAGGGCTCCGGAGACGCGACGTGGTACGTCTTCCGATACGCCTGGGGATTCCCGAGGCACCGGAGCGCGGCAGCGGCGACGTCGCCCACGTAGACCAGGCTCAGTTGCATCCGCCCGCCGCCGATGAGCGGCATCACGCGCCGCCGGACGGCTTTGAAGACGGGCAGGAAGTCGGCGTCTCGCGGGCCGTACACCGCCGACGGCCGCAGGATGGTAAAAGGCGCCTGGCAGGAGGCCCTGACCAACTCCTCCGCGCGCAGCTTGCTCCGGCCATATTCGGAGAGCGGCCGGGGCGCGTCCGTTTCCAGCGCGGGGGCGTCGGCGCCGGCGGGATGGTTGGCCGCGAGGCTGGAAATGTGGATCAGGTGTTTCACCGTCGCTTTCTCCGCGTTGACGGCGCGGACCACGTTGCGCGTGCCCTCCAGGTTCACGGCGTCGTATTCGGCGGGGCGAACGGCCTTGGTCTTCCCGGCGCAGTGGATGACGCAGTCGGCGCCCCGCATCGCCTCCTGCACCGGCCCCGGATCGGCCAACGATCCGTACCGGACTTCCGCGCCGGGCAGATGGGTCTCGATGAAGCGCGTGGGGCTCGTCTTTCTCAACAGCAGGCGCACCGGGTGTCCGGCGGCGCAGAGCTGGTCGAGGAGATGGCTGCCGACGAACCCGCTCGCTCCGGTCAGCAGAACCTTCATAAAACCTTCTCATCCGTGTTCAACACGGAGGCACGGAGAACAGGGAGGACACGGAGAAAAAGTCAGGATTTTAGGACCCTTGGAAAATTCCTCAGTGCGTCTCCGTGCCCTCTGTGTCTCCGTGTTGAAAAGAAACTCGCGCGCCTGACAGGCCGAGATCATAGAGGCGATATCGCTTGTAAATCCTGAACCCGAGATTCCGCAGGGCATTGTTCATCGCGGCGTTGTTTTCGAGGATCCAGGACATCTCGCCCCGGTAAATGCCTTTGGCGTTGCCGCGTTTCCAGGTCTCGTAATAAAAGCAACTGTCAATGCCCATGTGGCGGAACTTCCTGATGACGCCGGTGGTCAGGATGCGGATCATGTCAATCTTCCGGCGATACCAAAGCAGTTTCAGGATGCCGAAGGGGAGCAGCCTGCCGTTGAGCCGGATCAGCACCTGGTTGAAATCCGGGAGGGCCAGCGAGAAGCCCGCCACTTCGCCGCCGACCTCGGCGATCAGGCAGAGGTCGGGATCCACGACCGGCTTGAGTTGGGCGGCGAGGTGATCGAATTCCTTCGCCGTCATGGCCACCGCGCCCCAGTTCTGCTCCCAGGCCTGCGTATAGACCTTGTGAATGTTGCGGATCTCCTCGTCGAATCGGCGCAGGTCAATCGAGCGCACCTGGAAACCGTATCGCCGCTGGCAGAGTTGAATGCCGCGCGGGATTTTCTCCGGTATTTCCAGTTCGCGGGCGTCGCCGTACCAGGCAAAGAGGTCCATGACCTTCCGAAAGCCGCGCGCCTCGACGAGCGCGGGATAGTAGCGAGGGTTGTACGGCATCATGATCGCCGGCGGCGAGTCGAAGCCCTCGACGAGAAGGCCGAGGTCGTCATTGATGGAGATGTTTTCGGGCCCGCGCATGACGGTCATGCCGCGCGACTTCAGGAAAGCGGCGGCCGCGTCGAAAAGGGCCGCTGCGGCCTCGGGATCGTCGCGGCACTCGAACAGTCCGAAGAAGCCGGCCTGCTCGCGGTGCAGTTCGACGTGACTGCGGTTGACGATGGCGGCGATTCTTCCGCGCAAGGCGCCGGCGTCGTCGCAAGCCAGGAAGAGCTTCGCTTCGGCGTGCTCGAAGAAGGGGTTTCGGCGCGGGTCGAGAAATTCGCGCCGTTCCGAAATCAGGGGGGGAACCCAGTTGGCGTCTTGCCGGTAGATCTCCCACGGGAACCGAATGAACCGTTCTCGGTCTCCGGGGGTGACGACTTCGCGGACACGCATGGGGGACGATCCGCCCTTCGAGTTGCCTCAGACCCTGAGCAAAGTCGAACGGGCCGCTATCCGAGAAGATTCAGCATTTTACCGACCTTCTGGAACTTCTCGAGCGCCTGGTCAATCTGGGCGAACGTGTGGGTGGCCATGAGGCTGACGCGCAACAGGGCTTCGCCGGGTTCCACCGCCGGAGCGATGATGGGATTCACGAACACGCCCTCGTCCTGGAGCAGCCGGCAGGCCTTGAAGCACGCGAGGTTGTCGCCGATGTGGACCGGCAGAATCGGGGTGACCGAATTGCCGAGCGAGTAGCCGATGCGCCGGAGGCCGTCGGCCATGCGGCGGGTGTTATCGTGAACGGCGCGGATCCGCTCGGGTTCCGACTGAATGATCTCCAATGCGGCCATCACCGCCGCAACGTTCGAGGGCGGCATGCTCGCGCTGAAGATCAGCGCGCGGGATTGGTACTTCAGGTACTTGATGAAGGATGCGTCGCCGGCCACGAAGCCGCCGAGCGAGGCGAGCGACTTGCTGAAGGTGCCCATGATCAGCTCGACCTGGTCGGTCAGGCCGAAATGCGACGCCGTTCCGCTTCCCTGCTCTCCCAGCACGCCGATGCCGTGCGCATCGTCCACCATGATCATGGCGTCGTGCCGGGCGGCGAGGTTCACAATCTCGGGCAGGTCGGCGATATCGCCGTCCATGCTGAATACGCCGTCCACGACAATCAGCTTGCCGGCGGCGGGCGGACAAGCTTCCAGGACGTGCGCCAGGCTGGCCATATCGTTGTGCTTGAAGCGGACCATCTCGCCGAAGCTGAGTCGCGCCCCGTCCACGATGCTGGCGTGGTCGAGCTTGTCGAGAATGACGTAGTCGCCGCGGCCCATCAGACACGAGATCACGCCCTGGTTGACCTGGAAGCCGGTGGAATACATCAGGGCCGCTTCCTTCTTCACGAACTGGGCCAGCTTCTCTTCGCAGGCCAGGTGGATGTCGAGGGTTCCGTTGAGGAATCGCGAGCCGGCGCATCCGGTCCCGTATTTTCGGACCGCCGCAATGGCGGCCTCTTTGACCTTCGGGTGATCGGTGAGCCCCATGTAGCTGTTCGATCCGAACATCAGGACGGTCTTGCCGTCCAGAATGACCTCCGTGCCTTGCGCGGACGAGATCGGCCTGAAGTACGGAAAGATTCCCAGGGCCATGGCGTCGTCTCCGCCCTTGTAGGCCAGGACCCTCTGACGGATCTTGTTGCCCGTGCTGCTCGTGCTCGTGTATAATCTATGCATTGACCCTCCCTCGTGATTGAGCTGGACAGGCCGAAATGATACCAAAAGTCCTGCAACTTTCCAATATTCTATTAATGTTTTCCTCACGCAAGGATTCCATGGGAAGAGCGACGCGGCGCTTGGCCGTTTTCGGCCTGCTCGCCGCGACGGTCTGCGCCGGCGGGATGGGGTATGCCGGCGCCGCGCGCGCCGAGGGTTCGGCCATCGCCGGGCCCGCGCTTTTGCCGGCTGCGGCCCAGGCGAAGACGCAGCCGCTGTTCATCATCGAGCGGAGCAAGAACGCCAACGTCGTGCATTACGACGCCCGGCTCGATGCCGACGGCAGACTGGATCCGAAGGAGCCGGTGGTTGCCTACTGGATCATGCTCGCCGAGGACGGCCGCCGGGAGAACCTCAACTGGATCGAGAAGAGGAAGGCTTACGGCTTCGACATCAAGCCGGCCCTCTCGGGCAATGGCTATACGATGATCCTGGTGTCCGCCCCCGATCGGCCGATCACCGTGAAGAAGGAGGGCCAGGTCGTCCGCGCCGAACTGGTTATCGAGGGCCGGCCGGCCGTTCTCGAGAAAATGTACATCAATTCCTCCGAAGAGCTGACGGGGCCCAGGGTCCGCTACATCGAGCTGCATGGAAAAGACATCCGGACCGGGAAGGAGCGCTCCGAAAAGATCTCGGCGAATTAGCCGGGCTGCAAATTTGACAGACGAGGTGGGGCTGCTCTGTCAAAATGACAAAGTGGTCCGGATCGGCCGCCCCAAGTGGAGTTACTGTAACCTTCGGTCGCGTAACGGTTTATCTGTGAGGTGCCCGTTATGGCACGGGCGTTGCTGGACGGCTGGTCCGGGCAGCGGAGATGTAACGCTCCGAAGGCGTTGCCGTCTCGCGTACGCTGACTGCCGCAGCCGCCCCGGACGTTCCTGCCCTGCCGTCCCCGGAAGCTCCGGTTCTCGCCAGGCGGCATAGTATGCGGCCGGGACCGGAGGCTCGCGGTGTTTGAGGAGGGTCTCGAGACAGATGATCGAGGCGAAGGCGCTGAGCAAGGCCTTCGGCCCCATTCTCGCCGTTGACCGCGTGTCATTCAAGGTCAATAAGGGCGAGGTGCTCGGGTTCCTGGGGCCGAACGGCGCAGGGAAGTCCACGACCATGCGCATGCTGAGCTGTTTCCTGCCGCCCGACGGAGGAACCGCGACGGTGCTCGGGCACGACATCGTCAAGGATTCCGTGGAAGTGCGGCGGCGGATCGGCTACCTGGCCGAGAACGTGCCGGCGTATGACGAGATGACCGCCGAAAGCTTTTTGAGGTTCATCTGCGACGCGCGAGGCATCCGCGGCAAGGAGCGCGTTGCGGCCATAGACCGCGTGGCGGATACGTGCGCGCTGGCGGGGGTGATGCACCAGCCGATCGGCACGCTCTCGAAGGGATACCGCCGGCGCGTGGGGCTGGCGCAGGCGCTGGCGCATGATCCGGCCGTCCTGATCCTGGACGAGCCGACCGACGGACTCGACCCGAACCAGAAGCACGAGGTGCGCCAGCTCATCCGGCGCATGGCGCGGGAGAAGTGCATCGTCATCAGCACTCACCTTCTGGAAGAGGTTGACGCGATCTGCACGCGGATCATCATCATCGCGCGGGGCCGCATCCTGGAGGATTCGACGCCGGAGGCGCTCCGCCAGCGCGAGGGCGGCTCGCTGGACGAGATTTTCCGGAAGCTGACGACGCGGCCCGGGAGCCGCGCGGCGGGAGGCAGGCCATGACAGGGTTCGCCAGCATTTTCAAGCGGGAGCTGCGCGGCTATTTCTCCACGCCGCTGGCGTACGTGTTCCTCGTCATCTTCCTTCTCTTCGCGAGCTTCATGACGTTCCAGCACGGGTTCTACGAGATGCGCTCGGCGTCGCTTCGGCTCTTCTTCATGAACATGCCGCTGCTGTTCATCTTCCTCGCGCCGGCGATGGCCATGCGGCTGTGGGCGGAGGAGCGGCGCACGAACTCGATCGAGCTGCTCATGACCCTGCCGGTGACGGTCGCGCAGGCGGTGCTGGGGAAATTTTTCGCCGCCTGGACCGTCATCGCGCTGGCGCTGGTCCTGACCTGCCCGATGGTGATCACCGTCTGCTACCTGGGGCAACCGGACCCCGGCCCGATCATCGGCGGCTACTTCGGGACGATGCTGCTGGCCGGCGCGTACCTGGCGATCGGCAGCTTTTTCTCGTCGCTGACGCGCAACCAGGTGATCGCCTTCGTGCTGTCGGTCGTCGCGTGCGCGCTGTTCCTGTACGCGAGCAGCCCGGCGGCGATGGACTACCTGAGCGGCTTCATCCCGCTCAAGGGGGTCGAGGTGATCGAGAGCCTGAGCATCCAACTGCGGTTCGAATCGCTCCTGCGAGGCGTGGTGGACCTGCGCGACGCGGCGTTCTTCCTGATCCTGGGCGCGGCCTGGCTCTGCGCGAATGTCTTGACCCTCAAGGAAAGGATGGCTGCCGGATGAGCAAGACGATTCGAACCGCCCTGGCCGTCCTCTGCGTGCTGGTCATCGCGCTCTGCCTGATCCTGATCCTCCAGAAGTGCGTCCGCGGGGTGCGGGCGGATTTGACGCAGGATAAGATTTACACCCTGTCGGCCGGAACGCGCCATATCCTCGCCCAGCTCAACCAGCCGATGACGCTGAAGCTGTACTACAGCCGCACGGCGGCGATGAAGGGCCCGGACGCGATCCGGTTCTTCAACAGTTATTACCTGTACGTGCGCGACCTGCTGGAGGAATACGTCAAACTCTCCGGCGGCAAACTCCAGCTGGAAGTCCTGGACCCGCGCCAGTACTCCGACGCGGAGGAAGAGGCCGTGCAGGCGGGCGTCAAGCGCTTCGCGCTCTCGGAGGACGAGGTCTTTTTCTTCGGGCTCGTGGCGCAGACGGCGCTCGGCAAGGTCAAGACGATCCCCTTCTTCGAACCGGATCGGCAGGAGTTCGTGGAATACGACATCTCAAAGCTCATCTCCAACGCCGTCCTGCGGGACAAGAAGAAGGTGGGCGTGCTCTCCCCGCTGAACCTGGCGGGGCCGGAGATGTCGCCGTACCTGCTCCAGATGATGCGCATGCAGGGGCGCGAGCCGCCGAAACCGTGGACGATCATCACGGAACTGCGCGAGACGTACGACATCCAGACCGTCCCGGTGGAGGCGGAGGCCATTCCGGCGGACGTGGACTTCCTGATGGTCGTTCAACCGAAGGACCTGCCGAAGAAAACGCTGTTCGCCATTGACCAGTTCGTCATGAAAGGGGGACGGTTGATGGTGTTCGTTGACCCCTTCTGCCTGGCGGACCAGCCCCAGACGCAGGAACCGTACGAGGCGGCGGAGCAGAAGAAATCGTCGGACTTGAACGCCCTGCTGCGCGGCTGGGGCGTGGAAATGGAGCCCGACGAGATCGCGGCGGACCGCTTGCTCGCGATCAAGGCTTCGCTCGGGCCGAATGAGCCCCCCTCGCCGCTGCTGCCGTACATGCAGCTCCGGGACGACTGTTTCAACCGGAAGGAAATCATCACCGCGCCGCTGCACGACGTCCGAGTGCTGTTCGCCGGCGTGCTCCGGGAGGCACCGACGGCGGGCGTCAAGGTGACGCCGCTCCTGACCACCACCTCCACCGGCAACGTGTGGAAACCGGCCGCGCCCTGGGAACTGGCCTCCCCGAACGCGGAGGCCATCCGCCGCGCGGTCAGCGACGGCACGAAGCCCCTCATGCTGGCGTGCCGCATCACCGGGAAGTTCCGGACGAACTTCCCGAACGGGCTCCAGGTCGAAGAGAAGAAGGAGCCGGCGCCAGAGAGCGGCAAGGCTCCGGAGAACAGCAAGGCCAAGGAGGAGTCCAAGCCGAAGACGATCGAGGCAATCAAGGAGGCCTCCAGCGAGGGCGTGATCCTGGTCTTCTCGGACGTGGACATGATCTCGGACATGGTGGCCTACCGCGAGACGTTCTTCGGCTCCGCGCAGGAGGGGGACAACGCGCCTTTGGTCTTCAATGCGCTGGATTTCCTCGCCGGGTCGCCCGACTTGATCGCCATCCGCTCGCGCGGCGGCTTCAACCGGCCGTTCACGGTGGTGGACCGGATTGAACGCGAGGCCGAAGCCGCCACCGGCGACCAGGTCAATGCGCTCAACGAGCGGATCAAGGCGTATCAGGACCAGCTCGCAAAACTGGGCGCGTCGGCCACGGGGAGGAACGAGAAACTGATCGCCAGCGAAGCGGTCGCTCAACGCAACAAGGTGGAGGCGGACATCCGGGAGGCGCAGAAGGAGCTGCGCCGCCTGAACGCGGGAAAACGCGCGCGGATCGAGGCGCTCGGCATGAAGATCGAGACTCACAACCTCGTCTGGGCGCCGGCCGCCGTCCTGCTCATCGCCATCGTCCTGGCCGTCGGCCGCTTCGTTCGCGCGCGCCGCTACATCGCACGGAGGGCATCCTGATGACCGGCAACAAGAACCTCGTCATCCTGTCGGCCGTCACGGTCGCCATGGTCCTGATCGTGCTCGCCTTGTATTCCGGCAACCGCGCCGCCCGGCAGGAGTTCCAGCCCGGATCGCTGCTGATCCAGGGGGTCGCGCCGGAGAAGATCCAGACCATCTCCATCGTCCACGGCAAGGAAACCGTCACGCTGAAGCGCCAGGACAAGGGCTTTGTCCTGTCCGAGCGGGACGACTATCCCGCGTCGCTGAGCCGGATCAACGAACTGCTCCTCTCCTGCCTGGAAATCCGGTGCAAGTCGCGGGTGACCGACTTGAGGGAGAACTACCGGGAGCTGGGCGTCGAGGAGGGCGCCGACGACGCGGTTGTGGTGACGTTCAAGGACAGCTCCGGCCGGACGCTGTTCGGCCTCGTGCGCGGCAAGAGCGCCGAGGGCGGCGGGGCGTACGTGCGGCTGCTCGACCAGGGCGCCGTCTACGCCGCCGAGACCAACCCGGCGATTGACGCCACGCCGACGGCTTACCTCGACAAGAAGATCGTTGACGTCAAAGCCGACGACATCCGGCGCGTTGAGGTCGCGACCGGAAAGGACCGGTATGCCCTCGCGCGGAACGAGAAGGGCGTGGTGACGCTGGAGAAGGTTCCCGAAGGGAAGCGCGCGAAGCCCTCCGTCTGCGACACCGTCGCCACGGCGCTGGCCGACCTGGAGATCAGCGACGTCTCCGCCGCCGACAAGATGCCTCTGGAGTGGGACACGACCTATACCTGCCGGCTCGCCAGCAACCTGGTCTACGCCGTCCAACTGGCGAAAAAGGGAGACCGGTATTACGCGAAGTTCTCCGCTTCCGCGCCGGACGTGGAGAGCGTCCAGATCACGCGCACCGAATCCGAGCAGGAACTGAAGAAGAAGGACGCCTTGTTGCAGGCGGTGGAGAAAGCGCGCGACTTCACCCCGCGCTGCGCGCCGTGGGTCTACGAACTGCCCGACTGGACGGCCGAGAAGATGCGCCATCCGCTCAGCGACCTCGTCGAGGAGATCGCCGCCGAGGAGATCGCCGCCAGCCACATCCTGATCAGCTATCAGGGCGCGGAGCGCTCCTCGGCGACGCGGAGCAAGGAAGAGGCGAGGAAACTGGCTGAGGAGACGTTGGCCAAAGCCACGGCGCCCGGCGCGGATTTCGCGGCGCTGGCCAGGGAATACTCCGACGAGCCCGGCGCCAAGGAGCGCGGCGGCGACCTGGGGACGTTCAAGAAGGGCGCGATGGCCAAGGCGTTCGAGGAGGCCGCCTTCAACCTCAAGGTCGGCGAGATCTCCGGCGTGGTCGAGACCCCGTTCGGGTTCCACATCATCAAGCGGACGAAGTGAGGCATCGAGCGAACCAACGGCGACCGAAAGGGACGCCGCTGGTCCTCTGCAAGTTGCGCTACTTTGCGGTCAATCGAAGCATCTCGTCCCTGAGCAGTTCCTGCGTGTGCGGGCCTTGGGCTTTGAGAAATCGCAGCGCTTTTTGAGGGCTCTGAGTTTCATAGTCGCGCACGATGCTGCGCAAGGCTTGGGTAAAACTAGCGTTACTGATTTGCATGAGATTCGGCGAGGCGTAGATCTCCTCCGGAATCTGGTCGGTCAGATAAGGCTGCACGGGAATGGAGAACTCGTAAAGTTCCCATGACGAGGGGTCTTTGAGCACGGCATTGACGTACTCCTTGAAGTCGCCATCCCCGGGACGCCTGGTTCGCCCGAGAAGCTGACGGAACTTCAATTTGACCGGGGCCTTGCCGTCAGGCGACGCATTGAACCGGAATACTGCGTACCCGGCCCAACGATTGGCCATTCCTCCCTCGGCGACGATCTCCGTGTGCGCCGGGGGCTCGAGGAGCAGTTGCCCTTCCCCTATCACTTGGGGAATCTCCTCCGGCTTCAAGCCCCAGGGGTTCTTGGAAGGATCGGCAAGGTGCGGCGGCTCGCCGAACGGCTGGCGGCCTTGTAACGCCACACGAAGGATGACCAGACCCGCCGGATTGACCCAGGCTTTCTCCAAGGCGATGCCGGTCTTGCCATCCTTGCTGACGTTGAGGATGGGCGGGACCGCCGGCGGCGGCACGGCTTGGGATTCTTCCGTCACCTTTGCATCGGCTGGATACTTCGGCTCGAAGAAACTATCCGGCGCTTTCGAGTCGTCCCAGAGGAAGCGGAAAACAGCGTTCGTTGTCCAATCGACGCCGGAAGAGAAACTCTGCTGCACTTCCAGCTTGCCGGGGAGGTCCGTCTTATCCTCCACCCATAGGCGACTTCTGGTGTCGCCGGAAGTTTTGAGACCGCTGATCTTTCCTGTGCCGGGCATTTCGAGGACCAGCCATTTCAGGCCGCCATCGCTGCTCGTCTCTTGCCCGATTAGTTTCCACTCCGATGGCTTGAAGTCATTCACCCACTGCACGACGGAACGCACTTGCAGTCCTGGCTCGGTCGGCGCGATGATGACCCGGTTTTCGTCTTTCAAGTAGCCGACGAACCCCTGTGAATTGGCCCACTCTTCGCTGACGACGCGATCCTTTTCGCGCGCGACGCAATAGATCTTGTCGCCGCGCGACCACATTTCCAGCATGACTCGGGCGTCAAGGGAAGGGGCTGTGATCTCAAAGTGCAATGTCCGCACGCCCTTCATACGTTCGGCCGTCTTGGACAGAACGTCGCTGGCAGCCACTGCCGTTCCGGAATCAGTGGGAACAATGCTCGACGGCCTATGTTCCTGCATGATCTTGTTGAGGAGTTGCTGCGTATGGGGACCTTGCAGCTTGAGGAATTGAAGGGCCTTTTCAGGACTCTGGGCCTCGTATTCGGCCAGGATGCCACGCAAGGCCGTCATGAACGGCTTTTCCGTGACCGGTAGGTTAAGAGAGTCATAGATTTCCTCGGGGATTTGCTCAGTCAAATACGGCTGGGTTGGAATAGAGAATTCGTAGAGTTCCCAGGCCGAGGGATCGTTGAGCACGGCTTCGATGTAGTCCATTCTCCTGTCGCCATCCTCGGGTCCCACAGACCGCGCAAGAAGGTACCTGAAGTGTAACTTGTCGGGAGGCTGGCCGTCAGGCAATGGACTGAACCTAAATATCATGTAGCCGACCCACCTGTCGGGCACTCCGCCGATGGCGACGTACTCTGTTCTCACCGGCGGTTCAAAACTCAACAGCCCATTCAGCGCCTGGCGAATTTCCTCACGCTTCAATCCCCAGGGGTTTTTGGACGGATCTTTGAGATGTGGCGGCTCGCCGAACGGCTGGCGGCCTTGCCACGCCAGACGAAGGATAACCAGACCCGCCGGATTGATCCAGGCTTTCTCCAAGGCGATGCCGGTCTTGCCATCCTTGCTGACGTTGAGGATGGGCGTAACCGCCGGCGGCGGCATGGCTTGCGGTTCTGTCGTTACCTTTGCGTCGGCCGGATACTTCGGCTCGAAAATGCTCTCCGGCGCTTCCGGCTCGGGCCAGAGAAACGTGTAAGTCAACAACGACACCAATTTGTCGCTTGACGCGGTTGGTCCAAGCCCCTCCACTTTTCCGGGCAACGCCGTCTTCGGATCGACCCACAGTCGAACTTGTGTCACGGCGCATCTTCCCAGGAAGTAGAACATCCCCGTTGCAGGCGTTTCGTAGATGCTCCACTCTCTGCTGCCATCGTTGGCCGTCTCTTTAGGGGCGGACTTCCAATCGGAAGGTCTTAGTTCACACAGAAACTGCAAGAGGGAAGACATTTCCAGAAACTCGATCTTGGTGGCCTGAATGACAACCTCGTTTTTTTCCTTGTTGTAGGCCACCATTCGTCGCCCGTTGATCCATGCCTCTGCAACGGTACGCCCGTTGACGGACGTTCGGCTATAGGTCTCGTTGAGTCGTGTCCAAAACTCCTGCACCTCTTGATCGGGGGCATCGGCTACCGCTAACTCGTAGTGCAATGTTCGAATGCCCTTCATCTTTTCCGCCGTCTGCGCCAGAAGGTTTCGGGGCGGCAGCAACGCCAGGATCGCGAGAAGTACTGCAGCCGTGGCGAGACCAACCGGTATTGCCAGGCGGGACATAGGGGTGCGGCGGAAGATATTCCACCTTGAAAGGCGCGGGACACGACTGTGAAGCCGGCGAAACTCCGATTCGACCTCGGCGAGCAACGATTGCTCGAATCCTGCGGGCGGCGTGACCGGCTCGTAATGCTCCGCCAGAAGCGCAACCAACTGGTCCTCGGTAAGTTGCATGGGGTCTTCCCTGTCAGTCATTATTTTTTCCTTCGGCTGTAAAGCTTTCCCGGAATGCGGCGCGGGCGCGGCTGAGAAGGGACTCGACGGCTTTCTCGGTCTGCCCGGTCTCTGTGGCGATTTCCCGGACCGACTTGTCCTTCACGTACTTCCGGATCAGGACATCCGAGTACGCATTCGGAAGGAGTGAAAGTGTGGCATTAATCAAGGCCAGCGTATCGGGCTTCTCCGTTTCATGGACCGCCCGCTCGGGGGGACGTGCGACGGCGAGCGAGCGGACGGCTTTCCTTTCGGAGGCTTGTTCGCGGCGCAGGGCGCGCAGGCGGTTCCTGGCAATGCCGCACAGCCACGCCTGAAGCGATCCCTTACCGGGCAGGTAGGTGGAGATGGAGCGCACCGCTTCCAGGAATGCGTCGTGGACTATTTCCTGCGCGACTTCGTGATCCCCTTGAGCCTGGAAGTATACGAACCTGTACAAGGGGGCAAAAGTCGCTGCGTACAGCTCCTGAAGCGCCGCCGTTTCTCCCTCTTTGAGCCGCCTGGCCAGATCGCGCTCATAGTTCACCGGTTCTGTCTCCTGCCCTTCCGCGTGGAAGGCTCCCGCAAGTATATTGTCGTCACGGGGCGGAATCCTTCGCAGAATGATGGGGCAAATGAAGCAACAGGTCAAGCGACTACACGCCGTCATTGAGGGGCGGCTCGAACAGGGGCAGGCGGCCGGAGCGGCGGGCGATGGCGGCGAGCGTCAGCCGCTTCAGCTCGGCCGGCGCGATGAGTCCCAGGTGCGCCATCTTATGGTGGTTCGGACAGAGGATGCTCAGGTTCTCGATCCGGTTGGCGCCGCCGTCGCGCCGCGCGACGATGTGATGGGTCTCGACGAAGAGATCGAAGCCGCAGAGAAGGCACTTCTCGCCCAGTTGCTTGCGCGCGTTGTCGCGCGCGGTGTGGAGATTGTTCGAGCCAGGCCGACCGGGGTCATCCCCGCCGCCCTTCGACGCGAAGCGGTGGATGAACAGGCAGGCCTTCGAGCAGTACCGGGCGGTGGCGGCTCGGCATCGGGCGACGTGGAACGTTTTCCCGCAGCCTTGGCAGACGGCGGCGGCACGGCCGGCGCGGTATCCTTGCGGGTTCTCCCTGACCGCGCGCGAGTGGGCGCGGTTGGCGCAGGCGCGCGAGCAGAAGTGGTGCGAGCTGACGCGGCACTGGCTCTGTTTCTTCTCGAATTCGCGGCCGCAGCTTTCGCATTGGACGCGCAGCCGCAGACAGGTCCAGTACTGCCTCGGGTTCGCGCGGCGGTGGGCTTCGAAACAAGCCGGCGAGCAGAACTTCGGCTGCCTGGCGCCGTGGCGCGGGCGGTACTCGCGGCCGCAATTACGGCAAAGGGCGCACTTGCGGCCGGCGCGGCGGTGAGCGTAAAAACAGGCGAGGGAGCAATAGCGCTTGCCTCTGCCTGTGAAGGGTTTTCCGCAATAGTTGCAAGGCTGTAAACCCATGAAAGTATCCGTGCGGCGACGGCGGCGACGGGAATCACCTTATAGCATGAAATAGCAAGAACGGCAATGCCGACGCCGGCCGGAAGCGCCGGGCAGACATCCGGGACTCGGCGAGATCGGGAACGCCATAACCATCGGCGTCAATGCATTCTGAGTGCAGCATTTCGCAAGTCCGAGCGGACTTGCGAAATGCTGCACTAAGTCAGGGCGGCGTGGCCACCCAAATCCGGCATTCAGAGGTTGACTATTCCTTCACGCAAAGATAACATGTAGGGCGGTCGGAAATGAAAAGGGCTGTGGCATTGCGGATCGTGGGCGGCGGCCGGCCGAAGGCAGTCCGCGATTTCTTCGAGCGCGCCCGCGAGACCGAGCATCCTCCGGCGGGTTGAAAGGAGGAAGTTCGAGCGCCACATGCTGATGACGTGCAGTGTGTATTGCGGGCGCAGTTGGATTCCGCGGGAACTTGTAGGAGGAAACGAGGTATGGACCGCAAGAAGGTCGTGGCAATGGCGGTGCTGGTCGTCGTCATCATTCTCGCAGTGGTGATCACGATGAGGCGGACCTCGAATGAAGCACCGCCGCCGGGGGCGGTGGCGGCGACGACGGCAAACGCGAAGATCGACATGATTGACATGAAGACCCTTGAAGTTTTCTCAGAGTTGCCCGCGGACTGGATTGGCAAATATGCGCCCGACGCGTCCGGTCACCACAAGAACCCCAAGACCGGCGAATACACGATCGTGCAAGCGATGAAGTGCGCGTCTTGCGGCCAGCTCATTCCTGTGCCGGAGATTCCCGCCGACCAGTTGCCGGCAGGCGGGGAGAAGGGTGTCATCTCCTCAGCAAGGGGGAACATTGGAGAAAGGCAAAAAGCCGCGATGGAGAGGGGGATGGCGATGATGAAAATTCGACGGGAGTACATATGCCCGAGGTGCGGGAAGAGCGCCTTTAGACCACAGGGGACCGCGCCCCAGTCTCAGTGACCGCAACCCGGCTGAGGAAGCGAATGGCGCGCCGGCGGGGTGCCGGAGAATCCGCACTCTGCCGGCGCGCTGTTCCATCCGCGCCGACCGACGAGCGAGCGACGGCCCGGCGCAACGAATCGGCCTGCGCTTCCGTTTCGGCTTTGGCGCCTGTCCTCGCGCCTTAGTACTGCATTTCATAAGTCCGAGTGGACTTATGAAATGCAATACTCCACAGGGGCTTCGCCCCTATGGCGCTCCAAGACGCTCCTATTCGTCGCGTCTTTACGCTGTGACCCCTTGGAGGGCCTTCCGCGGCCCCTCCAAACCTCCCGCGCCGTACAGCGTTTCAGAAGTCCATACGGACTTCTGAAACGCTGTACTTAGCGCTCACTTCGGCGACGGCGCGAGCGCTTTGAGGATGAGGCCGCGCGGTTCGTCCGCCAGGCTCCCTGCGGCGCCTGCCGCCGGCTTCGGGTCGGATGAGAATCGGAACGCCTTGACCTTTTCCGGAAGGCCGCCATCCGGCTTGAGCGCGTCCAGGAACGCCGTCCATTCCTTTGCGTCCGCCTCGCCCAGGAGCTTCCGCCATAGAACGTAGTCGGCCAGGTCGTCGCCGGTCAGAACCGTCCTCCCGAAGTGCGCTTTCTGGAAGCTCTCATCCGGCGCAATCCAGAGAGCGGTGCACAGCGCCGGTAGGTCGGGCGGATCGCGGAGCGCCTCGGACCAGGCGATGGCGCCCCGGGTCGCGTCGTACGCGCCGTTGGTGTACAAAGGCTGGACTTTGCAGGCCAGCGTAACGTCAACGTGGTCGCCGCCGTCGTCGGCCAGAATGACCAGGCTCGGCGCGAGAAGGTCCGACAGCGGTTCCTTGAGGTCGGGCTTGTCTTTGCCCGGCGCCGCGTCGCCCTTCGGTTTCCAGCGGAGGCGCTTCAGGTCGAGGGCGGCGAGCCAGTCCTTATAGGCCGGCGACTCGGCCTGGAACTTGTCCCATGAGGCCTCGGCGCGCTCGGCGCTCGACAGGAAGCCGAGCGAAGCCGGGACCGGCGTCTCCGACGGCAGGCCCATCCGGCTTGCCACGAAACGCCGCGCGATCTCCAGGAGCAGCTTACGGCCCCCGGCCGCGTCCGTGTTCCAGGCGGGGATATCCTGCGGCTGAAAATAGCCGCGTTCCTGAAAATACTGCGCTGCGCGGACATAGCTCCACTCCGGCTTGCCGGCCGGTCCGGACATCCACAGGTAGAGCGTCCCGTTCTTGATGTCCTGGCGGAGGTCCGCCTCCATGAAGCCGCGCAGCTTCGGCCAATGCGGGTCCTCCTTCAGCTCCGACTCGAACCAGAGAATCAACACGTCGGTCAGCCGGTCCGCCGCGTACGACATGTCCGCCAGGACCCTGGCCTGATCGTCACACCCGCGGAAGCGCTCGGAGTAAGTGAACAGGTCGCCCATCTCCGTCGCCAGCCGCGTGTACGTTCCCGCGCCGCCGACATCCGATGGCAGGGTCCCCTTGAAACGGCCGGCGAAAGTCCGCTTCGCCGGCCCGGATTCCTGGGGCTTGCTGGAATAGAGCTTCGCGATCCGGTCTAATTCTTCCTGCGGCAGCGGCTTTAAAGCGGGGACTTCATCCTTACCGCCCTTCGTTTCCTCCCGCCAGCACGTCAGCACGCGCCGGCACGAATCTCCATCCGGCGTCATCTCGACGGCGTACCGGTCATACTCGCAGCCGCACGCAAGCGCCAGCGAGATGGCAAGCCCCTTGATCCATCCGCATCGCATGGTCCTCTCCTTCCGATATTCTCCTCCGGCTAAATCGGGACACAATATAATTACGATAATTATATTGTGAGACCATGAAGCAAGCCTCCAAGTCGGATAAAATCGGGATGCGCTTTATGATCCCGCTTGGGCGGGATCGCTCCCATATCCGAAAGGAGGCTTGCGATGCAGTACGTTGGAATG